>UMKK01005702.1_pt1 | contig 12822 bp, 13 predicted proteins | sample 1966281 | NCBI WGS metagenome assembly UMKK01 (sample SAMEA4836175, study PRJEB28245) | human gut metagenome | biome: gut microbiome; material: fecal sample | place: Denmark | collected 2008 | reverse complement strand
GAAGGCTGAGGTTCTACCATTGAACTACACCTGCAAAGTTTTCCTCCTGACAATTATAGATTATAAATGTTTTTTACTATTTTGTCAATAGTAATATCAAAAATTTTTTATTTTTATTTTACAAATATAAAAATTATTCCAACTATAATAGCTACTATTCCACCAACCAATGAAAACATTGCATTCTGGTTTGATTTATTAATTAAGTCTTCTTCTGACTTTGTTGTTACAATAAAAGGTTTCTTCTTATCTTCTGGTTTGCCAATATGTATAGTATCCCCAACTCTAAAAGCTTCTCCTATTACATATAAATTTTGATTTTCTTCTATAGTTTCCTCTGTCATTTTAAATCCTAATGTTTCTGCCCCAAATCTATTAACTGAGAATGAATTAAAATATCTGTAATTACTCAAATTATTCTTTGGTTCAAATCTATCAAATGTCTTTGGTATATCTAAATCACAGCCTACTCCATTTATCTCTAAAACAACATTTTCTTCTGAACTGTCATCTTTCATATATATATCTTGACTAGATTTTTCTTCAGATATTGTATTTTCATGTTTATTTATTCTTGTTTTCAAATTTCCTTCACTATCTCTATACTGTTCTCTTTCTTCAGTAACTTGGGCTAGTTTTGATTTACAATATGCAACTTTTCTATTTGAAAAAGGTGTCTCTATTAAATTGTTAGCAACGATTTTTCCTTTTAATTCTACAAATTCTCTATATTGATCCCCTACTCCAGTAGAATCCATTTGAGTAAACATATCTCTTAACTCTGAAATATTTTTTGTTTGTAAATATTTTATTTCTGTAACATGTGCTTGAATTTTTGGTCTAATATAAAATATTGTTGCCAATCCTCCAACAATTAAGATTATCGCTATTATTATGCTCATTTTGTTCCTCCTAGTTATTGTTATTCATTTCATTTTTTAATTTTTCTAATTCTGCATTTATACTATTTTCTTTATCCATTTGTGCAAATGGATCTGATTCGCTTTCTTGGATTCCTGATACCTCAGAAAATGCATCTGCTTGTGATTCTTTTTGTGAAATTTTTTCTTCCATTTTATCCATTTTAGCAAAAGCACTTTTACTATCCATTCCACCTAATGTTTTTGCCATTTGAGATTTTGCATCAGCCATTCTACTTCTTGCTACAAGCATAGCTTGTTTACTTCTTGCTTCTTCTAATTTTTGTTTTAATACATCTACTTGTGTTTTTATTTCATTTACTTGTGCTTCCATTGAGTTTACCATTTCTTGATATTGTGCAACCATTTTATCTTGTTTTACTTTGTTTTCTAATGCTTGTCTTGCTAAGTCTTCATTTCCTTGCTCCAAACATGTTTTAGCTTTAGCTTGCCACATATTAGATTGTTCCTGAGCTGTTGCTAATTGTTTTTTTACTTGATTACAACTTCCCATTGCTGTTCCTAACCCTTGTGTAGCCTTTCTTAATTGATCTTCCATATCAATTATAATTTGTTTTACCATTTTTTCTGGATTTTCTGCCTTATCAATTAAATCATTGATATTTGCCTTTACTAAATCACTAATCCTTTCAAATATTGCCATTTTAAATTCCTCCATTTTTTCTTTTAATTTCTCTTTTTAAATAAAGTTTTTAATAATAATCCTGTCCCTGCTGCTACCATTCCAAAAATTAATATATAATCAAACATTGAAGTAGTAACAAAATTAATTCTGATACTCATAATAATAGAAACAATAATGAATACCACGCTTAACACTATTAGTATTTTAGCTGCAATAGATTTATTATTAATAAAATACCATATAATACCAATAATAAGTGGTATAGTTACAGTTCCAGAAGATAAATCAAATCCTCCTATTTGCCATACATACCAACTACTATGTACCATCACTCTTTTACTTAACATAAATAATCCAGCACCTAATAACACAATTCCAATAAAAAATTGTAATAGATCATTTCCTCCCGAATCTTTTTCTTCTTGTTTTGGCATTTTTATCTCATTTAATTCTCCTGATGTATTTTTTTCATTTTTATTCAAATTCAATTTCACCTCCTTAATTGTATTCTAAAACTACCACTTTTATTATATAATATTAATCACTTTCTTACAACCTTGTAATCAAAATGTAATATTATCCACGATGTTTCTTTGCTGCATCAACTAATCCCACAAATAATGGTGCTGGCTTATTTGGCCTAGATTTTAATTCTGGGTGAAATTGTCCTGCTATAAAATATGGATGTTCTTTTTGATCTATCTCTACAATTTCTACTAACAAACCATCTGGTGAAGTTCCTGAAACTTTTAATCCAGATTTTTCTAATATTTCTCTATAATCATTATTATATTCATATCTATGTCTATGTCTTTCAGAAATTTCTTTTTTTCCATATAACTTATATGCTAAACTTTCTTCTTTTAACAAACATGGATAAGCTCCCAAACGCATTGTTCCACCTTTTTTATCAATACCTTTTTGTTCTTCCATAATATGTATCACTGGGTTTTTAGTGGTTTCATCAAATTCAGCAGAATTAACGTCTTCTAGTTTTAACACATTTTTTGCAAATTCCACTACTGCCATTTGCATTCCTAGACAAATTCCCAAGAATGGAATTTTATTTTCTCTAGCATATTTAATAGTCTCTATTTTTCCTTCAATTCCTCTATTTCCAAAACCACCTGGCACAACAATTCCATTATATCCAGACAGTGTATCTTTTGCATTTTCTTTTGTTATTTTTTCAGAATCTACTAAATCAATTTTTACTTTTACATGATTAGCAAAACCCGCATGATATAAACTTTCAATAACTGAAATATATGAATCTTCTAGTTTTATATATTTTCCTACTATTGCTATTTTTACTATATCGTTTTCATCTATTTTTCTTATATCTTCTATCATTTTCTCCCATTTAGAATTATCAGGAATATATTTTTCTAATTTCAAATAATTACAAACTTCTCTTGCTAATCCCTCTTCTTCTAGCATTAATGGAACAGCATACAAGCTATCTGCTGTCTTATTTTGAATAACACTTGTTTTTCTTACATTGCAAAATAATGATAATTTTTCTCTAATGCTTTCTGGTATATCTGTTTCTGTTCTACAAACTAATATATTAGGCTTAATTCCCAAACTCTGTAATTCTTTTACAGAATGTTGTGTTGGCTTTGACTTTATTTCATTTGATCCAAATATATATGGCAATAAAGTAACATGAATATAAAGAACATCTTCTGGATTTTTTTCTAGTCCTACTTGTCTAATTGCCTCTATAATAGATAAACCTTCTATATCTCCTACTGTTCCGCCTATTTCTGTTATTACAATATCTGTGTCTGTATTTTCAAATCCATATATTTTTTCCTTAATTTCATTTGTTATATGTGGAATTACTTGTACTGTTTTTCCTAAATATTCTCCTTTTCTTTCTTTTTCAATAACATTAGAATATATTTTTCCCATTGTAACACTTGAATTTTGGGTTAAATTCTCATTTATAAATCTTTCATAATGACCTAAATCTAAATCTGTTTCTGCTCCATCATCTGTAACAAAAACTTCTCCATGTTCATATGGATTCATTGTCCCTGGATCTACATTGATATATGGATCAAATTTTTGTATAGTTACCTTATATCCTCTATTTTTTAATAATCTTCCTAGAGATGCTGCTGTAATTCCCTTTCCTAATCCTGATACAACTCCACCTGTTACAAATATGTATTTTGTATTCATTCTCTTCCTCCTATTTTTTCCTAATATATAAAAAAAGATTAAAAAAATGACCTATAAATTTGGTTTTTTTTTAATCTATTATTAGTTTACCACTTATATATATAAATTACAAGTATTACTACTAATTAAATTAATATTTATTAAGTGCTATTATTTCTATTTAAAAATAGCACTTAATCTCAATACCTTATTTTTTTATTGATAATATTTTGTATTTCATAATTCCTGCAGGTGCATTAACTTCTACAACATGATTTTTTCTTGCTCCAAGTAATGCTGCTCCTAAAGGTGATTCATTTGATATCTTATTTTCTGCTAAATTAACTTCTGTTGAACCAACAATTGTATATTCAATTTTTTCATCAAATTCCATATCTAACACTTTTACAATATTTCCAACTTGAACTGTTTCTGTATCAATATCTTTTTCATCTATAATTTTTGCATGTCTTATTTTATTTTCTAATTCTGCAATTTTCACTTCATTTTCAGCTTGTGCTGTTTTTGCTTCATCATATTCAGAGTTTTCTGATAAATCTCCAAATCCTAATGCAACTTTTATTCTATCAGCTATTTCAGCTCTTTTTTCTGTTCTTAAATAATTTAATTCTTTTTCTAAGTTATCAAATCCTTCTTGTGTTAATATAACTTCTTTTTCTTCCATGTTATTATCTCCTTTCGGTTAAAAAATCTTTTAATATATTACGGCAAAAACTAAAATTTGTCAAGCAAATTCACATTAAATTTTAGTCTTTCATCAATTTTTTAGCACCTTTCATATAATCTAGTACTGAAAAAATTGTTGCTATTGTTTGAATAATCATCATACCTGTTACTATTATATTTAAAATTAAATCTCCACCTTGTAATGTTCCTGAAAAGCATTCTCCAAATGGATTCAAATCAACAAAAGCTAAAATAATTGCTATCATCTGAGTAACTGTTTTTAATTTTCCCCATTTTGAAGCAGCTATCACCTTTCCGCCTTTTTCAACTGCAACTAACCTATATCCTGAAACCATAAATTCTCTAGTTAAAACAATTATTGGAATCCATGCTGGCAATTTAGTCATTTCTACTAACATAGTCATAGCAGCTAAAACTAGTATTTTATCTGCTAATGGATCTAAAAATTTTCCAAAAGTTGTTATTTGATTGTTTTTTCTAGCTAAATATCCATCTAACTTATCTGTTATAGATGCTAATATAAAAATTAAATCTATAATAATCCACGAAATTGGTATTCCTGAAATAGTTCCTGTAATTCCTAAAAAAGGTATTATTACCATAATTGGTACTAATATTATTCGAAATATTGTTAGTTTATTTGGTAAGTTCATTTTTTCTCCTTTCGCCCTTATACTTTTATTTCTTAATTATTCTATACATTATTTAGCCATCTCAATTGCTTTTTGCAATTGTGTATCATCTTTTTCCTCTACTTTTAAAACATTCTTTACACTATCTGGCAATTTTACTTCTTCATCTGGTTCAATTCCAACTTTATTTATTTTTGTTCTATTTGGTGTCAAATATTCTTCTGATGTTATTTTTAATCCACTACCATCTGGCAATGTTAATAATTGTTGAATTACTCCTTTTCCATATGTTTTTGTTCCTACTATTTTTGCTTTTCTATTGTCTTTTAAAGCTCCTGCTAATATTTCTGATGAACTAGCTGTATTTTCATTTGTTAATAAAATTATTGGCATATCTATAATAGGATCCTTTTCTGCTTTTTCTACTTTCTCTTTGTTGTTTTTATCTACTTCATATAATATAACATCATCTTTGTTTAATATATAATCTGCTATCTGCAATGCTTCGTCAACAATTCCTCCACCATTGTTTCTTAAATCTATAATTAATGACTTAATTCCTTGTCTTTGTAATTCCTCAAATTTAGCTTTAAATTCATCTGCAGTTCCTTCATCAAAAGAAGAGAACTCTATGTATCCTATATTATTTTGTAACACTTTACCTTCTACTGGATTTACTTTTATGCTTTCTCTTTTCAATTCAAACTCTTTAGTTTCTGTACCTCTTAAAATTTCCATTTTTACAGTTGTTCCTGCTTCTCCTTTTATTTTATTAGAAGCTACTGACATGTCCTCTGCTGTATAAGATACACCATCTACTGAGATTATCAAATCTCCTGGTAAAATTCCTGCCTTTTCTGCTGGACTTCCTTTAATTGGTGATAATACCATTATTTTATTAGACTCTGTATTTTTTACCATATAAATACCAATTCCAACAAAATTTCCAGTTGCATCTGCCATATAATCGTCCATATCTTCTTTGGAAATATATTCAGTATAAGGATCATCTAAGCCTTCAATATAGCCTTTTATAGCTCCTTCTTTTAATTTTTCTTCGTCTATATCTCCTAAAAAATATTTGTCAATTAATCTTCTATATTTGCTTAACTCACTTGTTATATCTCCATTATTTTCTGAAGAAACAACTAACTGTTTTCCAAAATTACTGTTAGTAAAATATTGATACATTCCTATTGATGTTACTAAAAAAGTTATAAATGCAACAAGCACTATAAGCATTATAATTTTATAAGCTCTAAATCTTTTCTTTTCTTCCATTTATTTCCTCCAAATTTATAAACTAACTGGGCGGAATTTTTCCGCCCATATAACTTTATTATATGTACTTTATTATTTTTAATTACTATGGTAAATAATTACGCGGATCCACTCTATTAGAATAAGTTCCTGGACTTGTTCTAACCTCAAAATGCAAATGTGGTCCTGTTGAATTTCCTGTAGATCCTACATTCATAATTTGTTGTCCTTTTTTTACTGTTTGACCAGCTGAAACCTTTCTAGATCCATCTTGTCCATGTGCATATAAAGTATATAAACCATTATAATGTGCAATAATAATATAATTTCCATAACTTCCATTTAATCTTGTAGATGTTACTACATATCCATCTGCTACCGCATATACTGGAGCGCCATTAATTCCTGCTGCACCAAAATCCACAGCGCCATGATATTGACCACTAGAATAATACATTCCTGTTGTGATATAACTATTTACTGGTTTTATAAAACCTGATGAACTTGTTGTACTTCCACTTCCACTATTACCACCAGATTGTTGTTGTCTTTTTGCATCCTCTTGTGCCTTCTTTATTGCTACTTGAGCTGCTTTTATTTGACCATCTATAGATTTATTTGCTTGGTTTAATTCATCTATTTGTTCTTGTAATTTCTTTTCATCTTCTGATAATTGAGCAACTTGTTTATTTTTTTCATCTTTAGCAGTTTTCAATTGAATAGACACACTTTGTTTACTTGCTTTTGATGTATTTAATTCATTTTTACTATTTTCCAAATCTATTTTAGCTTTTTCTATTTCTTCTTTTTGTTTTTGTATTTTATCTAGTAATTCTGTATCATTTGTAGTCAATTCTGTTACTAAATAATAATTAGAAATTAAATCTGTAAGGCTGTTTGAAGATAATATAAAATCCAAATAAGAAGTTTCTCCCGCTTCTTGGATTGCCACAAGTCTTGAATTCAATAATTCCTGTTGTTTAGTATAATCTTCCTGTGCTTTATTTAATTTTTCTTGTGATTCTTGAATTTTATTATTTAATTCTTCTATTTTTGTATCTAATTCATCAATTTGCGTTTCATAATCTGAGATTTGAGTATCTAGCTTTTCTACTTCTTGCACTGTTTTATTTTTTTCAGCTGTTACCTCATCTTTTTTCTCCTTTGTTTCATCAATTTTATCTTGGTTTTGTTCTTTTTTATTATTTAATTGATTAATATTAGATGTTGCCAAAACTGTACCTTGTAACACTACAATCCCTATAATTATTATCCCTAATATTTTTAAACTTAATTTTTTCATAAGTTCCTCCTATTTTTATTTTTGGTATATCTCTTTTTTAATTTTGTACTGTATTTTGTGTTTCATTTGTATTCGAATCTTGTTCTTCTTGTTCTGTTTTTGTTCCTGGTATCAAACCATTAGTAATATATGGCATTGGATCTGTAACAACTCCATTTAGTCTTACTTCAAAATGTGCATGTGGTCCTGTTGAATAACCTGTAGAGCCAACCTTTAATATAGATTCTCCTCTTTTTACAACTTGTCCTACTTGTACTAAAATTTCTGATCCATGTGCATATAATGTAGATACTCCTCCTCCATGATCAATTATAACCATATTTCCATAAGCACTATTATATCCAGCTTTTGTTACAATTCCATCATTCGCTGCAATAAAATTAGCTCCTAAAGGTGCACTAATATCAACACCTGTATGTAATTTATATACTCCAGTAATAGGATGAGTCCTCATTCCATATTTAGAACTTATTCTTGTATATCCTGGAACTGGCCAAGCTAATTCACCACCTATATATTGTGTATCTATACCATCTCTTGCAATAGCAAGTATTTCAGCATTTATTTCAGCAAATCTAGTATTATACTCATCTATTTTTTCTTGAATTGATTTTTCTTGATCTGACAATTTAGAGATATAATTTTCCCTTACTGTTTTTGTATTTTCTAATATTTTTGCTGTTTTTGTTTGATTTACTTTTATATTGCCTAGTTGTTCTCTATCTTTTTCCAATTTATTTTTAGCTAGTTCAATTTCTTCCTTTTTTCCTTGCATATCTTCTAATAACTCTGTATCTTTTGTTGCTAATTCTGTAATTAGGAAATAATTGGATAAAAAGTCTGAAATATTTTTAGAGCTTAAAATAACATCTAAATATTGAGTATCACTTGATTCATAAACTGCAATTAGTCTATTATCTAATAACTCTTTTTGTTTTTTATAATTTTCCTCTGCTTCTTTTAGTTTAGCTTCGACTTCATCCATTGAAGTTTGCAAATCTGCAATTTTAGTGTTTAACTCATCTAATTCTTGTTGTGAAGTAGATATTTTTTCATCCAATTTTTGAACTTGTTGTAAATTTTCTGACAACTCACTTTGTACTCCATCTAGTTGTTCATTTGCGTCATTTAACTGATTTTGCAATTCTTCTCTTTGTGTTTGTAAATCTGTTGCTGTATCTTCTGCGTGTACATATGGAAATACGCAAAAACTACAGATTGCAAAAGCTAAAACAATACATAAAATTTTACGCATGTTTTCTCCTTTATACTTTTAAATATTTTCTCATAGAAATAACACTTCCTAGAGCTCCTATTCCTATTCCTAATAGCATATATACAAATATGATAGAATTAAACATATCTGCAAAACTAATTAGACTCATGTTAATTACTTGCATAAATTGTGAATTTACTAACTGTTCTGCTAAGAAGCTATAAGCCACACCAACAATAACAATAGAAATTATACTTGCAAATATTCCAATAATCATACCTTCAACAATAAATGGCCATCTAATAAATCCATTTGTCGCTCCAACATATTTCATAATTGAAATTTCTTTTCTTCTCGCATGAACTGTAAGTTTTATAGTATTAGCTATAATAAATATAGATATTACTATCAATAACATTAAGATTACTCCTGTTACTATCTTTATTCCATTTGCCAAATTAATCAAAGTTGTTACTGTTTCATCTTTACTTGTTATTTTCTTTACTTGGTCAAAAGTTAAAATTTGATCTTGAACAGTTTTACTTTGGTTTAAATCAGTAAGAGTTACTACATATGAAGCAGTAAATATATTATTTTCTCCTTCGTATCCTTCTAACAAATCTTTTTTATCTCCAAATTTTTCTTTCATCTGATCTAGTGCCTTTTCCTTAGAAACATATTCAATAGTACTAACTCCTTCTATTTTTCTGATTTTCTCTCCTAATTCTTCTATTTGTTCTTGTGTTGCTTCATTTTTGATAAAAACTTGTATTCCTTGTGCCGATTCAATTTCTTTTACAAAGTGATTAATATTTTCTCCAAGTATTAAAAATATTCCAAATATAATCATAGTAGCACACATAATCATAAGTGATGCACCAGTTGATTTTTTATTTTTAAATACGTTACTAAATCCTTCCCCTATTAAATATCCTAATCTGTTATATTTCACAATCATACCCACCTTTTTTATCATCTCTAATTATTTCGCCCTTACGAATATGTATAACTCTTTTTTTCATTTTGTCAACAATATCTTTTGCATGTGTAGCAACTACTACAGTTGTTCCTCTCATGTTAATATCATTTAACAAATTCATAATATCCCATGCAGTTTCTGGGTCTAAGTTTCCTGTAGGTTCATCTGCAATTAACATAGATGGATTGTTTACCAATGCTCTTGCCAAAGCCACTCTTTGTTGCTCTCCTCCAGATAATTCATTTGGGTACATTTTTGCTTTTCCACTTAAACCTACTAATGAAAGTACCATAGGTACTTGCCTTCTTATATGTCTTGGTGTAGCTCTTACAATATACATAGCATATGCAACATTGTCATATACTGTTTTATCTGGTAAAAGCCTAAAATCTTGGAATACTACCCCCATACTTCTTCTTAAATATGGAATTCTATTTGGTTTCAAAAATGTTGTGTCTTTTCCATTAATAATAATATTTCCTGAAGTTGGTTCTTCTTCCTTTAAAATAAGTTTTATTAGTGTTGATTTTCCACTTCCTGAAGAACCTACTAGAAAGGCAAATTCTCCTTTATCTATAACAAAATTAGCGTTTTTTACAGCTTTTGTCCCTGTATCATACGTTTTTGTCACATTTCTAAATTCTATCATTTTTTGTACTCCTTACATTACGTTTTTCTATCTATTTATACATATACTTTTTTATTCTATCTAATAATAACAATAAACTTGTTTTTTTGCAATAGTTTTAAAGTAAAAAATGCTAGAAATTTGTCCCATTGTAAAAGCATTTTTCTACAGTAAGAAAAAGAAGAACCTAATCTTCTTTTTAAAGTTTTAGTCTCTTCTATTTTTATAAACTTTCTTGGTGTACATGTCTTACATCTATTCAAAATTTTTTTACAATATCTTTTGCTGTAATTTCAAAGTATTCCATCAATTCTTCTGCTTTTCCAGATTTACCAAATGTATCTTTAATTCCCATCCTATCCAATCTTACCGGATATTCTTCTGTTAAAACTTCACTAATTGCACTTCCAAGTCCACCTATTACGCTATGATCCTCTATTGATATTAATTTTTCAGTTTCCTTTGCACATTTTACAATCATCTCTTTATCAATTGGCTTTATTGTATGAATATCAACAACTCTTACTTCAATATTTTGTTTTTTTAGTTCTTCTTGAGCTTTAATAGCTTGTTCTACTGTAACACCTGTCGCAAATATTGTTCCATCAGTACCTTCTCCTATTTGAACAGCTTTACCTATTTCAAATTCCTGATTTTCATTATAAATCTGACTTGTTTTCATTCTTGATAATCGTAAATATACTGGTCCATTTATTTTTGAAATCTCCTTCACTGCCCATTTAGTTTGAATATCATCCGAAGTTGACATTACAATCATATTTGGCAAAGTCCTCATCATTGAAATATCTTCCAACATTTGATGGGTAGCTCCATCTTCTCCTACTGTAATTCCTGCATGAGTTGCACAAATTTTCACATTTAAATTTGGATAACAAATACTATTTCTTATTTGATCATAAGCTCTCCCAGCTGCAAAAACTGCAAATGTGCTTGCATAAGGAATTTTTCCACAAGTTGCAAGTCCTGCAGCAGTTCCCATCATATTAGCTTCTGCTATTCCTATATCAAAAAAACGCTCTGGCAATTCTTTAGCAAATATATTTGTTTTTGTTGCACTTGATAAATCTGCATCTAATACAACCACATCCGCATTTTCTTTTCCGACTTCTAGCAAAGCCTCTCCATAACTTTGACGTGTTGCTTTTTTCTCCTTTTCCATATTTCATTCTCCTTTCAAAAATTTCTTTTTTCTTTATTTTTTCAACATAATTCTACATAATATATGAGACACTTGAGACCTGTCCCCTATGTTTCAAGTTCTTTCATTGCTTGTATATATTGTTCTTCATTTGGTGCTTTGCCATGCCATCCTACTTGATTTTCCATAAATGATATGCCTTTTCCCTTTATTGTCTTTGCAATAATACATGTGGGTTTTTCTTTGATATTTCTTGCAACATCAAATGCTTTAATTATTTCTTCTATATCATGACCATTAATGTTAATTATTTGGAATCCAAAACTTCTAAATTTTTCTTCAATTGGATATGAACTCATAACTTCTTCTATTGTTCCATCTATTTGTAAATTGTTATTATCAACTATTACACATAAATTATCTAATTTATATTTATTTGATGCCATCGCAGCTTCCCATATTTGTCCTTCTTCTATTTCTCCATCTCCTAATACACAATAAACTCTATAGTCCTTTTTATTTAGTTTTCCTGCTATTGCCATTCCATTTGCTACAGATAGTCCTTGTCCTAAAGAACCTGTTGTCATATCTACTCCTGGTACTTTATTCATATCTGGATGTCCTTGTAATCTACTATTAATATTCCTAAATTTTTTTAATTCTTCTTTATCAAAAAATCCTCTATTAGCTAAACAACTATATAATGCTGGTGAACAATGTCCTTTTGATAATATCATTCTATCTCTATCTTCCCATTTTGGATTTTTTTCATCTATGTTTAATTCATTAAAATATAGTACTGTTAAAATATCTGCTATTGAAAGTGAGCCTCCTGGATGTCCTGAATTAGCACTATATACTTGTTCTATTATTCCTTTTCTAATTATTCTAGCCATATTTTTTAATTCTTCTATATCTGTTATTTTCACAAAAATCACTCTCCTTTATTATAAACTTAATATAACACAACTTTGTATTTTTTACTATATTAATAAAAATTTTTTATTTTTTTATACAAAATAGTATTGCAGTTTATATTCTTATAATTCTTAATTAGTGTGGAACTTGGTTACTATAGGGGTATTATATTTTTATAATTTTATCTGTTTGATTGGAGAGAAAAATAGAAAATTTTATATAAAAAAATAAGTAATGTTCACGGGAAAATTTATATATGTGTATGGTTTTATAATTTTTTCAAC
>UMKK01015248.1_pt1 | contig 12978 bp, 9 predicted proteins | sample 1966281 | NCBI WGS metagenome assembly UMKK01 (sample SAMEA4836175, study PRJEB28245) | human gut metagenome | biome: gut microbiome; material: fecal sample | place: Denmark | collected 2008 | reverse complement strand
GCTGCCGCTTTTTGTCATTTTACGCCAATTCTCATTCTGTAGCAGAATGAACAGGAAAGCATGGCTAGTATCAAAACTGTTCTTTGAAAGCTTTCCTTATAAGAACACATATTTCAGCACGAAAAGCACTGCAAGCACATACATAAGCGGTGTGATATCCTTGCGCTTTCCGCAAACAAGATTTATAACAACGTATGAAATTATTCCAAGAGAGATACCCTCTGAAATGCTGTAGAAAAGAGGCATTGAAAGAATACAAAGATACGCAGGGATAGCATTTGTATAATTGCCGTCATCAAACTTGATGTCAGTGATAGAGCTGAACATCAAAAAGCCTACTACTATAAGTGCAGGAGCTGTTGCAAAGGATGGTATAGCCGTGAAGATAGGTGCAAAGAACATTGACAGTGCAAACAGCACTGCGGCTGTGATAGAGGTAAGACCTGTTCTGCCTCCTGCGGCAACGCCTGCTGAGGACTCAACGAATGTTGTGGTGGTGGAAGTACCAAGAACTGCGCCTGCCGTTGTGGCAACGGCGTCAGCAAGAAGCGCAGGCTTTATCTGCGGAAGTCTGCCCTTTTCATCAAGCATATCTGCCTTTGAACATACGCCGATAAGAGTGCCTAAAGTGTCGAAAAGGTCAACGAACAGGAAGGAGAATACCACGACTATAAAATTGAAGATACCAATGCTGTGCATATCCACCTTAAAGCACTGACCAAATGTTTCGCCAAGTTTTGAAAAATCCGTAAGCGACATTGTAGGGAAAAGCGAATTATAGCCGCTTTCAGCGTCAGGAACATACAGCCCTACAAGTTGACATATCATGCCTATTACCCATGTTGCCACTATACCCATAAGAATAGAGCCACGGACTTTTTTGATATATAGGATAATAGTGATGAAAAGTCCCACGATAGTGAGAAGCGCACATATGCCCGAAGTTGTGAAATTCTTGCGGAAGCCTGTTATGGTAACAAGAGTGGCTGAACTGTCAACGCAAAGTCCAGCATTCTGAAGTCCGATAAAGGCAATGTAAAGACCGATGCCAACGGACACCGCTTTTTTCAGCACCACAGGTATTGCATTGAAAATGGCTTCTCTGACGTTTGTAAGAGAAAGCACGATAAAGACGATACCCTCGACGAAAACCGCCAGCAGTGCCACCTGCCATGGATAGCCGTAGCCTGCCACAACAGTGTAAGCCATATAAGCGTTAAGTCCCATGCCTGCGGAAAGCACAAAAGGCAGATTTGCCATAAGTCCCATGCACACTGTTCCAATAACAGAGGCGATACAGGTGGCAAGAAGTACGGCTGTAGGATCCATGCCCGTTCTGCCGAGAATGCTCGGGTTTATGGCAAGGATATATGCCATGGTCATGAAAGTCGTCACGCCCGCCATTATCTCAGTTTTCACGTCGGTGTGATTTTCTTTCAGCTTGAATAATTTTTCCGTCATATTTTATTATGCCTGCGTTGCAGACATTTCCTCCTTTCAATATGGGGATACTATCTTATTATACCGATTTTACAGCATTTTTCAAGCCTGATTTATTAAGGCAACACCGCACAAAGCCCGCCTGACGGCTTTGCACGCCATCTGCTTGCAGATTTTCCGTCATATCACACAAAAATCCCTTGACATACGGCAGTATGCCTGCGGAATTTTTGTGCAATCTGACAAAAATTCTGACTACGCATCTGACGCACAATCTTTGCGCGGTATTGCCTTAATTGAATAAAATTTATCATTTAAGAAGCACTGTTACTAACGTCAGACTTTATTTTCCACTGACTATTGAGCCAATAAATGCGGTTTTCGATCCAATTGAAAAGATCCTCCGCAGAGTCAGGACCCCACTCTTCGCCTTTTCTAAGGTCGGCGTCATACTCTTTAAGATATTCACGCTCTGTTTTTATACAGCCCTGTAAAAGCTTTTCCTGGCTCATCTCCGTCCACTTTTCCTTGACAGCGTCCATAAACCAATCCTGCTTGCAAAGAATGATAAACCATGGGTTTGAGCGATCGCCTTTTTTAGCCACAAAATTCTTGTCTGTGAAAGCACCAGCATAATATTTCTCAGTGCTGTCATTATATGCCCAGTTAAAATCCCAAGGAGAAGTGAATTTAAGCTTAGGACATTTACTGTCCTTTGAAAGATCAACGCACATATAGAAGCTTCCCTCACCGCAGTCATAGTCATGTACGATCTCATAAAGAATATACATATCTCTCACTGAGTCTATATCCATAACATTAGAAACGGCTTCCTCAGCGGTGGTAACATCAGAGTCAACAAGGTCATAATTTTCATCAAATTTGTAATACTTGCCGTTCTCGCAGGCTTCATAAACTATCTTGAACAGATTGTTGAGATACTTGTCAATAAAGTCTATCTGATTTTGCGAATAGAGGTCATTCTTGATAGAATATTCCGCAGGAACGAACTGCCTTGTTTCGCCGTTTATATCGGTGACAGTGGCATTTTCATAGTCCATGCTTATATAATGGTTATCCTCATCGCTTGTTGCATAGTTGTCAAGCTCAAGATAATAGCCTATATCAGTGTCGGTGTAGCCCTCCGCAGGCTCGGAGATATCCACTCTGTTTGGATTTATCTGACACTGTTCGCAAAGCTCATAAACGCCTTGAAACTCCTCGTTCACATAGAGGTGAACAAGCTGACCGTCTGAGCAGAAATTGCTGTCACCCATGATAGTTCTGCCAAAACGGAATGCGATATCGTTTCTTATTAGATCCCAATCTGATTTCAACAGCACCCAGCTTTTGCACTCTGCGCCGTTATTAAGCCCAAGCATATTTGTCTTTTTATCAAATTTTATCCTATAAGGCACTTTGTTTGCAAGGATCTGACTAACATCACCGTAATATGCGCTTGAATTACCTCTTACCTTTATGCCTGCTGAGGCCTCGTTTATCTCCAATTTTTCATCACAATTGAAAACGTCCACCACGCAAGAAGTATACTTCTTCCTTGAAGCTATCATATCGTCAGGGGCAGTCGTGACGCTTATAACAGGTATCTTACTTTCTGATCGTACCTTTTTCTTAAAACTTTCTTTTTCAGCCTTGTCAGCACTCAGGCTTTCATAAGTAGCAGGTTCAGAGTTTATCACCTGTTTTGTGGTGGCAGGGAGAGTTACAACAGGTTCAGCCGTTGTTGTCACAGCCTGAGATTCGGCAGAACTACTCTCTGCTTTTGAGCTTTCCCCTGTTTCTTTAGCACAGCTTGTGAGCATTGCTCCCGTCATGACTACTGCACATACAGCAGCGATAATTCTTCTGTTCATATCATTTCTCATATTATTATCTTTCCATTTATTGTGCATTACACACATATTTTTTATCATATAACTTATTCAATTATAGCACATTGACATAGATAATACAATATGCTATAATCATAAAAGTAAGTGGGATAATTTATGCACTAACACGATTATATAGGAGGTTTTTTGAAATGTTTATACCTGACGATAAAAGATATGACAAAATGATATACAACCGCTGTGGAAAAAGCGGGCTTAAACTATCAGCTGTATCGCTGGGATTCTGGCAGAATTTCAGTTTAAAAAACAATTTTGAGAACATGGAAAGAATGGTACACACTGCATTCAACAGCGGTATCACACATTTTGATCTTGCAAACAACTATGGCAATCCCTACAACGGCTCGGCAGAGGAAAACTTCGGCAGGATACTCGATCGTGGCATGAGAGAGTTCCGTGACGAGATGTGTATTTCCACCAAGGCAGGCTATGAAATGTGGGCAGGTCCATACGGTGACAGAAACGGCTCGAGAAAATATCTCACGGCAAGCCTTGACCAATCTCTAAAAAGAATGGGACTTGAATATGTTGACATTTTCTATCACCATGTAAGAGATCCCGAAACGCCTCTTGAAGAGACTGCCCTTGCACTTGACAATGCAGTAAGGCAGGGCAAGGCGCTTTATGTTGGCATATCAAATTACAACAGAGCCGACACAGCCGAAATGCTGAAAATTTTCCGAGAGCTCAGAACTCCTTTTATTATCAATCAGCCCTCATATTCCATACTCAACCGCTGGATAGAGGACGATAAGCTTGACAGCCTTGCACTTTCTGAAGGCTTTGGCATTGCAGTGTTCTCACCGCTGTATCAGGGCTTTCTCACAAGCAAATATCTAAAAGGCATACCGGCAGATTCAAGGGTAGGCAGAGGCGAAACATGGATAGGCAATGAGCTTAACGACAAAATGATAGAAAAACTCAACAAGCTTAATGATATCGCCGCTTCGAGGGGACAGACCCTTTCGCAAATGGCACTTTCATGGGTGCTTCACAACAAGGCTGTTACTACTGTGCTTATCGGTGCAAGCCGTCCTGAGCAGATAACGGAAAACATAGGCTGTCTTGACCGCCTTGACTTCACAGAAGCTGAACTTGCAGAGATAGACAGGCTTGCAAAGATGTAATAAAAAAGCTGTCAGAGCCACCACCCTGACAGCTTTTTTATGCGTTATAATAGCGAACGTAATCGTCAAGCACATCTGCCGTAAGCTCAAAAGGATAATTTTTAAGCTTGGCAGGGTTGGCAAGTATTCCGTCCCTGTCCTTCTTCCAAAGCTTCTCTGACATATCAAGCTTGCCAAAAAGCGTCCTGATATAGTCCCTGAAAGCGTCAAGATCATCAAAGTCAAGAAGCTGTTTTACAACATAATCAGCTTTGGTGCTGTCACCGTATTTTTTCAAAAAGCCTGACAGAAAAACGCCTACTGCCTTGCCGTGTGGGATGCCATTTTCATAGGTCAAAGTATAGCTCAGACCGTGAGGTATGCTTGTGCCTGTGTAGGCTATCGCCATGCCTGCAAGCACTGATGCCTGCATGAAAGTTGAGAACTCATCATCGGTCATATGAGCAAATCTCTCCTCTGTTTCAAGACAGCCCTTACAGCTTGCCCAAAGCTTCATGCCCTCCTCGGCGTATGCACGGCTGAACGCATTTGCGTTGGTGTTGAGCCGTGACTCTATCATGTGAGCAAGTGCGTCAACGCAGGTGCTTTTCATACCGCCATATGATGATGTTTTAAGATAGCCGTAGTCAACCAATGCAAGTGACGGGAATATTTTGTGGGCAATAGATTTCTTGGTCTGCTTGATGTGGGACGTCAGGATAGAATAAGGTGTAGCCTCCGAGCCTGTTCCGCAGGTGGTAGGCACACAGACTATAGGATAAAAAGGTAGTTTCGCAGGAGTGTGCAAAAGCTCCTCCACCTTGGCAATGTTCTCTGAAAGCTCACACTTCTCAGCTTTTACAACGCCCTCGCTTTCGGAAAATTCGGCATTTTCGCAAACTATCCCATTCTTAGCAAGCATTGATATCGCCTTGCTTGCGTCCATTGGCGAACCTCCGCCCACTGCCACGAACATATCCACGCCGTATTTTACCGCCGCCGTTGCCGCTGTGTAAACAGTTTCCACAGACGGGTTTTCCTCAATATCATCATATATCACATATCCAATTCCCTGACTTTCAAGCACTGCCTTGACATCATCAAGAGAACCATTCACCGCAGAAGAATGTCTGCCTGTGACTATCATGGCTTTTTTGCCAAGTTCCGCTATTTCGCCCCCGTGATTTTTTACCGCTCCATTTTCTATGTAAATATCTGTAGGTATATTTCTCATTTTTTACGCTCCTTTTGGCTTTTTGTCCATTATAGCACCTTTGACGGCGATTTTCAAGCCTCGACATTATAGAACATACGTACTGCGATATTGGTAACAAATCATGGAGGAAAAAGTTATGCACTTCACAACGGCACAAGGTATACTCTCGCAAAAAAACGGCATGAATTTATATCGTGGCTGCACATAACGGTCAGACGAGTATTTTTGATACTGCCGATTGAAAACCTCTCCCCTTTATGTTATAATAAAGAAAAAACATCAAGGTGAAGCAATGAATAAAAATCAAAATATAGCTATGGGGGTATCCCTTGCTGTGGTGGCAATAATGGTCGGCTCGGCGGAGATCTTCGGGGAAAAGGAAATAATTTTTCCTGAGATAACGGCAGTGGCAATGGGTGCGCTAATTGCGCCTGTGCAATCTTGGAACACCTCTCGCACACGGCTTTTTGCGGCGATAGTTTCTGCCGCTATCGCAGGCGTGTGCATAGTGCGTTTTATCCCTGAGATACTTATACTTCGTATAGCTTTGGGACTTCTTGTAGCAGTGAGCGTTATAACGCTGTCAAAAACTAGCTTCGTTCCTGCCATTTCCGCCTGCATACTTCCGATACTTATGGGTACAAAAAGCCCTGTTTACGTCATTTCCGTTGCGGTCATGACAGCATTTATACTTATTTTTCAAAAAGTTCTTGAGTGCTTTGGACTTCATGAAAAGTATAAATATAGACCTATCGAACCAAGCTCAGAGCTTCTCAAACTAAGAGCAAAACAAGTCATCACGGTGCTTGTTATCTGCATATTGCCTGCGCATTTTTACGAGATATTCTTTATCGCTCCGCCGCTTATCGTTGCATTTTTTGAGCTTAGCGGCAAAGGCTCAAAGCTTATGAAAAGGAAATACACAGCAATTGCTCTCATGGCGGCGGCTGCGTTCGCAGGCGTTATGGCAAGATTTTTTATCTCTGAAAAGCTTGGGCTTACCCTGACATTTAGTGCAGTTTTATCCTCGGCTGTGATATTCGTCCTTTGCCGAAAAGCAAAGCTTTATTTTCCTCCATGCTGTGCAATATCTACCTTGCCTTTTATGATCCCCAAAACTGCAATAATAAAATTTCCATTTGAGGTCACAGCAGGATATATTGTCCTTACCATTGCCGCAGTTATCATAACCAAAATAGACAATAATACAAATTAGGCATAATCAAAAACGTACAAAGCTTTATAATCCGACCCTCAGAAGTTAGACCTAAAATCTAACAACTTGGAGGTCACATCATTACGCTCTGTACGTTTTTTTGTATATTAAGAAATCATTCTCTGTTTTTAAGCACCTCGGCAGGGGTTATCTTGCCAAGCTTTCTTACAAGAATTGAGGTGATGATAAAGTATGTTGCCATTACTCCTGCAAAAATTATAACGTAAGCATACCATGGGAATGCAAGGTTTATTCCGCTTGTTACGTTTGGAATGAACACTGGGAAAACCTTGTCCATAAACATCTTTGAAAGCGGTATCTCGATAAGTGCGCCCAAAGTGATGATAATTGCGTTTCCGTTTAGGTAAAGCTTTTTCACGTCCTTGGTCTTATAGCCGAATACCTTCACAAGGGATATTCCAAAGGAAGCCCTTTCTATTGTAACATTCAGCATAAGGAACATCACAGAGCAGAAAATTATTACGGCAACCGCAATAAGCATTACTATCATTGACATCATAAGGTCCGTGAAAACTGCCGCTGAACGCTCGATATCCGATTTTGTTGTTGTGCTGTAAAGTCTGCCCTCGTCAATGTCAAGTTTCTTGTCTGAAAGCAAACAGTTGTAGTAAGTGTCGCTCTCACCGAAAAGCTCACGCATACTGTCAATATCCATGAACACCATAAGTCCGCCACGCTCGTCGCAGATATCCTCCACTGTGAATGCGTAATCCATTGAGGTCGCATCGTCTGTCAGGATAAACTTATCGCCCTTTGCCACTCCGTAACGCTCCACAACTGACTGGCTCACTGTTATAAAGCTCTTGCCCTTATGTGTTTTCACATCATAATACTTGTTGTCGCTGTCCATACCCATAACGGTGACATCAAGGTTATAGCCAAGCTGTTCTTTTGAAAGCGTTTTTACAAAGCAAGCCTCACCACCCTCCGGAACGCTTTCCTCTGGATATTTCAGAGTGTACATATACTCGTATTTTGTGTCATTTATAGTGTCTTTTCTCACGTTCTCACAGAGATAGTAGCAATCAACGCCAAGCATAAGAATAAACAGTGAAAACAGCATACTGAGAAGCACTGTTATGCCTGTGCGCATTTCACGAAGCATTTGGCGTATCTGAAATCTGCGGATAAAATTCCTGCTCTTTATCTTCACTCTGCTGTAGTGACCTGTTTTCTGCTCGTTTCTGATAAGTGAAAGAGCCGTCTGAGAAAGCCGCTTGTTTATCACAAGGGTATTAACTATAAACGAAACAACAGGAGGCATTACAACGCTGTAAATGATAAGATACAAAGGATAAACAGGGGTAAAATCAGGGAGCGAAGAATATGCGTAGCTGTCGAGAAGCTGATAATCGATTCCCACAGGTGAGAAGCCTATGACCGCACCGATTATTCCGCCAACAAATGCAACTATAGTCGGCAATGTTACGTAGTGGCGGATAAGATCTTTTTTCTTTGCGCCAAGAGCATAAAGCGCACCTATAACACTGCTTTCACGCTGGATCTGATGAATGACGAAAACAGAGATAACATAAGTAAGAAGTGCCATAAGTATAACACCCACACCAAGTCCTGCATATTTGTTCATGACAACGTCACCTGCCGCACCAGCTATACGAACGTTGTCGCCCTTTTTCACGAACATTGTCAGATTGTCAAGATCAATTGTGAACACCTCGTCAAGAAGCTCGTCAGCCTGCTTTTTGAAGCTATCAATACCATTTGCAAGGCTTTCTGCACCGCTGTATGCAGATCTTGCACCCTCTGACAGATCTTTTGAGCCGTCATATGCGGCTTTAACTCCTGCCGTGATAGCGTTCGCGCCCTCTGGGAGTGCCTTTGCACCCTCGTAAAGTCCGCCCATTGCGTCATAGAGAGCGTCTGCTCCCTCAGAAAGGTCTTTCACACCGTCTTTAAGGGTCTGAGAGCCGTCATAGAGCTTGTCGATACCATTTGAAATATCGTCACGCTGTTTCAAGACATCCTTGATAGTTTCAAGATAATACTTGTCTGTGACTTTTTTATAATCAAAGTCAAAATCCTCGATCATTTCTTTAAGCTCGTCATCTGTTGCCTTGCCGTTAAGTCTGTAAGCATAGCAAAGATCCTCCGCTTTCTGATCGCTGTCATTTTTGAAATAGTCGTACTGATCGTCGCTTACGAAAAGAAGTCCGAAGCCCTCACTTGACACAGCCGTGTCAGAGAAATTTTCAAAAGGTGTGTCATAGTCAGGTGTAGTTCCTATTCCAACAATCTCGAATTCAACTCCGCCTGCTGTAAGCTTATCGCCCACTGACAGAGAATGTTCCTCGCTGTAACGCTTTTCGACTACTGCTTCGCCCTTTTTCTCAGCAAGTCTGCCGCTGTCAAGCTCGATAAGGTCAATGTCATTTCTTTTAGGGAAAACACGGAGCTTTGAGCCGTCCTTCGCGGTAACGTCAATGCTGAAATGCTGTTCAAGAGTAATCCCTTTGTCTGTTATTTCCTTTTCCTGCTCGTCTGTAAGAGGGATAAAAACACCGAACTGTCCGTCCTCAACTTTGTTTGCCTTGTTATGCTCGGCAGTTCCGTCGATGATAGTGTCTGCGCTTGCAACCACTGAAACTATTATGTACATTCCCATTACGATAAGCAATACAAGCGCAAGATAACGTGCGAAATTTGTTTTAAGCTCACGTCCGAGCCTTTTTCTGAGTACCCTGTTCATTACAAGTCCTCCAACTCTGCGGCAGGTATGCATGTTTCGTTAAGATAATCCTTTTTGATAAGTCCGTCCTTAACGATTATTACCTTATGCACCATATTTTTTATAGCGTTGTTGTGGGTAACGATAAGCATTGTTGTGCCATATTTTGCATTGATTTTTTCCAGCAGGATAAGAATATCCCTTGAAGTTTTGGAGTCAAGAGCGCCTGTAGGCTCGTCGCACAAAAGCAGCTTTGGATTTTTTATAAGTGCCCTTGCTATAGCACATCTCTGCTGCTGACCGCCTGAAAGCTGTGACGGAAACTTGTTTCTGTGTTCAGAAAGTCCCAACGTTGTGAGAAGTTCTTCCATATCCAGTGGCGAATCTGAAAGATATTCACAAACCTGAATATTTTCCACAACTGTCAGATTTGGAACGAGGTTATAAAACTGAAAGATAAAGCCCAGATTTTCCTTTCTGTAGTCGGCAAGCTTATCAGGTTTAAGACCGAAAATCTCCTTGCCGTCGACCTTAACAGAGCCACTATCCATAGTGTCAAGACCGCCTATGCAGTTAAGTAGCGTGGATTTACCAGAGCCGCTCGTACCCTGAATAACGCACATCTGACCTTTTTCCAGACTTGTGGTGATACCCTTTAACACCTGAATATAGCTGGCGTCACTGCCGTAGCTTTTCTTCACATCTTTGATCTCCAAATACATATCATTTCCTCCATTTATAAGTTAGACTTAGCTAACTTTACTTTATATAAAAATGTGCATATCTGCACATTTCATCGACATTTGAGATACAAAATTCACACATAACGTTGTTATGTAGATTTCTAAAAGTTACCGCCCGCAGGCGGCAATTTTCTAATCCTCGACTATCATTGTAAACCATATTTTTATTAGAAACTCCATTACTCTGCGCATATGGAGCTTTGCCTTTTCCACATCTCTCTCGTGAGTTAGCAAATGAGTGTAGGCGTCAACACTTATATGGGTTATCCAATGAAGCATATACTCATCAACGTGGCAGTTAGGCATTCTTGCGGCAGCTTTTTCCGCTGATATCCTAAAGCCCTGTTCTGTCATATCTACGATCATATCCACAGTATTTTCATACTCAGACCCTTGCGCACCCGTGAGCAGCAGCATAAAAACGTCATAGTGGAGATACATATAATCAACAAGCTTGTCAAGGTCGGTGTGAGTATCAATGTGATACTCAGCAGACAGCACCGCAGGGTCATCGCTATCCATATCCTGAGCGTCCTGCATATAATGCTCCGTAAGAAGCCTGCAAAGCTCTTTCAGCGGCTCATCGACAATAGCCTTGAACAAGTCATTTTTATTTTTAAAGAAGAAATACAGCGCACCGGTCGTCACGCCTGCGTCAGCGCATATTTTTCTCAGAGAAGCCTTCATATAACCATTTTCAGAGAACTCGGCCATTGCACTTTCCAACAGCTTTTCCCTTGTTTCAAGTTCGTCACCCATTACTGCACCCCGCTTTCCACTTCACATAACACTGTTATCTTAGCATATAACGCTCGATATGTCAATACATTTACTATATTTTCAGCATACTATATGATATTGAAACATAACGGTGTTATGTGATTGGTGACTATTACAAAATAAAATGGGAAGCGTCATACCTGTCTGGTCAGCTCTTACGATTTCTGACGGGTTAAAGTATATAAGCGATAACTATAAAATTGCCATGGTATACAGCGGTGACAGTGCTCCTATGCTGGTCCTTGAAAACAAGTACTCATATAGCTGGGATATTTGCATTAGTGCAAGTGAGGTGTCGTCAGGAGTTGCTTTCTACTCATACGATGACATTGCACAAGCTTTCAGCAACTACGGAGTAAGCATTTATGATATGGGACAGCTTCACATATTTACCTCTAATTATACCGAGATCTACGGAGTATATGCGGCTCAGGTCTGATATTACAACATAATAACTATTCAAGTCAAATAAAAATCGGACCGAGCAAAATGTTCCACCGGAACATCTTACTCGGTCTTTTTCGTAGTATCGATAATTCAACATATTTACAACTATCCTGCATTTTTCACGCAATCACCAATCTGGTCATTTTCTCTATCCACTTATCAATGAAGCTTATAAACCCCTCAAAGCTTCATAGCTCTCCATTTGTTTGAAATAACGCTGATATTCCAGTATGTGATAAAGCAGATAAACAACATACTGATTGCCGATACGACAACTGCTTCAATAATAAGAAACGGTGTCGAATAGGTTGATATGAATCTTGACGTAATTGTCAAAATGATATTTTGACAAAACCTAACAAATGTCCCCGATAAGATAATGTCTAATATGAACCGCCATAGGAATGATTTTGTGAATTTGGTCATGTCTTTCTCATGTTATCAAATTATAATTTCAATAGCGTTGCTTACTTGTGTATATGAATGTGTGGTAGAATCATAATCAGTACACAATAATACTGTATATACTCCTTCCGGCACATCCTTTCGCAATTTGAATTCGTTTATTTCACTTGCATCGACAATTTTTTGAATTTCACCGTCCTTGACTATAAGCCAACATATATTTTCTAATTCTGAATTATCGCTCTTTGTAACAGTATATAAATCAGAATTTTCTTTCACAGATATATTTTCTGAATATGACGGCGAATTTTTTTTCTCAACCAACTGAATTGATTCTATGTATCCCAAATTCTTTCCATCTTTATCAGTATAAAACTCAATTTGAAACTCATCATTGTTATTAGCTGATTTTATCAAGTCATTATAATAGTCAAACTCTGATTTACTAAGACTTAATCTTAGTTGAGTATTTATGCTTTCATTATATACTTTTAATTTGTCTGAATCCGCATAAACTCCATAAAAATTATACAATTGAGTAGCCTGAACACCTTGAAATCGTGATGGATAAGAAGACTTTTTCGATTTTTTTGTATAAACCGAAATATTATCATCTTGCTTGGTTAAATTAATAGTTTTCTTAAAAGCACTTCCGTTGCTTATTTTTTGCGCAACAGAAATTTCTTCAATTAGATTTTTTATGCCGTATGTACTATACTGAGACTGAACAGATATAAAATTCATCCACAATATTGAAACAAAACACGAAAATACGACTCCAACAATTTTATGACCTAAACCGTAACCTTTTTCATTAACGAATGTTACAGCCGATTTTATCATAAACATGATCATAAAAAAGGCTAGTACAATTGCTGAGATTGCTTTAATTTTCAAAAATAAACAAACTAAATTTATATTTTCTTGACCAATCAATGAGTTTGGAGCAAAAAAATTCAATAATATATTTCCGAATATCAGCACTAACAAAAACCAACTGCAATT
>UMKK01005743.1_pt1 | contig 13045 bp, 10 predicted proteins | sample 1966281 | NCBI WGS metagenome assembly UMKK01 (sample SAMEA4836175, study PRJEB28245) | human gut metagenome | biome: gut microbiome; material: fecal sample | place: Denmark | collected 2008 | reverse complement strand
CTTTTACAGGATAATGTGGTGTGCCCTGTGATATGGTAATTATTCGAACTCTTTGGCGAAAAACTTGAACTACCTGTTTCTCTCTGATTTTTAATAGATTTATTATCTATATTCTTCAAAAAACTCTCCTGTATTTGTGCCAGTCAAAATTATCAGATCCAAAATAGAGCCATCTTTACTCCTATCCAATTATATATTCCAATACAGCATTCATAGATAAATTGTAAATATTTCTTGCTCTAACCGGTCCAATTAAATAGGCACTTTGCAAATCTATCTCCGATGCATTTAAAATATCAATTAATTTACAAAATCCCTTTTTTTTGATTTCAGTCTTCTGATATTCATATATATCCAAAATATCTATAGATTTGTTTAACAGTGTTTGTAAATCAATCCCTCCATCATCAAAATTAATATTATTCTTTATTTGTTCCAATTCTTTAAATGCTAAAGAATTTGCACCATATTCAGTAACTACTTTTATTGACAACCCTTTTCGTAATTTATTTATATAAGTGGACAAGTCTGTTTCAGATGTACTTGCTGCAACAATCCCCATGTTTATCTGATATCTATTATAAATATTCCCTCTAATCTTATATCCTTCTGTATGCAAAATTACAATTCCAGCATATTCTAAAATACTAATTGCTTTCTTAACCAACTCCGGTGCATCTTTATGTATTATAAAATATATTGTTTGTTTGTCATAATCTTCTTCATTTTCAGAACGAGTATTCTTATTTTGAGTCTCTACCAAAACTTTATCCTCTATAAATGTTCTTCCCCAATCAACTATTTCTTTATAAGCCTCAAATTTTTCTCCTAATTTTGTATATTCATTCCACATTTGGGTTCTATAAAAATCCTTAAGTGTTGAATTAACATTCACTTTCTTTAAGGATGTTAATTTTTCACTCGCTTCATAGACACTTTTTAACAATACACGAGGGTTTCCTGTCGCAGCATAAATTAGTGAATCAAGCAATTCTCCTTTTTGAATCAAAATATTATATGTTCTACTATCTATCTGCCGCTCAATAATATCCCTCATTTTTTCCACATAGTCTTCTGCTAAAATATCCTTTTCAACCCTTTTCACAATAGAATCATGAAAAACTTCAAATGTTCCATATGATGTTATTCCTGGATATACTGCAGCCTTACAACAAATTTTAGAATCTCTTAAATCTCTAAATAATGTAAAAAATTCCCTCTGTTGTTTAGGCAAAAAATTATGGCATGCCTCATCAAATAAAAAAACTATACTTTTTATATTCAATTCAGAACAAATTGAATGTAACAATTCTTTAAAATAATCAATATCCTCTACAAAAGGCGTCACCGGTTCTTCATTTGTTATACCTTTTTTCCATGACTTTTCTAATTTTTCGATCAATTGATTTATTCTAATAGCTAACTCATCTGTTTCTTCACTGTCTTTTCCCAATAATAATGAGAAAATATTTTTTGTTTTTAACAGACCTAATTCTTTCAATTGTCCCTGAAGTGCAAATAGAATCTTTGATAACATCCACTTTTTAAATTTTTCCGCTTCATTATTCACCAATGCAGCCGACGAAAAACTGACAAAAACAGGAAGTTTTCTATCATTCTCAAATTTCTCTAACAACTCTTTTTCTGCAACTTTAAGCAGCATAGTCTTCCCTGTTCCTCTGCTTCCTATCAAAAGTCCAGTAGCATTACTTTTTAAAAATTCGACATTTTCTCTATCATGTTTTGTATCAACATAAAATTTACCAATTTCTTCTATTGACAAATCTTCTGTTCTTAAGGTGAAACTTATCATTATTTCCAGTACTCCTTTACCTTCTCCAATGTATTAGTTAATTGTAATTTTTTCAAATTCTTTTCTATTATACCTTTATATGTTTCGTCAATACCTAGATTCAAGTTACTATGTCTTATAAGCAACAATGCAATAATAATATTAGTAAGGTCATAAAACATATTTAGAAATTCTATCAATGTATCTTTATCATAGTCAATTACTTGATGTTTTACCGTATACATGTATTCATACTTTCCATGTACAAACTGGGAACAATCCCGATAAATTTTTCTACATAGACTAAATAACTTTTCAAATTTGTCGTCACAAAATAGAGCAAGATATTTCTCGTTTAGGACTCCCTTTTCCTCATTTTCTAACACAGACCACTTAACATCATACTTATCTTGCTTCCAAAATAGATATTCATAATTATGATCTAAAAAATAAACATATGTCAAAGATAATTCTATTCCACTTCTTAGACTAATATATGCGTTTCTATATAATGCTTGTAATCCAGAATATAGACCTGAAATCAAATCATGTATTATTTCCTTTAAAATAATTTGAGTATCATTATCAATATGACTTGTAATTTCTTCAATCAATTCTATATTTAATGAAATCTCACTCAATTTTTTATCGTTTTCTTTTATTGACTTAGATATATTATCATCCAACCTATTTTTGAAACCTTTTATTAAATCTCCTATCATTATCTTTATTATGTAACCTCCTCGTTTACTTAATTATCAAACATAACTTTAAGACTAACAAAAATAATACTCATCCAGCATATCTGAACTGCATTACCTACCAAATTATGCGTATCATTTCAACTCACATTGTATTTTTATCTTCGTATATATATTTTACCATGATTACATCTATATTTCTATCGCATTTCAAAAGCATTTTCCCCCTCCATTGTCACTAACTCTCATATCAAAAAAACTCCCTAGCCATCATCTCCGCCGTAGCCCAATTATACCCTTTCTTCAAATCCCCTGCACAATCGTTCCGAACATCCCCTTAACCATATATCGCAATATGCCTACATCTCCCCGGATAGACCCATTTCAACATACTCTATCGACTTATTATCCAATAATTTATGCTACTTCGCCAGTGACTGCTCCGTTGTCCTCAGAGTAGCTTCTACTTCTTCACACTTTATCCGAAGCATATTTCCATCTGCATACCTCACATATTTTTAATATTTTATCTGCTGATGGATTTGTCTTTTTCCAATCACTTATCGTACTTTGCGATATTTCGGTCTGTTCAGAATTTTTTTCTGAGTCATCCCACGCTGTTTCATCAGTGCAAATATTTTCTGACTAATTAACCTATCTCACTTAGCCAAACGCAGACAAAATGATACACTTCTGATTACTTGGCTTCTACCCTTCCTATAAAGTTTATATTTTCTGATTCCAAGAATTACAGGGCAGAGATGGAGAAAAAAGAACAGCAACAGAAAATACGCTACGGTATGTACTCTGTTGCTGATAGGATAATGGGGTGTGCCCTGTGATATAGTGAAATATTTATATATATCCAAAAACAAAACTGTATAAGAAAAGGTTAATTCTTTTCGTACACAGTTTTTTCATAACAAATGGCTGATTTCCACACTATTTTTAACCCAAATGGCTGCATGAAAATTGTACACAAAACCATTTGTTTTTTTGTACAGTAGTATCAATATTGCAAAACATCTTATTTAGACAACCGTCTTTCTTTGTACTTACATACTAGCAAGAACAAAGTGGAAAATCAATAGGGCTTTTAAAGCAGGCTAACTAATAAAATGCAGTTGAAATCATTCCCTTATTGTGCTATATTAAGCATAAAGAAAGGCATCTGCTCTAACAGATGCCTCTTAGGAGCCCCACTCCAAAAGGTGGAGCAACCCGAGTGAAAGTTAATTGTCCTTACGGACACTGCCTACTCTGGTATCGACAGAGTAGGCATTTTTATTTGTGCTTGTTTCTCTTATCGAGAAAGGTAAGCAATGCAAGAAGCAGACCACAAGAGGAAATCAGCAAGCCGATTATCCCCAGGAAAACCATAATGATTTCATAAGCTGTCATTTGCACCACCTCCCTTCCTATGTATTCCGGTAAACCGGGGCCATTGGCTCGGGAGGCTACCACCCCCTGTCGTGGGTTCCATAGCTGTCATTTTATCACACAGTACGACAATTTTCAATTCAGTATCATATATATCCTGAATGATTAGACATGAGACGATAATATCCTCATGAAACAAAGAGCACCCACGCCAAAGGTGGATGCTCAGAGTAAATTACTTGTATTATATTTGCCAGTTAGTCAGTAGTTCCAGCACATTTGACATTTACAGAAAAAATTGGGAAATTTGTTTTTTCGTCAAATCCATTTCATGATTTTTTTATCATATTATGAAAATAGATTCTCTAAAAATTCCAATTCCCCAATTTCTGTAAATCTTACTAATTACCACTGCCACCTTATGGTGGCAGTGGCTATAAAAGACCTATTTACGCATTAATGCGTTGTCGTATGTGTCTTTAAGAACTGGGTGATAGGTGGTTCCAACCGGCTGGTTGTTGCTGTCGAACTGTGTCTGTACATTACCATACCATGATGTTACGCCGTATTCACCGATTAATGGCTCATTCTGCTCCATAGCACCTTTTGGTCTATGTACAGCGCCCGAACGCAGCTCCCAGTCATCAGGATGAAGAGCGCACCATGCCATAATATCCTGACAGAATTTCTTTTTCGTCAATTTATTATGCTGTCCCAAGTCCTTAAGTAACCATGCCTGATAAAGCTCAAATAACCATCGAAACGGCTGCATCGTCCACACCAGTTTGATGTTTCCGGCTGAATCAGGAAGAGCCATTTCGTTCATGAACTCATGTACCGTATTGTAAGTAGCTTTACGATACTGGTCTAACGTGTCATCGATTTCCTGCGGACGGGAGAGCTTCTTGATGTCCCCCATATGTAAAATCTTATACAGTACGTACTCAAGTACACTCTTGTCCTTTACCAGGACATCCTGAATAAAATTCTTATCGGAAGCTCCAGTAAACCGCTTGGTAAAATTCCAGAAGTAGAATCTTCTTTCTGCTGCTCCTGTTTTTTCGGGAATCTTTGCGAATCCATTACAGCAGAATACCATATTTCCGTCCCACCGTACGGTTCTTGGGTCGTGGAACTTACGCTGTGTAGTGACACTGGCATCCCTGGTCGCAAGCGTCTTTAAGATATCAATACTGTCGATAGGCTCTGTGACGCTTATCTCATCTACAAGGATTGCAGTGGTATCAGGAAGATTGCCAAGTGCAAAATCCTTGCCCATGTCTGTAGGCTTTATCGAGCAGTAGTTACCTGACCCGATAAGTCCACGCATCAGACTAAGCAGGGTACTCTTTCCGTTGCTGCCCGCATTTGTACCATTGTCAACGTTACAGAAGAAGTGCACGACACGATAATTCTTTTTATATCTGACGAGGCTGTAAAAAAGCTCCCACAAAAGCTGGGTCATAGGTGAGCCTTTGCCAAAATATGACTCAATCACAGTATCTATATCATAGGTGTCACCAGTATCCGGGTCTGTAATGATAGGGGATACACAGGCCTTTGGATTATATGCTGTATGGTTTTTCTTAAGGAATACAAATTTTTCCCTGTACTCATCATCCATATTGGAGATGAATTCTTGTGTTTGCACATTGAAAGCTCCGTTTTCTACAGGAACCCATTCATCATCCTGCGTTTCATCTAAAGTCGGAGCCTCACCTGCAAGGTATAAAAATACTTCATGCCGGTACCTGGAAGACGCTGTATAGTTCCATCGTCTAACGATATTGTGAAATTCTCCTGTGTCATCACGGCTGTCACAATAGCGATAGGTACCTGCATGGAGACCACTGTCATTATAGACATATAAGGTGGGCTCTGATTCGTTATCAGTCCTAATGCGTGCAAAGTATCCGGTCTTGCTTAAAGCTGTAGCAAGTGTAGCGGCAGGAATTTCTTGCGGAGTTTTTAACCTCGCATTAAAACATGAATTCTTATACCTAAATGCCATAATCAGTAATCCCATAACCTCTCGACGCGTCTGCTTAGGGTCAATGTCTTCGGATTCTTTTCCCATAAAATAGGCTTCTGTTATATCGCGTATGAGGTCATCTTCTGTAATTGCGTACTTAATCAAGTCTTTAATCGCATCAACTGTTAAATTTGTTAATATCTGAGAAAGCTGTGGCATAAGGTCTGCGCTGTTAAATATGTATTTCATTCTAATGAACCTCCTTTTTATAATTTGCTTGCCATTTGTAAATTAGTTCCCTCATCAAATATGTTTCTAATTTATCCGAAGCATATTCTAAAAGGCTCATTGCATCATCGTAGGTCTGATTATATGCATCATATTTACAATCAATTATATAGTGAAAGTAAACATAATCTTCATTAATACTATAATCTGCAAGTAAACCTTCATTTCTATATATTTCTTCCTCGTAGCCGTAATTTTCTCCATATTCTTCAAGAAGCCAATCTGCGTACCGTTTGCAAAAACTAAGAAGCGACTTTTCGTCGTTAATTTTAGAAAATAAGGGCTTCAAATATTGATATGGATGGATACTGAGGAATCCATAACTATATGGAGAGCTAGAAATACGAGTGATATCGCCTAAGAATTCTTTTAATCCTACTGCCTCAATATTTTTTACGCTATCAAGAATCAGACGGTCTTTTTGATTAGCATACATGTCAATTCCATGCTCAAGCTGTAAAGCTGCAAGAAACTCAATAAATGATATAGCATCTTCCTGACGGATGTCTAAATCATTAATGTCATTTTTTAGTTTATTACATAACATGATTTTATTTTTATAATCTGTTATCAAGGACCTCCTAACATTTTTTAAAAAATCCATACGGGTTAAAGTTATAATACTGTTTCTTTTATTCATAGTTTGTCCTTTCCGTCTGACTGTTTTTTTTACTGTCAGACATTGCTTCTGTTTTTTTGGTGTTACATTCATGCCAGATATCGGATGAAATTAAATACCTTTGCTGCACCTGCGTAAGCAAGTCTTTACAGACTTGCAATACAGGCGTTTGAAGATTCGATTCTTCGTCAAGCATATCTATGATTGTTAAAAGCATATGATAAGTTTTTTTTCGTTCCTCATAGATTGCTTCTGCTGTAATATCAGGATGGTTTTCCATTTTTCATAACCTCCGATACAAATCTTTCTATGGCAGGCGACCGATAAGAGGTGCTCTTCATTAATTTTGAATACTCTTTATGGATGATTTTCATCTGGATATCATAGAGGCAGTTACTCACTTCACTATGATAACTGCAGTAGAACTTATCACGTTCGCTTGTCCTATCGGATAAGAATGCTTGAAATTCACGAGTTTTAGCTTCTAGTTTGTATTGGCTGGCATTCTGTTTTGCTGATAAGACTACGTCTTGACAATGCTTTGGCATGGATTTCTTTGTCCATGTGAGAGTAGAAATCCAATCTGTATCTACGGATGTAACCTTATACTCAGGCTTATCAGAATCGATATTATGGTTGGACAATTTAGCCTTTTCTGATTTGTAGAAATTCATAATAGTATCATGTATTTTCTGATTAAAATTCTTAATATAAGCTAATCCTTCCTGTGCATATAAATTATCTTTATTTGCCACAAGATTCTTTTCGATGCCAACATTAATGGCATTGAAATTAACCGTTTCACATTGAGTCATTTTATCTAATACCTCAGCTTTAATGCATTCTATTTCCTTATCGCTTAATGCCATTGTGTTAACTCCTTTCTCTGGGATACCCCCAGTAATAGATGTGTTCTCACAAGTACCTTTGCAGGCACTCTCATGAGGTTCGTTTTTCTTATTGTTCATGACAAAGCCTCCTTTCTAATAATTTGAAGATTTATCTTTATCTTCATTTTTAAACCCGAAAGCAACGTAAGATGCTTTCTGTATCCTTCGTGTATTACAATTACACGTTTTTTATAATTTGAAAGAGCCACACCAAGTTGTGTGGCTCTTTTTTGCATTAAGCGTTAAAACGCTTAAGTTCATCATTGAGGATTTCATTTTCTGCTTCAAGAATCTTTTTAAATATCCTCTTGATGTTTTGGCAGATTGTGATTACATCACTATCTGTATTAACATCCGTGATATATTTATCCATTTCATGGATTTCATCTTCGACATGCAATGTCACATTCTGCTGAATAGTAGACAATGCAATGATGCAGAAAGAATCTAAATCAGCTTTTGTTAAGAGGACAGGATATAACATACTGTCATTGGTTGATAATGTATCTTCTGTCTGAACTTCTGTTCCGCCATTGAATACATAGGTATTAGTCAAAGCTGATTTTTCTTTCGCAATAATATCACCAATTGATTTTCCCATCTTTGCTAAAAGTTTGTGTACATATTCCATGGCATCTCTGCCGTACGATGAACAATTAAATGCCTCGCTTACCTTGTTAAAATTTGCCTGCTCATCTAAAATATGTCTTGTCATAGCTGAATCTGAATAATCGATTGCTTCTGCAATCAGTTCTTCTTTTAAGCCCATTTTGGCCTCCCTTTCCGGGCTAATTATCACATAGCCCACATTATTAAGTTAATTATTTCTGTTACCGAGTACCCATGCAGGCGCTCTTACACGTTCTGTACGATTTCCATTCATAGTAAGAATCTCCTTTCTTTGATATTTGAAGATTTTCTTTTTTTAATCTTCACTTTCCCTCCCGTCACCTTTTGTATCTATGTAACATGTCCTCATATTTCATTTCATGAGTTGTTCTCATGTTTCATAATGTGTACTACTGTAAAACTCACGTTTATTACAATTTATGTTGTACAGACCGACAGCTGTGCTGTCGGTGGAACTGCGCCCGCATTACATTCTTATACATAAACAGCATCGTATGGTCTTTTTCGCACAACGAAAAAAAAGCCACTGTATGGAAGTGAAATACAGTGGTTAGATATCGTAGATATATTTATGTATAAGAATGTAAGATATTTTAATAAATACTTATTCTTATACGTATGAGAAATACTTATATGGAGAAATGTTTGATATTTTACATGTGAATTTTGACATAAAATAGCTGAAAATCAACGTTTTTAAGCGTTTATTGTTCAAAGATAATTTATTTAAAAACACGTTTTATTCATGTGTATTTCGGATAAAAAACATGTATATTATCCAAAACTCATCTGAAATCAAAACTTTTCAATCAAATCGTGCAGTCCCAAAAAATCAAGTGTTTATTTATAGTTTTTAAAAAACGCCCTGTTAGGCACTGCTAACAAGGCGTAAATGGGGGGTCATTTTCACTGTTTTTTACCTGTCGGTGGCTCCTGTGAGGATGGCTCCTGTACGGTGTCTTTCTGTATCACTTGCTTTTGTATTGCTGCTTCTTGCATTGCCTGGTTCTGTTGGAATCCCTGCTCATGCAGATGTGCTTCAACCTCAGCCAGTTTCTGCTCCGCTTGCTTTTGTATTGCAGCCGTATCCGCATCATCCGGCTTTACCGATTTGCAAAATTCTATCTTTACTCCGGTGATTCGCTTGCCTTTTTCGGCCTTTGTTTCGGTATATCCCTTGATATAACCGATGCTTACATAATAGTCAAGCAGCGTAGTAACATACTTATGAATCTGCCGGATTCTGTTATAAAACGAGGTGTCAGAGGCAAAACGCTCTCTGGTTATGCCGATAACCGTACAGAATCCTTCGTAGGCTTCCTTCACATCGTGCGAAGCATAATAATATTTTATGGTAGAGCCATGCATCTTATTGTTTGCATGCCTCATGATCTGCAGTCTCTGGTTCAACAGGTGCTTTATCTGTAATACATCGTCCGTATTGGATGGCAGTCGGATTTCTTTTCTTTGTTGTTCTTTCGAGCCTTTGTTCGCTTCACCGGCAGCTCCTGCATTTGCCGCTTTTTCTGCGTTTCCTGTGAAAGCGATATCCTCTTTTTTTCCCTTTTGGGCTTTTGGGAGCTCTTCTTTACAGGTAAGATACTGCATTTTTAAGCTGATGACCTGGTTCTTATTCGATGCATACGCATAAAATGGCGGTTCCTTGGTAAGGTCTAACAGAAAATCGTTGGTATGTGCCATCCTCTTTACGGGCAGGATATAGCCACTGTATACGCCCTGTATTCCTCCGATGTCAGACGATTTCCTTAAGGAAAGTTCCTTCCGCTGGTCGATACAGATTTCCGTATTTCCCAGTTTTTCAAGGATATCGATAAGATGGCTCTCCCTTTTGGAAGAGGTTGCCCCTTTCTTTAACCGTATGGTATCATTGCCGGACATACAGGCAAGTACCGCATTTACATTGATTTTCACCTGGTCATTCTTTAAATTTGAGCTCTTATAATACGTCCACAGGGTTGATACGGCATCGCACACAATCTTGTCATAATAATCAAAATGCAGGTTCTGCCGCACAAACACCGTACAGGTTTTAGGATGCTCTGCGTTTGTGACATTTACCGTTAATTTCTGACACGGCGCAAAATCGCTCTGCTTATAAAAACTCTGGATGAGTTTACAGTTGTTAATGTAAAATCTGCCAGGCAGTCTTTCACTTGGCGGTACGGAGAATCGTTGTCTTTTTTTCTCGGATTCCGGAGAGTCTGAATATACACTTTGTACTTCACGGCAGTCGTTCATCCAGTCTTCCTCTAAATTTCCAAATGCCTGCGGAACAGTACCGGCTAAGGTGAAATAATCAGTTTCCGGATAATAATCAAAGCTTACCTTCGCTTCACTTCCCGAATTGCCGTACCGTTGCTTCAGGACGATTACATCAAGTTCACGCGGTGATTTCGATTTTTCTTTCTGAAAGAATGCAGCATAATCCGTATTCTTTTTTCTTGGAGGTGTTTTCGTAAACTGCATCGCCATAAGCACATCTGCAGAATATTCAATATTTCCGGATTCCTTAAAGTCGGAGGTCTGCACCGGACTTCCGTTATTGCTTCGGCTTAGGGAACTGATGACGACGATAGGAATATTACAGTCGCTGGCAAGTGCTTTCAGATAATTGAGGTTTGTGTCTACGATGGTTCGCATATCCGGCTGGTGCGTATTCCCATCTTCGGACGGGTAACTTAACAGCTGCAGGTAATCGACAAATACGACACATTTCTCCTTGCCTGATTTTTTTAACAGTTGTGGCACCTGTTCATAAATCTCTTTCCCACTGACCGGTTTTTTATCTAAGGATTCTATTACGTAAAAGTTGCGAAATCCCTCTTCCAGCGCTTTTTGTGCCTCTTCAATGGAATCCCATTCTTTGGCAGTAAATGCATTTGGGCCGTCAGCTGTCATAAATCTGTTTGCACGGATTTTCATCTTTGCACTGGATTGACAGAAGATAGTTCTTGCCAGAGCCTTAGCTGCAATGCTGTGTCGCGTCATTTCTATGGAATAATAATATGCCGGAATACCGGATTTTGCGATGTTGTATGCAATCTGCAGGGCAAGGGTTGATTTTCCCATACTGGGCTGTGCACCCAAAAGAATAAGGCCGCTACTGAACCCGCCGTTTAGCAGTATATCCAGATTTTGAACCCCGGTGGAAATCGGTGTATTATGAAGGCTTCCGATAGACGTGATGGAAAAATCGGAAAGCACTGAGTCCATGCTTTTGACAGTGTACGCTTGGGTGTTCCCCTTTTCCTGCGTGCCTGCCGCCTTTTTTTCTGCCTCCTTTTTCGTTGTTGGCTTCTCCTTATCTGGCATATGAAAAAATCCTCCTTTAAGTAATATCCCCATTATAGCATACCTGCCCTTTGGAAACGAAAAAATTTAAAGGAACGGGTGCATTTTTGAAAGTTCCCAAAAACGCTCCCAAAAACAATCCCCAAAAACGTTTTTGGGAAATTTTCTGGGAAATTTTTGGGAAACGTTGATTTTACAGGAGGTTGCCATGGTAAAGAAGAATTATAAGGGACGTTGCATAAAACTGTCACTTACAAAATCAAAGGATGTCTTAAAGCTCTATTCAAAGATACAGGAGCGCTGCGCTGTACTTTTACAGGAAGATGAGGAAGTGACAGAAATACGCTGCAACGTGCCGCTTGACGGCTTAAATGTGGGGGACTACACCTCGGATTTTGTATGCGTAAAGAAAAATAAGGACATCCTGGTACGGGAATGTGTCAGGCGGTGTCACCTTACAAAGCCAATGACGGTAAAACTGCTGGATGCATCAAGAAACTACTGGCTGCGCCACGGCGTGATGGACTGGGGGATTGTGATAGATGAAGAAAGGACTGTATAAGTATGAGGACACGATTTTACGTGTGATGGACGTAAAAGATGACATGGCACTTGTGATGGACTGCCAGAAAAGACACATGCCTATCTGGCAGAATATCGACCGTTTCGCCTCCCTGCAGGGGGCATCTGAAAGCGATTTGTATGCACTTACCGGGATTTCTCCCGTGCCGGAAGAAGAGTTAAGTGCAAAAGAACGGCAGTTTGTAAATGAACATTTTACCATGATTGCAGGGATTCTCCCTGCCGTTGGGGATAGCAAAGAACGTTCGTTTCGGATAAACGGCATGGCAGCGCATTACAATGTCACTACGCAGACGCTGCGGTTTTATCTGTGTCTGTATCTTGCCTTTTATGATAAAACGGTATTTGCTCCGGCAAAACGCAAAAAGGAAAAGGTATTATCCACCGATGAAAAGAACATTCGCTGGGCCCTCAATAAGTTTTACTACACAAGGAAGAATCACAGCTTAAAAAGCACCTATATCCTTATGCTGAAGGAAAAGTACTGTGATGCCGAAGGAAATCTGGTCAAGTCCTATCCGTCCTTTTATCAGTTCCGGTATTTTTACAGAAAGACAAAGAACTGGTCCAATTACTACATAGCAAGGAAAGGGCTTACCTTCTACCAGAGGAACAAACGCCCCCTGCTCGGGGACCATGTACAGGAGTTTGCCCCGCACGTAGGCATCGGGATGCTGGATGCGACCATCTGCGATATTTACCTTGTAAACGAGGAAGGGCGGCTTATTGGGCGTCCTGTGCTTACGGCATGCATTGATGCTTACAGCAGCCTCTGCTGTGGCTATCTCCTCTCATGGGAGGGTGGTGTTTACAGCCTGCGCGGGCTTATGCGAAATCTTGTTGAAGATAAGGTAAAACTGTGTAAGAAGTTTGGAATCC
>UMKK01004651.1_pt1 | contig 13433 bp, 8 predicted proteins | sample 1966281 | NCBI WGS metagenome assembly UMKK01 (sample SAMEA4836175, study PRJEB28245) | human gut metagenome | biome: gut microbiome; material: fecal sample | place: Denmark | collected 2008 | reverse complement strand
TAACACAATATTATATATTAGTCAAACTATTTTATTGTTATTTTATGCATTCTCTGTCAGATAAATTCATTTGGCAAATCGATAAAAATGTACAATAAAAATTACCTCCTATGATAATTTCTTTCTTATCATAGGAGGTTGCCATCTGATGATGTGCGATATTTGCTTTCAAGCAAACCGTCAGATATGTAGTAATAATATGAAATTTCTTAGCTTGAATATTTTTTGTTATATTGAGGTCCAAATGAACCTCAATATAACAATTCTTAACTCATCAATGTTCAATTCAAGTCAAATCAAATATGTAACATCTAACGCTAGCACCATAAAGGTTACTACATTTAAATTAAATCACTGATTAAATTACTAATGATATCATTAGCAAAACTAATTTTAGTCAATGGCACAAAAAGCAAATACGGTGCACTACACAGAGAAGAAATAACTACTAATATAGTTTTCTTTCTATTAGAAATATTTATTTCTTTATACACAAAAGAATTATTAAATAGTAATATCAGTGCAAATGAAACAATAAATTCAAATAGCAAAAAGAATATTCCAATTGTATAATTTCCTAAATAAATGTGCATAAAAAATCCAGCAACAATTCCATATATCATTTTTAACAGAAAATTTTCTTCATTTGATGATGAAATAAATACTACCCCCCACACAAGAGAAAATAAAAAATCCGATAATAAAATAGCTATTTCTGAATAAAAACAAGATTTGAGTAAAATTGTTTTTCTAAACGATAAATTCTTCAGTGCAACGATGTTAATTATTAAATTAATAACAAACACCCGAAATGTACTTGCCATAAAAAATGCAATAAATAATAAAAAGGTGTTAATCATATTTTCTCCCAAAACAATTAATAACAAATTAATTAAAAATTATAATTATGCCTGGACAAAAGGTGGACTCAAGTATATTGGCGGAAATTTACTGGCCGTAATAATATCTAAAGCATTGTTTGGAATTACCCCGAAAGGTTTTTTCAATATCCATTCAATTCTTTCTCTATACATTTCATAGTTTTTACTAAAAGAACCTTTAAGTAAAACTTTCATTGATACTTGAACACAATTATTTGATAACAAATCATAAGCCAATGGCTTAATTCCTGGTGCCTGATCGTCTTTTCCTGATTTAATTTTTATATCATGATAATAATATCCCGAAGGGGTATTACCCTTCGTTTTAGAACAGACATGATACATAGTATATTTTTTGCCATTTTCATATATGGTTTGGAGCAACTGCGTCGCATTGGATTTAATTTTTAACCATTCTAAAATATCTTTGGCATACTTAAAAGAATTGTTAAATTTACCTTTAAACCCAAGCATGTCTGTAGCAACGTAATCAAACAATTTTAAATAGTAATCAGAACCTTTTGAAAAATTGATATCTTCTTTTTCAGACATAATGTTAGTTGCATACACATAATAATTGTGGTGCTTTCTAGGATCAAAACCGGACAAATAGCTATTTAATTCCGCCAAAGAAAAACTATCTTTACCACAAGGTCTTAGATAAGCGTGTTTTGGTCCCCAGTAAAAATACCACCAGTTATTAGAAGCGTCCTGTAACAATAAAGATGTGTGCCCTTCTGTCCACCATGCTACAGGAACAGCATCAGAAAACTGAACCCATGCTGCGTCCGTTCCCTCGGGGTCAACTTGGTTTATTGGATCATTGTTGCAATAGGTGAACATATTTGTTCCGAAAATGTCGGTATTAGTATCGCAATAGACATCTGCGTTAATAAATCTGCCTGTAACAGGGTCGTAGTAACGGCTTTGGAGATAGTACAAGCCTGTTTCATCATCATAAACATATCCACGATAACGGAACGGATTTAATTTTGCTATTCCGTAGGTTGTTGCGTCCGTCTGTTTTGTGATTTTACCGAGAGCGTCATATGTATATGTTACAACTGTATTGCCGTCCTGATTTACTATTTTCACGATATCTCCATTCAAGTTCTTTATGTAATAATACATAGTATCATCAAAAGACATTGCAGTCGGAGTACCGTCTGTATCATAGTAAAAATAAACAGCATTACCCTCGTAGCTTAGTCCGGTCATCACAGACTTGCTGTCATAAAAATATCTGATATCTCTGTCCTCTGAACTTTTCGAAGTTCTCATACCGTTAATATCATATTTCATATTGATAAAGCTGTCATTTTGCATCCTAACAGTCTTTAAGTTTCTTCCGTTCTCCCACGAAAAGCTCATTCCGTCACGATATACTAATGGATTTCCGTTTTTATCATATGATATATTATAACCGTTAAATTTATTCATCTGGTCTTTCCAACCATTTTTCCTATAACTATAAGTTTTTTCCTTTTTCAAAGAAATCGGTGACCAGCTGGAAGTTGACAGACTGTATTCTTTTATGTCAGTTATATTTCCTGCATTATCATATTCATATTGAGTGTATAAACCGGTATTCGAATCAGCAGCCCAAACCAAGCGACCTAATTCATCATAAGAATATCTTGCAACAATCTTACTATCTAAGCTGACCGTTGTAATATTTCCGTTATTGTCGTAGGTATAGCTATACTTTGCCAAGACAATATTATTACGCTTTTGCGTCATTGTACCGACAAGGTTAGTTGTTGCATTTTTTGAATTTTTGACATTAGAATACTCATAATCTGTTGTAAAATTAACGCTGTACGAATTTCGTGCAGTTTTAACTTTCTTTACTCTGTCGAAGTCATCGGTAGTTTTAGTAACCGTAATTCCGTTATTTTCTACATATGATTCGCCATTTGATGAGCCACGGACAATTGTTCCTTGATATCCGTTTACAGATGTTTTTTCAACTATTTCACCGTCAGAATTCGTTGTAACATAATATGACAAATCTCCATATTTAGATTGTGAATACTTCTTTTCAATACTACCGTTTAAATCATAGTAATAATAATCAGTAGTATCGTTCTGATAATCAACAACCTTTGACACAAGACCCTTTTTGTTATATACGATTGACGCCAGTGTTCCGTTTTCTCCCTCAATCTGTGTTATATTACCATATAAGTCATATGAATATTTAATGTAATCACCATTACTGTAAGCAGTTTCAGTAATATTACCAAAATCATCATAGGTGTTATTTATCACTTTAACATTACCGATTTTGGTAGAAACAAGTTGATTAAACACATCGTAATTAAATTCATAGGCAAAGCCGTTATGTGTTATTGAAGAAATATTGCCGTATGTGTTATATGCATACTCATTACTTACATCTTCACTTTTGGTGCTGAGTAATTTACCATTGACATCATACCCGAAAGTTTTTACATTTTCTTCACCGTCAGTGAATGAAGTAATATTACCATTAGCATCTCTTTTATAAGACTGCATAAAACCTGCACGATTAGTTTTTGAAAGAACATAATTACCTGTAGAATCATATTTTATACTATTCTCGGCATATGTCTTATTGGTGTTTTTATCTTCCTGAATTGCCTCACAATAAATATAGCCGTCATAATTTTCATCAATTGTAGAGCTATCGTTTTTAGTAGAAGGCTGTAAAGGATCAAGCTGAGGAATGATAGTGTAATTCAATGTAGCATCGTAAATTGACATACTGTTTACATTATTACCATAAACAAAAGCAAATGAAACATAATCAATTTTTGTTTCACTATCGTTAGGTGATACAATCATACAAATACTCTGTTCTGATGTTGTATCAGGATTAAACTGCTGATAATGTGTTTCAGGAACTTGAGAATTTGTATAGTAAATATTGAAAGCTACACCAAAAGTTCTGCTACTGTTTGTTAAAGGGGCGGAATTTGCTTTAGCTTTACCTGACAAACAAAACGCTACACCTGCTCTGTTGATTTTTACATTCTGTTTTATATATTTATTATACAATACAGTTTGCTCGCTGTCAATATTTGTATTAGTATCCTTAATACTTTCTGTTGCAGAAGTGTTATCACTTGAAGAATTACCTGTCGCTGTTTCATTCAGATAATATTTCTTGATTTTTTTAGTGACCGTGCCGTGAAACTCATTGGTGACATTTCCGTAATCATCATACTTGTAAATGTATGAATTAGGAACATCTTTTACCTCTGTTTTCACTGAAGTCGGAAGCTCTTCTTTTTTATTTTCAGAGCTTGTCGCATTCTCTGTTGCAGTTATGTTGTCATTATAAAAACCTGACACACCGCCAAGAGTTACTGTGCCGTTTTCTGCTGAAATGGGTTTATTCTCCTGATTATACCAATAATCATTGCTTGAAAAATCACCGTTAAGAAGAGCATTGTAATCATTTGCACAACCGCCATCTTCCAATTGCAAACAATCGAACCACGCAGTTCCTGAGGCATAACGAATCATACAACATACTGTAAGAGTTGCTGTGTTTTCAGGAACATCAGCACTTATACTTAATCTTTGCCAATCCTGAGTTTCTGTTATACCTATGCTGTTCTTTTCCGTTAATGTCTTGCCTGAAGAGTCCAAACACTTAATTTTTAAGGAAGCCCCCACAGCACCTGTACCGTAAATTTCTGTCACATCTTTAGTTTTTACATATGCAGAAAAAGTCATTTCTTTACCTGCAAAATCACTTCCGCTAAACTTATGAGATATTCCGGTGAAAAACGCAGAATTACTTGAAGATTTAGGATTTTCAATTTTTAACGAAGAGGTACCTAAATACTGATTTTGTGCTGATGAGTTATCAGATTTTGATTTATCAATACTTGTTTTACCTTCTGAACTTGTTAAAGAACCTTTAGTGCCGTTAGACTGATAAAAGTATTTTCCACTGCCCAATTCAGTTTGTTCAGAAGACTGAATAATGTAATTTTTGGTAAACGATTCCGCTCCTGTAGAAATTGATAATCCGCTTGAATCTTTGCTTTCAAGATACCCGTTAGCATTTAATGTTGAAATTTTATTTCCTGAGTTATCAAAAGTATATTTTACACTTCTTCCCTGCTTATCGGTATATGTAGTAGTATTATCATTTCCGTATGTTATTAACAAGCAGTTACCCTCAGAACCGTCACTGCCATACTCGGTTATTTTAGTAACTTTATTGCCTGTAAAATTAAATGATACCGATTTATTTTTCTGATAGTTTCCGTTATCAAATCCGCCCTGTTCTACACTTGTAAGCATATTTGATGAATCATAATAAAATCTGGTTACATATCCACCCGGCAAATACATATAATTAATCTTATCATATTCAGATGAAGTGTAAGAAAATGTTATGCTGTTGCCGTCAGGTCTTTTAATTTTTGAAACTCTCTTACTACCACTTGAATTTGTGCTATATGTTACCTCAGTTACTCTGCCCGAACCGTCTGTGATTTTGGTTAAGTCACCGTCGGTGTAGGTATATGTGATTGTATTCTTGTGTTCATCTTTTTCAGAGAGGAGTTTGCCGCCATTTGCGGTTGATTCGTAAGTTTGTGTTGTTGAACCGTTATCAATGAAGATGTTATTTTCGTCTTTGGTAAGCGTAATGCCTAAGCCGTCCTCATCTTCCCATTTTGCGGTTTCACCCTCTGCAAGTTTAAGGTAATGGTCTGTACCGTCAGCATCGGTATAGATATAGTTGTAGCCTGCTTTGGTAAGGTTTTTGTCAGTCACTTCTCTTACATACTGATTAAATGAGAACTGCCAGCCATAACCGCTTGCAGGACCGTTTCCAAATGCTGTGTCTTTGTTAATGCTGTTGTATGTTGCAGTAATGCTCAACGGCATTCTTGAGCCTGTTCCCTCATACAAAGTTTGGTTAATTACAAGGTTGCCGAGGTAATCCGATACAGCCGCCTGTGCGTTAGTGCCGACATTGATTGTGTGGTATGAAAGATTACTCTCTGTGCCTGTAAAATCTTTATAGATGAGTGTTAAGGCAGGTGTTACAGATGAAGAAGAACCTTCATAAATATTAATCTGTTTTGAACCTATCGAATCAAACGCTTCAAGTACAAATCCGTTTGCCGATGTATCAGAATTTGAGTACCACTCTTTATACTGTTTAGTAAGGTCAAATGTGATATATCGGTTATCCTCATATGTTAATGAGTCATAGTCAAGAACCTTTGAATCATAAGTACAGTTTGTTGAATTATATGTATTCAGCTTATGTGCATTGATAATTATAGGCGAATCATCTTTACTGTTAAACAAAGCATCATTGTTTGATACCTCAAACTTATACTTCGCACTGATGATTTCTTCACCGTTACCAAGAGCATACAGCTTAATTGCTCTTCCAATCATCATATTGTCTTTTGAAAGATAGTATGGACCGTGATTGATTATTCTTCCGCTTGAGCTTGCCTCGCCATAGTAAAGCTGTGAACCCGTTTTGGTTGTTATCTCAGGATCAATCGTAATAGGAAATGCTCTGCCAATTGTATGAATGAAAGCGTAGTCGGCGGTCAGCTTGACCTGAAGATTTGAGCCTTTTTGCTTTACAATCTCAATCTTCATCTGAGTGCTTGTACTGCCCTTTGCATCGTACATATACGGTGCTGAAATTGTATATATTTCCTTTCCGTCCTTATTTGAAAGCGTGATTGTTTTATCACCCTTCTGCTTTGCTGTAAGGTTCGGAATTTTATAATTCAATGTAAATTCATTTTGAGCCTTTGCACTTTTGAGAATTATGTTTTCTTTAATGCCGGTTGTAGTAACAAAATACTGCAAGTCAACATCGCTGAAAACATCCTTATACAAAGTTTCTGTTGCTATATTTTTAAGCGTAGTAAATTTATCATTACCGCTTGTTTTTTCGTTATTTTTCTTTACATCAGCTTTGCTCTTGCCTGCATTGTCATAACCCCAACTGATTTTATATCCGTTTGATTGCAGTGAAATCATATTTTTTGACTTAGCTTTATTTGAAAGATTGACCGAAATATCACTGCTTTTGTTTGTATATGAAGAATCACCTGCTTCATCGGGAGATGAAGTCTTATCCTCCGATAAAGTGTTGTTATATTCAACCCATTTGCCCTTGCTGTCTTTGTAGTGGACAGGTTCGTTGTACTGAGCAATCATCTTTGTTCCGTCTTCAAGCAAAAATTCTTTTGAATTTTCCGTTCTTTCGCCTGTTAGTTCTTTGACAATTTTGCTCTCTTCGGGATTTTCTCCGACAACATTATCGAATGATGAATATTGAGTTTCCGACTTTGGCAGTGTAGCCGCTACAACATCAACAGGCAACGACAATCCAACCGTTGCACATAATGTTATTGAAACTGCCGATAACATTTTCTTTATTTTTCCGTTCATACTCTAGCCTCCTGTTTTTTGATTTGTTGATAAGTTTAATAAAAGTTTCCACTGTGGTTGCTTTTTTAGCTTTAAACTATCCTCCTTTCATTTATAAATTATTTGGTAATTGTTCACTGTTTTCAAGCACTACTTCACTACATTTTGTATGTTATTGTTATTATATATCACATTGTGCAAAGTTGTAAATATATTTTTATGAGTTATTTTATTTTTGTAAGTTTCACCAACACCAACCTCCGATATTTATATATATTGCCTGTTGCAACTACCCTGCCGCCAAATTTTAGGCATAAAAAAAGAGCCCTATAGCTCAGATGTTAAAAATATTAAATAAGTAATTGTTATTGATTATATTCAATTTTCTGATATACACTTGGTTTTTTAGATTTACAAGAATGTATTGTTTTATTCACTCCATTATGTTTTAAATTTTGCTTGTATTCTAAAGAGGCTCTTTCGAGCCTCCTTACCGCAAATGTTCTGCCCCATTCTGACTGATATTTTGTCGGAATATATCTTAAGATAGTTTTTCAACAAATTATATTACTTTTTAGACTTTTGATTTGTTTTTACAACTTCATCCAAACCTATAAAGTACATACCTTTTCTTTTTTGTTTTTTCAAGTCTGATACTGTCTCTGTAAACAGAATAATCTATTTGTTTTTATATGTCAAAATACATAGAGGAGTTTAACATACATCACGCTATACATATTATATATAGAGGTGATTATGATTTACAAATATTTTGCCTAAGAACATAACTACTTCTTTTTATGTTTATGAATTGCATATGCAACTGCACCTGTTACGGCGGCACCTGCTACTGCTCCGGCACCGGCAGAAACAACTGAATTATCTGAATTGGCGGCACTTTGAACAGCTTCGGTAGTTGCCTGAACAGCTGTGCTATTTTCAATTGTTGTGTCGGGTACAGTTGTAGGAGCAGTTGTAGGTAACGGCTTAGTGGTCGACGGAACAGTCACTTTGTGTGTAGTAGGCGGTATTGTCGGTTTGTGTGTAGTCGGAGGATCGGTTACTACATTACTGTGTGATGCGTGAGAACTATGTTCAGTTGCTATGTTAGAATGTGAGGCATGTGAAGCGTGAGAATTATGCTCAGTAGCAACATTTGAATGTGAACTGTGACTGCTGTGCGAATCATGTGACGAATGGCTTTTAGCAGATGTGTGTGACACATGAGAACGATGATAAGAAGTTGATGAATGCGAAGAATGTGAACTGTGAGAAGAATGTGCGGCCTGAGCATTTATTCCTGCAATTATGCTTAACAAAATAACCATTGAACCGACTGCGAGTATCTTGTTTCTTGTTATATTACCCTCTTCATCATTGATAAAATTGATTATCTCTTTCTTAACCTTTGGGAACATATCATTTTCCATAAATTTACACCTACCATTTCTCTATTATTGATTTTTCTTTTTCGTTTTGGAGTGCGGAGAAAATTCTATCAAGAATCCCTCTATATATTTTACATCTGTAAGAATTCGGTTCTCTGTTAAATATATTTTTATTTAATGCCAAATTTGTTACAGGGCAAGTTCCGCAATAGGGGCTGTAAACGCAATCGTGGCAAGTCGGAAGTGATTCGAGTACACTTGAAATACAAGCAGCTTTACAATTATTGCAATTTATAAGTTCATCATATGTATTGTCATATACATTACCGAGTTTAAAGGAATCGTCTCCCATTTCAGCAAGCATTCTTCCCTCATCACAAGTATATATATTACCGTCATAATAATAAGCAATCTGACCGATACCTGCTCCGCATGGAGAACGCAACTCCATATAATTCACGGGATAACCGTGCAGGATCTTAGACAAAAAAATTGTTGCATGACCTTCACTGATTTCTGTACCATTCATGTTGAGTTGCAAAATATAATCAAAAGCTTTGTTGTAAAATTCTATAAATTCTTCGGCAGAATATCCGACAATGTTCCAATCTTTATTTGCACAACCAAGAGGAGTAAGCGGTCGGATAAAAATGCTTTTTAAGCCCATTGAAATATACTCATCAACTATTTCTTTATAAAACGGCAGACTGTTGGAGGTCGTAGTTTGAATTGCACCAAACTTTATATCATTAAGTTTTAATTGTCCAATAGATTGTTTTACATCAGAATATGAACCTTTGCCATTGCGATAACATCTGTTCATATTATGCACAAGTTCATTACCGTCAATTGAAGTTGATATGCCTACATTGTATTTCTTAATAAAATCTATAATTTCCTGAGTTATAAGCGTGAGGTTTGTCACAATGTTGTACGTGATAGTTTTTGATTTTTTCTTTAACTCTGTATATTCCACGATATGTTTAATAACAGAAAAATTAGCAAGGGGTTCACCACCTTGAAATTCAAATGAAAGATTATCATTCGGTGAAGTTAATGCTACATCCACGGCTCTTTCTGCAATCTCTTCTGTCATAAATCCGTTAGGTATTTCATTACCGTTTTGAGCTTGACAATACACACATTTTAAATTACAGCTGTTAGTGACAACAAAAATGTGCAGTCCGGTTGACGAGAAAAGATAATTTTTACTGTCACGAAAATAAGGTTTTACTTTTTCGACAAATCCTCTCGGAGAACCATCGTAGCAAAACATATTTTCCTCTGCAGATTTTCCAAAGTCTGAATTCATATCGACTTGGTTATTTATCAGAGAGAAGAGTTCTTTTTTATAAGCAAACAAATATCGTCCTAAATCATTTGTAATAAGATATTCATTATTTAATTTTTTAAAATTAAAATAGTTAATCATATTTATATTTTCCTAATGGTATAATATCGTCTTTTGAAAGTCTTACAGTACCTGCGAACATTCCTCCGCATGCGTCTTTTTGACAGCATTTTTCGCATCGTTCTGTATATCTTATTTTATAATCACTAATGCTTTTTTCGCAAAGACTTCTGTACATTTTATCAACAGCACAGAGAGGGAAATTGTATAATCCTACATCAATGCCTGCACCAATCAGTAAATCAATTGCTTTCTTTGATGCTCTGAAAGCATCGGGGTAGCTTATCCATACTCTGTTTTTATTTTTTGCCGCATTTCCTGTCATTTCAAGTCCGATAAATTTTACGCACTCAATGCCTAAGAAGTTATCGGTAATGAGTTTAGCTATATCGGTTATGAAGTCTGCGTTCAATCTGCTTACAACTATACGAAGTTCAATTTTCGCCCCGATTGACAGCAAATTCAACAAACCGTTAAATGTTTGAATAAAACTTCCTTTAGCCTGAGTAATGCTGTCGTGAGTTTCACTGTTATACCCATGGATAGGTATGCCTAATTTAAGAGCATGAGGACAAGTTTGTTTGAATAAATTCAAGTATTCTTTATTGCTAAAAATTCTGCCATTTGTGAGTAACAAATACGAAGTATTCGGCAAATTATCTTTAAGACAAGAAAGTAAATCAAAAATACTTTTGCCTATCAAAAACGGTTCTCCACCCGTAATTGTTATGTGACACACATCATTCGGAAAATATTTTGCTATTCTTATCAGTTCATCACCGTAATAATTCTCGCCGTTTCTTCGTATAGATTCAGCAGTCGGACACATAACGCAATTTGAATTACATCTGTTTGTTACAAGTATTGCATTATCAAGTGAAGCATTATTAAAGTATTTATAGGCATTACCTCTGCTGTCAACCTGAAAAACATCATAATCGGCACACAAACTAAATCTTTGTGTTTCTTCTTCTGACAGATTTAGAGTAATGTTTTCAGAGTAAATGATAATACTTCTATTGCTCAAAAGTCCCGTATTCAATTCTTTTTCCAACAAATAATCTTTTACTCTCTCACTCTTAGCAAATGAAAATATTCTTGGCTTTCCGTCATAGTCTTTAATTTTTATAATCAATTTAACGTTACTCCCACAATGATATATGTTACTATTCCAAGAGAAATAAATATAGCAAACGGAATTTTTCGTACTATTTTAACCGTTTTGCTTCCATACTTTGACTTTTCCCATCGGTGAATACTTTCACATTCGCTTTCGGATATTCTATCGCTTACGTTTTCATGTGACATATCAGGCAGACCTTTCACTCTTGAATTCAAAAACAGCATTGAAGTTTCCGTAGAAATAATCATACCCGCTTTAACATCAGAAGTATTTATATATTCATAGTTGTACTCACTGATAAAAAGTTTCATAAGCATAACTATAAATACAAGTCCGAAATTAACAAAATACATAGTTCCAAACGATTGTCTAAGGCACATAAATATAATTGCCAACACTAATGCTATCGGCAAAAGTATTCTTTTATTAAGATGCTTTAATGAATTCAGCAAAATAATAAAAGATATATTTATTGCTAACAGTACAAAGATATAACGCATAAAGAATTCAGCAAAAAAGTATAAAAGTATGTTGTCAATTGCTATTATGCAACAAACGGATGTTATATAATTTAATGCAAACGACTTCATACCGGATTTGATTTTCGCTTTATCAGGGATTTTTTTCTGTTTAATACCGCAATATATAGAGTCAAAAATAAGGAATATGTAACTGAATACAAATGCAAGTGCAATTGCAAAAATTATAGAAAAATTCAAAAAATTAAATTTAGAGTATAATTCTACCGGTGTTAAAAGTGAAAGTACAATCAGAAATTTACAATCGCCTGCTGCCCAAATATGTGCAATGTATAAGATAACAGATATTATCAGAGAGGTTAAAATACTAATCACAGAATCAAGTAGTGTTTCAGCTCCAAAAAGCAGAAACTGCAAAACGAGCAAGACAATTCCGAGCAAAGAAAACGGCAACAGATAAAGATTTTTCACATATCCGAATTTTATATCAGTATACGACGAGCCTATACATAAAATAATAATGAATACAACTTTTAATACGCTCAAAGTGTTCATTTATATCACATTCATTAGATCAATAATATAGTTTGAAAATTCACAGGCAGTTAAATTTATGTCCGCTTTTGAGGCTAACATTCTGCAAATTATTTTGTTGTCGCATTTTTCAGAAATAATTTCTGCAATGTCATAAAAGTCATCGATGGCTTTTTTTATGCACTTTTGATCATATAAATTCAAGTCAAATTCAATTGTTTTCATTGTTTTCAAACCAATCTGTAAGGATTTCATCAGCATTAAAATCGGTTGTTTGCGGCTTAGGTTCTTCATCATCAATTATTGTAGATGCCATAGCTCGTGCAACCATAATTTTTCGGATATCAGCAGTTTCCAAATATACCTTATGTCGCATTGTTTGAAAGATCATTTCGTTGTCAAATTCTTTTTCTGACACGATATTTCCCTCTTTCACGACAAAATCAACGATATATTCATTTTCAGTTTGACTAAGATGTATATATGCCTTGTCGGTAAAGTTAAATGCAGCCTTTAACAAAGCATCTTTACTATATAAATTTCGGTTATATTTTAACAACATAAAATACCTTCTTTACTTATCTTCTACATTATTCTATCATATTTTTAAGATTTGCTCAATTAAAAAAACGTTCTAATTTATCACATATTATTTTATGCATTTTGCTAAAAAGTCTTCTAAACCTTGATATAATTTAAGTTTAGATGGTTTTTAGCCTTGTCAAATTCGCCGAAGAATAATGTAAAGATACGGAAAGACACATAACATCCCGTCAGGTATGTTGAGAGCTCAGAGAACATCATACGGAAATTATGGCTCATCATACATTAAAGTCCGATGCCAGCAAATTGACGATCTTTTCCAAACCCTTGATTTCCTGAATCTCGTTGAGAAACAGATAAGTTTTCCCATTCAGCGAAAGGTGTGCTTTCAGTTCTGCATATATATAGGTTTATAAATCATTATGACTGCATCCATCTATAGATAATATACCGCAATTCCTGTCATTAGTAAATTATCTGCGATTATAACCGCAAAACATTTTGATAATTTATTCTATTACGATTGCTCATTATAAAAGGGGTGAGTTATGAACTTTATAATAAATGGAGCATTTAAAGATGATACAAGTAATCCATCATCACTCCCCCTCCCTATTCTGCCGTCCTCATCAGTCATTCTTGTAACACGAAAAATAAGTTTACAGA
>UMKK01020491.1_pt1 | contig 13442 bp, 8 predicted proteins | sample 1966281 | NCBI WGS metagenome assembly UMKK01 (sample SAMEA4836175, study PRJEB28245) | human gut metagenome | biome: gut microbiome; material: fecal sample | place: Denmark | collected 2008 | reverse complement strand
ACTTTATGGGAGCCGGTATCGAAGCGGAAGATCCCATTAAGCTGTCCATCCGTTCCTTCCTCTTTATCTTTCTCACCTTCTATGCGAAAGATATTGTGGATCTGCTCCTGAAGATTTCAGGAACACCGTACAACTGGATTCTGACGGAAGACCTGCCGCCTTTAAAATTTGCGGATTTTAACTCCGTAGTCACAGTCATCCTGGGAGTCTGTGCAAATGGGGCGGTAGCCATCATTGCACTGATTCTGGTACTGATTCTGGCGTGGAACTACATCAAACTGCTCTTTGAAGCGGCAGAACGCTATATTCTTCTGGGGGTACTGGTCTACACAGCCCCGGCAGCTTTTTCCATGGGTGCCAGCCAGTCAACCGGAAATATCTTCAAAAGCTGGTGCCGGATGCTTGGCGGCCAGTTCTTTTTGCTTCTGATGAATGCGTGGTGCCTGCGGCTGTTTACTTCTATGGTCGGCACCTTCCTTGCCAATCCGTTATCCCTATAAGAAAGGAGGACCAAAATGAAACTTAGAAAGAAACTCATACCATTCCTGGTACTAACTGCCTGTCTGGTACTGTTTTGCTCCATGCCGGTCTTTGCAGCGGAGCTTACGGAAGCAGACGTGGAAGCGGCAGTTGCCAGTCAGGGAAAGGAAGCGGTAACCGGAAATGTCTTCGTCTGGTTCCTGTGTGCCATTGCCTTTTTAAAGGTATCCCAGAAAATTGATTCTTTTCTGGCATCGCTTGGCATCAATGTCGGCAATACCGGAGGAAACATGATGGCTGAACTTCTGATTGCAGGACGGAGCCTGACCGGTTCCATGCGTTCCCATGGTGGTGGCGGCTACCACAAAGCCTCTTCTCCCGGAAGTGCGGCTGTCGCAGGAAGCTTCCTATCCGGCGGGCTTGCCGGGGCAGTGGGAAGACAGGTACAAAGAGAAGCGGTCAATTCCGCAACCGGTTATACCGAACACAGCAGTATCGGAAACATGCTCTACCAGTCATCCCTGAACAAAGGCGGAGACTTTGCCAATCAGGTCATCAGCAACATTGCACAGGGAAATTACGGTCAGGTAGGTTCCATCAAGGGAGCAGACGCACAGAAAGCCTTTACTTCCTATATGGGCATCAATCCGGGCGGCGGTTCTTCCTATGATAATGTAGAAATCGGTGGCGGAAGGATCACCGGTACCGAAACCGGAAGCTCCGGAAACCGGGATTTTGCCCTGTACCATGCCGACCAGTATGCAGCTCCTACTCAGGGCTCCTACTCTACGGTACAGTCCGTGGATGGTTCCACCTGGTACAAGCAGTATGCACAGGATACGGTCGAAAAAACACCATATACTTCCGGCAGCGGCAAAGTAGCCTACAATGAATCCATTGTCCAGAAACTGCCGCCAGCCCCACAGCGAAAGGAGCGTATGTAACATGCCAAAAACAGCCTTGATGGGCAGTCCTCTTGCTGTCATCGGTACAGTATTCCGGCACAGGCGCACCCTTGCGAAAACTGGAGCAGCCGTCGGCGGTGTACTGATGCTTCCCATTCTGTTCCTTGTCATGCTTCCGGGACTCGTCTTCGGAGACCTCTCTGAAAATACCGGAGCACTGACCAGCAACACGGTAATCAGTGAAAATATCCGGGCTTCCAATCAGGCAATCGTGGAGGTGCTTCAGGAAAGCCATGATGCACTGCTTGCTAAGATCAATGCGGAAATTGCCAGACTCCCGGAAGGAGATACTGCCTCTATCAGCGATCCTTACGCTTCCAGTATCATCGTAAATGCGAACCAGCTCATCGCACAGTTTTGTGCCAGCCAGGATGACTATAAAAATATAAATATCAGCAAACTCAAAAGCCTGATCCGGGAAAACGAGGACGGGCTTTTTTCTTATGACGTTACTTCAGAAACGGCCACGGTGGAAGTTCCGGCGGAAGAGGAAAATGCACCACCCAGAAAGGTTACTTTTACCCGCCATACCTACACGGTCAGCTATGCCGGAGATGCCTACTTTGCAGATCACGTCTTTCATCTGACCGATAAGCAGAAAAAAACGGCAGACAGTTATGTGGAAAACCTGACCATGTTCTTTGGCGGCTCCGCTTCCGGTCTTGCCATGGCGGTAGGTGTCAGCGATGAGGTGCTGGCTTACCGGGCTACCATCCAGCAGGTCGCACAGAAATACGGCATGGAAGCTTATGTGGAACTCCTCATGGCAGTCATGATGCAGGAAAGCGGCGGGCGTGGAAGCGATCCCATGCAGGCGGCAGAAGGCGGCTTTAATAAGAAATACCCCCATGTCCCCAACGGCATCACCGATCCTGCTTATTCCATCGAATGTGGGATTCAGGAATTAAAGTATGCACTGGATAAAGCAGGATGTACCGGACCTACCGACCTGGACCGCATCAAGCTGGCGCTTCAGGGTTACAATTACGGCTCCGGCTATATCGACTGGGCAATGGAACGTGACGGCGGTTATACCAAAGAAAACGCCATTGCTTATTCGGATATGATGTGTGCCCGTCCGAACTGGCATTATGACCGGTATGGGGACAAGGAATATGTGGAGCATGTTCTCCGGTATTATCAGATTACCAATACCGGCGGAAGCTATCCGGCAAACGGAATGCAGATTCCGCACTATCTCCAGACCGATTACGGGAACATTCCTTATGGCGGCGGCTCCATCGCATCTTCCGGCTGCGGGCCTACCAGCTTTGCCATGATCGCCAGCTACCTGACCGGGAATACCATTACCCCTCCGGATGCGGTGGCATGGTGCGGGAATTCCTATTACAAGCCGGGAGTTGGAACCTACTGGAGCTACTTTCAGGCTGCAGCCAGTCATTTCGGCTGTGGCAGCGTCACACAGACCAGCAATGCCAATACGGTACTTCAGGCACTCTCCGAAGGCTGTCCGGTCATCTCCTCTCAGCGGGCAGGACTTTTCACCAGCGGCGGACACTTCATCGTACTCCGAGGTGTTACGGCAAACGGCAAGGTACTGGTCAATGATCCCAATGACAGTGACGCAAAGAACTATATTAACCGTGAATTTGATATGATGTCGGAAATCCATGCTACGGCAAATGCCTACTGGATCTTCGACAAAAAATAAAGGAGCCATTATGAACAGAACAAAAGTGATTCTTTCCATTTTTCTGATGCTGTTTCTGCTGCTTGCCGGACTGGTTCTCCCCAGTTTCTGGAAAAGCCAGAAAAAAGAAGCTTCCGGAAACAAAGGCAGGGAACCGGCAAAGGAAACAACAGAAACAAATTCTGATACCCCCATGCCGGAATATCTGGATTTTGATGCTTTAAAAGCATTTTTCTCCGACAGCCAGATTGCTTCTCTCAAAGGGCAGTTTCCTGTCTACCTAAAAGAGTATGTCAAAAAAGAACAGACAAGCATCACCTTCCTGCCGGAAAAAACCAGCTACCCTACCGAAACAACCGTCTGCCTGATGTTTTCACTTTCCGATCAGGATACGCTTCCGGTTACCTATCACACCCCGACGGGTGTGTTTTTATTTGGAGAAGACGGGGTACAGGTCTCTGCAGATACGACTGTTTACGAAAAGCAAACCGATGATTCCCTGCCGTCCCTGACTTCGCAGGACATTGAACACCTGCAGGAAGGCGGGTATCCGGATACTTCTGACAGCCCGGAAGCTCCGGACACAGAATCCGGCAGTGCCTCTGTGCCTTCCGAAGATGCGAAAGATACGAAAAAGGAGGTGCAGCCATGACACAGCCAGAAGAAACACCGGTTTCCTTTATCCCTTCCAACTTCATTGAGAAAGGCAAGATCCTAAACGGAACTTTTGACATCCGCAATGCCATAGAAAGCATTGTTCTTTCCCTGGCAATCGGTATCCCTGTTTTCCACCTGCCGCTGTCCCTGACTGCCCGCATCATCATTCTCTGCATGACCGCACTTCCAGCGGCAATGGTAGCCCTGATTGGAATCGGCGGGGAGAGCATCACTGCCTTTTTGATGAATGCCCTGCGTTTTGTAGTGAACCGCAGGGTAATCTGGAGGTCCGACAGTCTTCCGGAAGGAAAGCCACGCAGGAAACCACGTTTCAAAGAGCCAAAGACAAAGAAACACCGGAAAGCAGAAAAAATGGCAGAGCCTTCCAAAGTAATGGCATCGGCTCCCCCACAGTCTGAACCGGACGCACCAGCTCCGCCAAAAAGTAAAAAAAAAGAACACCGGCAGTTTGATACCTCCACCAAGCGGGGCATCAAAAAACAGGCAAAGGAAGATATCCGTTATCTGAAGTGGGAGCAGAAAGAAGCCAGCCGACAGAAAAAAGAGGCGGCGAAACAGATAAAAATACAGAAAAAAACGGAAGCCCGGAGACGAAAGGAGGAAGAAAAACGGGCAGTTTCCGAAAAGCGGGCTGCAAAAAAAGAGCAGAAAAAAAAGGTGGTTTCCAAGGAGGACACCTCATCTGCCACGTCAAAACCCGTTTCCCGGAAAAAGCGAAAGAAAGACCAGACCTTGGAGGATTATCTTCCGGTGGAAAAAATCGCAAACGGAATCGTCTATACCACAGACGGACGGTACGTGAAGATCCTGGAGATTGAACCAATCAACTTTCTGCTTCGAAGTGCCAGGGAACAGCAGGGCATTATCTACAGCTTTATCAGTTACTTAAAGATCAGCCCTGTCAAACTCCAGATCAAGATGATCTCCAAAAAAGCAGACATCAATAAGCATCTGGAGCAGTCCCAGCTGGAGCTGGAGCGGGAAACCGATCCCCACTGTCAGGAACTGCAGCGTGACTACATCCAGTTTGTCCAGAACTTAAGTTCCAGAGAAGCAGTATCCAGACGGTTCTTTCTGATCTTTGAATATGAACCATTCAACGCAAACCGAAAGGAAGAGGAACGGGAAATCCTTGCTGCTCTTGAGACAGCCTCCCAGACCGCCAAAACCTTTCTATACCAGTGCGGGAATGAAGTGGTCTCCCATGACAATGAGGATGAATTTACTACGGATGTTCTCTACACCCTTTTAAACCGTACCCTTTGTACGGAGGTTCCGCTTTCGAACCGGATCAGCACTGTACTGTCCGCCTATACAAAGGAAAATCGCATGGAGGAACTGGATCACATCCGGATCAACGAGTTTCTCGCACCGGAAAGTGTGGATTTCAAGCACTCCCATTATGTGCAGATCAATGGGCTTTACCATTCCTACCTGCTTGTGCCGTCTGACGGCTACAAAAACCGGGTAACTCCCGGATGGCTGTCACTCCTTGTCAATGCCGGGGAAGGGATTGATATTGATTTCTTTCTCCAGAAACAGCCAAAGGACAAGATTCAGCAGCGTCTCGGTCAGCAGATCCGTATCAACCGTTCCAAATTAAAGGATGCGTCCGATACCAACACTGATTATGACGATCTGGATTCTGCCATCCGCTCCGGATATTTTCTGAAGCAGGGACTTGCCAACAACGAAGATTTCTATTACATGAATCTTCTCATCACCATTACTGCTTCCACGTTGGAAGAACTGCAGTGGCGGATTCAGGAAATGAAAAAGCTCCTGATCTCGCAGGATATGAACTTACACTCCTGCTACTTTTTACAGGAGCAGGGATTTTTATCCTCTCTGCCGCTGGCAAATCTGGACAAGAAGCTTTTTAAGCTGTCCAAGCGGAACGTACTGACTTCCGGGGCGGCAAGCTGCTATCCCTTCGTCAGCTACAGTATCTGCGATGATAACGGAATCCTCTTTGGGGTAAACAAGCATAACAATTCCCTGGTCATTGCGGATATCTTTGATTCCAGGCAGTACAAGAACAGCAACATCTGTATCTTAGGCTGTTCGGGAGCAGGAAAGACCTTCACCATGCAGACCATGGCACTAAGGATGCGAAGAAAAGGCATCCAGGTGTTCATCATCGCTCCGCTAAAGGGACACGAATTTTACCGGGCTGCAAGGAATGTCGGCGGAGAATTTATCCAGATCTCTCCTGCCAGTAAGAACTGTATCAACATCATGGAAATCCGGAAGGTAGACAATTCTGTAAATGAACTGCTGGACGGACCGACACTGGATGCCTCCGCACTGGCAGGCAAGATCCAAAGGCTTCACATCTTCTTCAGTCTGCTGATCCCGGATATGTCCCATGAGGAGAAGCAGCTTCTGGATGAAGCCCTAATCAAAACCTATGCCAGAAAAGGGATTACACATAAAAATGAATCCCTGACAGATCCGCAGCATCCGGAGCAGTACAAAAAGATGCCCATTCTGGAGGATGTCTACAATGTCCTGCTGGAAAGCGAGGATACCAAACGTCTGGCTCATATCCTGAACCGCCTGGTTCACGGTTCTGCTTCTTCCTTTAACCAGCAGACCAATGTGGACCTGACCAATAAATATACGGTACTGGATATCTCCGAACTGACCGGTTCCAGCGATCTTTTAACGGTCGGCATGTTCGTTGCCCTGGATTATGTCTGGGATAAAGCGAAGGAAAACCGTACCGAAGAGAAAGCCATCTTTGTCGATGAGGTCTGGCAGCTCATCGGTGCATCCAGCAACCGGCTTGCAGCGGAATTCGTACTGGAGATTGCCAAGATCATCCGTGCTTACTCCGGAGCCGGCATCTTTGCCACACAGGATTTAAACGACTTCTTTGCTCTGGATGACGGGAAGTACGGCAAGGGTATCATCAATAACTGCAAGACCAAGATTATCCTGAACATGGAGGATGAAGAGGCACAGCGGGTGAAGACTATCCTGCATCTATCGGAAACAGAAGTAATGAACATCACCCATTTCCAGCGGGGCAACGGTCTGATCTCAACCAACAACAATAACATCACTGTGGAATTTAAGGCTTCCAATCTGGAAAAGGAGCTGATTACCACAGATCGGCAGGAGCTTCTGGAAATCCTTGCGAAACAGAAGAAACAGGCTGTGTAACTTTTGGCAGCACTGACGCTGCCCTTTTCATTTGAACTTCAAGAAGGAGGAGACTTATGTTACAGACATACAAATCCTATACCAGACGGACGCTGGCTATGCTGCTGGCAGTCCTTGTCGCAGTCGGCGCATTGTTTTCCGGCAGTTTTCCAGTTCATGCAGCCGACGGCACCATCAGCTATAAGGCAGGTGCCAATATCCCTTACGGCAGCTATTTTACCTCCCGCATGAGCTTTGACGGGAGCAATACTGCCTACTGCGTGGAACCACTGAAGAAAACACCTTCCTCTGGTTCCTATTCCTATGACCTTTTAAGCCAGAACTCCCCGCTCAGAAAAGCGCTCTACTACTTAAACGGCGGTTACGGCTACGATAAAGTCGTCAAGGATAAATATTTCAGTGGCTGGAGTGATGATAACAGCTATGTCATCGGACATCTGGTTGTCGCTTACATCTATGCCGGTAATTCCGCTGACACCGGAGCTTTCCATGGCGCCCCGCAGTCCTATATTGATAAAGCACTGGAAGTAGCCAGTGCCATTCAGGGACTTCCGAACCCGCCGGAAGGCTTCCGGGCATTCATCGTTCCGGGACAGGGCAGCCAGACCATTGCCGGAAGCTGGTATCAGGTTCCAAACGGCTGGATCGAACTGAAAAAATCTTCTGCCAACGGAAGCGTATCGGACGGGAATCCGAATTACAGCTTAAAGGGTGCTGTGTATGGGATCTATCAGGGTGAGAAGCTCATCCAGAAACTGACCACTGATGAAAACGGGTATGCCAGATCCGGCGAACTGGAGGAAGGCGATTATACCATAAAAGAGCTCTCTGCTTCCAAAGGCTACATTGTAGACACCAAAGCTCACAAAGTCACCGTAAAAGCAGAACAGACTTCTGCTGCAAACGTAACAGATATTCCGCAGAATAATCCCATGAATCTGGTGCTTGAAAAGCTGGATGCCGAAACAAAGAAAGCCTCCCCACAGGGAGCAGCTTCCCTTGCAAACGCAGAATTTACAGTCAAGTTCTATACCGAGCAGTCTGACAGTGATCCTGCGGAAGCTGGAAAGAAACCGGCACGTACCTGGGTATTAAAAACAGATGTTTCCGGAAAGATGCATTTTACCAAAGATTCCTTTGTAAGCGGCGATGCCTTTTACTATACCAGTGATGGCAAGACCGTCTGTCTTCCGCTCGGTACCATAACGGTACAGGAAAGCAAAGCCCCTGCCGGATACCAGCTCAATCCAACTGTCTTCGTACAGAAAATTACAGGTGACGGTAAGCAGGAAATGGTTTCGGTATACCAGTCTTCTACCATAGAAGAATCTGTCATCCGTGGCGGAGTGAAGATCCAGAAACGTGACAGCGAGACCGGAGAAGCAAAACCGCAGGGTTCTGCCACTTTGGAAGGTACTGTCTTTGCGATCACTACGTTAAATGAAAATCCGGTATTAGTAGACGGAACATCCTACACGAAAGATCAGGTTGTCCTTACACTTACTGCCGATAAATCCGGTTCTGCTGCAACTGCAAAAGATGCTCTCCCATTCGGACATTACCGTGTGGATGAAACAACTGCACCTTCCGGTTATCTGAACAGCGGAAAGATCTCTGTAGAATTTGACATCACAGAACAGGGAAAAATCGTGGAACTGACTGCAAAAGACAATTCCATCTCCAATCAGGTCATCCGCGGGGATCTGGAATTTGTCAAGATTGCTGACGGCAGCCAGAACCGTCTGGCAAATGTGCCATTTAAGATCACTTCCAAAACAACAGGCGAAAGCCATGTGATTGTGACAGATGCCAACGGTTATGCCAGCACTTCCTCCAAATGGAACAAACATACCGCAAATACCAACCGGGGTGAGTCTTCGGAAGACGGCATCTGGTTCGGCACCTCCAAACCGGATGATTCCAAAGGCGCTCTCATTTACGATACTTACACTCTGGCGGAACAGCGTTGTGATTCCAACAAAGGCATGGATCTTTTAACCTTTGAAGTCAAGGTTTATAAGGATTCTGTTCTGATACAGGTTGGAACTCTGACCGATGATGCCATTGAGATCGGCACGACTGCTCTGGATGCCGAGACCGGTACACACATGAGCCAGCCGGCAAAAGAAGTGACCATTGAAGACGTTGTGGAATACGAAGGACTGAAAAAGGGCCAGAAATACAAACTGACTGGAACCTTAATGGATAAAAAAACCGGGGAACCAATCCTTGTGGATGAAAAACCGGTGATTTCTGAAACTGAATTTACTGCAAAGAAATCCTCCGGCTCCGTCAAAGTAACCTTTACCTTTGATGCAACTTCCTTAAAGGGAAAAACAACCGTTGTCTTCGAGGAATTATATCAGGATGAGATGCAGCTTGCAGTCCATACCGACATCAACGATGAAGACCAGACCATCTATTTCCCGGAAATCAAGACTACTGCGAAAGATGCGGACACGAACTCCAATATTTCCTGTGCAAAGGAAGAAATCACGCTGGTGGATACGGTTTCCTTTAAGGGGCTGGTTCCTAACCAGAAATATGAAGTGACTGGAACTCTGATAGATAAAGAAACAAAGAAACCAGTCGAAGCAGACGGAAAACCGGTGACAGCAAAAGCATCCTTCAAGCCAAAAGAATCCGCTGGTACGGTAGATGTTACCTTTACCTTTGATGCCAGCTCCTTAAAAGGGAAAACAGTAGTTGTCTTTGAATCCCTGGCTTACAAAGACAAGGAAGTTGCCGTACACACAGACATTGCGGATGAAGGACAGACTATTTACTTCCCGGAAATCAAAACCACTGCAACAGATGCTGCTTCCGGCACACACTATGCAAAACCGGAAAAAGAACTGACGCTTACAGACCTTGTGGAATACAAAAACCTGATCCCAGGCAAAGAGTACAAGCTGACAGGAACACTCATGGATGCGGAAACCGAAAAACCTTTCGATGTGGATGGCAAAGCTGTGACTGCAGAAACAAGTTTCACTCCGGAAGAAGCTAACGGCAGCGTAGAGCTTTCCTTTACCTTTGATGCCTCTGCACTTTCCGGAAAAACGCTCGTGGCATTTGAAACAATGACTTTTGAAGATCACGAAGTAGCGGTACATGCGGACATCAAAGATGCCAACCAGACCATCTACTTCCCGGAAATCAAAACCACAGCCAAAGACGGCAGTGACGGGGATCAGGATGTCTCTGCTTCCAAGGAAGCGACTATCGTAGATACGGTCACTTATCATGGTCTGATGCCTGGATCTGAGTACAAAGTCATCGGAACCCTGATGAATAAGGAAACCGGAGAGGCTTTGTTAAAAGACGGAAAACCAGTTACCGCTCAGGCAGAATTTAAAGCAGAAAAAGCTGGCGGCTCTGTGGAAGTTACCTTTACCTTCGACGCTTCTGCTCTTGCCGGACAGGATGTGGTTGTCTTTGAAAAGCTCTACTATACAGACGGAAAAACCGAGCATGAGATTGCTTCCCATGAGGATCTGAAGGATGAAGGTCAGACCGTACACATGACGGAGCTTCCGAAAGAACCGGAGACGCCTCCGGTAGCTCCGCCTGTAAAGACCGGCGATGAGACGCCGCTTCTCCTGTATGCCGGAATCGCCATAGCTGCACTTGCAGGTGCAAGTGTCCTGGGCATCGTTTACTTCAAACGCAAAAAGAAACATCAGTAACTCATAACGAAGACTCCTGCAGGCAGCTCCCACATGGAACTGCCTGCTTCTTTAGTAGGTGATGAATATGAAACACCCCCACTGCAAGACAGATGCCAAGCACATCCGTCATTTTCTGAACCTCTGTGAAGGGAACTGGCACTCCTGTATCTACGTCTGGTGCCGCACTTGTAACGCACAGGAAAGCTGTGAGAACTCTGGCTTTTTATTCCATCCGGATGAAACGGGAAGCCCCTGCATCCTCCCTCTTTCAGATGCAGCGCTTTTGTTTCCCCGGATACCGGAGCCAACCGAATGTACCGGAAGCATGAGCATTGCTGCTTTTACAGAGCTTTATCTGCCCTATCTGGCCGCTCAGAAGCTGCCTTTAAAGCCATGTCCCATTCCGGCACTGCTCCGGCTTCAGGAGAACCAGCAATATGACTGGTAACAAAAAGTTGCACTTTCAGGCTCTTATACGTACAGGATATGTAAAGAAAGGAGGCACTGCCTATGTTAAACGTAATTTCAATCATCCAATGTATCGATCAGGTCTTTACGAACCTGATATTTATTCCCATGATTTTTGTCCTGTATGTGAAATTCCGTCCGAAAAAGCCATGGACCAGAAGGCGCAGGAACACTTACCTGCTCTGTCTGGTACTGATCAGCTTATTCCTGCTACGGATTTTCTGTGAGAAGTTCATCTTTACACCGGTTAATTATCCACGTTTCACAGACAGCGGCTTATTCCCGCTCATCCGAGCAATTTTCTATCCCGGCATCTGAAAAATGGGGATTCGTGCCATTTAGTCCGAATCTGGGATCAGTATCCGCTTGCGTCCTATGGGAATTCATCACCTGCTTACTTACAATATAAGTATACAGTACGTACTGGTTATTCACGTACACGTTACGTATCGTGTATGTACAAGCGAGGTGAAAACAGATGAAGAAACCAAAAATCATCCGCTGCCCTTACTGCGGCGGAACAGCAATATTAAGAGATGCATCCTTTGTATATGGAACGCATTCTCATGGCGGACAGGTTTATGTCTGCTCCCACTATCCATCCTGCAATTCCTATGTCGGGGTACATCCGGGAACCAAGATACCAAAAGGAACGCTCGCCAACCGGGAGCTTCGTCAAAAGCGGATTCAGGCACATCGAATTTTCGATCAGATCTGGCAACAGGGCATCCTTTCCAAACCGGAAGCATATCGCTGGGTGGCAGATAAGTTCTGTCTGACAGATAAGCAGGCTCACATCGGACAGTTCAGCAACTATATGTGCGACCAGCTCATTCGGGAATCCGCAGATGTTTTAAAGAACAACCATATTCCCTTCCGCCTCCGGGCAGCCAGCTGAAAGGCGGTGATTGATGATGACCTTACCACTAAATAAAAAGCAAAAACAACTGGTGGAAAAATCCATGGATCTGGTTCCGATCATGATTCGTTCCATGACCCGCACCGCTGCCTATGTAACTGAGGAAGAACAACAGGAATTATGTCAGATTGGATATCTGGCTTTGTGCCGGTCGGCTGTCGGATTTGAGGAAGGAAGATCATTCCAGCCTTATGCCAAAACTATCATCCGTCATGCCATCTTTGACTACTGGCGGAAAATTGCCCGTGACCGCTCCATGCTCTGTTCTCTGGACGAAGCATCATCTGAAGATGAACATCTCCATTATCGTGATTTGTTTTCCTACGAGGATACACGAACAACTCACCCGGAAAAGGACACAAACCAGACCTTGCTTCTTGAGCATTTAACCCAGCTTGGCACCGGACAGTCCTCAACTATTCAGAAGGGAATTGTAGCCCTCTATCTGCAACAGCAGGGATATACCAGCTTTGACTTGGCAAAACACTACCAAGTACCAGCCAATCGTGTACGGGCATGGCAGAGCAAAGCACGGAAACTATTACAGCAGGATGATGCACTCTATGCACTTCTGACTTAACCTTGAAGGAGGGAACTTTTATGCTGACACTTTATACTGCTGTCGGAACCTTAAAATTTCAAAAAACGACAGGCGGAAAATCCATTCCTCTTGTAATCAACGATGGACAAGAATATGGACTATCGGATGACGAGCTGCTGCTCTGGAGCTGTCTTGCCTTCCAGATTCTGACGCTCCATGAACTCCAGGATGCCTATACCCTGCGCCAGATACAGAAAGAAGGTCCGAAAGGCTTATCCTTCCAACACTATCTGAACCGACTTTCCTTACGCGGTCTGGTTGTAAGCGGAATTGGACTGACAGGGGTGGATGCCTTATATCGCCTTCTCGGCAGTCTGACCATTATTCCCTTGAAGGATACCTTTCCCATCCGGCTCTTTGGCTGCGTTCAGCTTTATCTGGAAGGAACTATTGGTGCAAAAGAGTTTGGCAGATATTTAAAGAAGAAACCCTCTTCACCGATGGAAGATACCATTCTGAAGCTGGCTGATAAGGTATCCCTCACGACCGCTGAGCTTGTCACAAGTATGGAGCAGGAAAAAGTAATCCACAACGAATCGGATATTATGGATGAGTTATACACAGAACCGGAGACAACTTACCAAACACTTGTGGATGATGTCCAGATTCACCATACCCAGTATCCAGTGCTGCAGGCTATTGCTAATTTGTACCTGAATAAACAAATCACATTTCATACATGTTAAAGGAAGGAACCTTATGCCAAAACCATTTTTCACAAAGCTGGTTGCCATCAGTGCAATCGGCTTTTTCTGTGTACTTTTTGGGTGCATCTTCGGAATTGCCACCCACGACCGGCTCTTCATTCTTATGAGTCTCTTAATCGGAATCTGCAGCATCC
>UMKK01017195.1_pt1 | contig 13597 bp, 7 predicted proteins | sample 1966281 | NCBI WGS metagenome assembly UMKK01 (sample SAMEA4836175, study PRJEB28245) | human gut metagenome | biome: gut microbiome; material: fecal sample | place: Denmark | collected 2008 | reverse complement strand
AGTGATGTGATAACCGCACAGGTATCTGCGTCAAAGCCATAATCCGCATTGTCATATCCGATCTCACGGATAGTATCGCGAACGATCTTCTGGATATCAACATTAGCCTTGGTTGTGATCTCGCCCATAACAAGTACAAGACCTGTTGTAGTAGCAGTCTCACATGCAACACGGCTCATCGGATCCTGTGCCATCATAGCATCAAGGATCGCATCGGAAATAGAGTCGCAGACCTTGTCAGGATGACCCTCAGTTACAGATTCAGATGTAAATAAAATTTTCTCCATGATCTTCTCCTTTTGTAATAAAACAACGGTTATATACATAAAAAACAGCCCGTACAATCCGGACTGTTTAAATTCTGTAAACAATCCTCTTATTGTTCGATTGCTCGCTCAGGTTGGCACCTTCCTGGGTTATCCGGGGTTGCCGTGGCTTCACAGATCCTTTGTATCTCCACCACTCTGAATAAAAGGCTATCTTTTATGAAATTTACTGCAACACATACAATATACTTATCATACCAAAATGTCAAGAGCAATTTTCGAGAAAAAATATCACCCGCTGCTTTTTCATCCCCAATACGTAAATATTCCAAAAAAAGAACCGGGCATCCACATCGCCCGGTTCTTCCATCGATCATCCTTCAGAATGATCCGTTATTTATTTTTTCTTCTTTCTCTTAACTCCATAAGCTGCACCACCGCCAACAATGATCGCTGCTGCAAGGATTCCAACCCATACGCCGATCGGTGTATCATCGCCGGTCTTTACAGAACGTCTTGCTGTACCGCTGGTATCGTTCGGAGCAGTTCCGCCCGCTGTGCCGTTATTCGGGATCGGAGTGATCCGATCATTTCCACCATGATTTCCACCAGGTGTAGCAGTCGGAATCGGTGTCGGCTCAGAAGAAAGACTGTTGGTGATCTCCTTTGTTACAGTATATCGGTTATCATTATTCAGTGTAACCTCACCCTGACCGGTAACTGTATACTTAAAGGTATCATCATCAACCGGATTTCCATCCTTATCCGTCTCCAGAACAGTATAAGTAACACTGTTGATCTCCTGATCTGTTGGAAGATCCACTGTTACCTGAACACTACCATTCTGTTTCAGAGTCACTACCTTCTCAAGCGTCAGCTCACCGTTACTCTCAGTGGAGAACAAACCAGCATAGAACGTATCATCCACAGTAGAAGCAACACCATCAATCATCACATTCTTCTTAATGTTGATATATCCGTTACGGCTAAATACATCGGAAATCTTTGTATAATAGTTATTTACATAAGCCGCAGCCTCAGTAACACCACTATCTCCACCGATCACAACCTGATTGGACTTCTCTTCACTCTCACCATTCGGCTTCGTTACATTGTAGTAGTAAAGATTCTCATCATCCACCTTGATCTTCGTATTCTGCTGAAGAAGATTTCCATCCTCATCCAGCTCAAATACATAATAGGTGCCATCCGGAACATCCGTCCATGTAGCTGTACCACTGGAAGCATTCTGGATATGGATTTTCTGCATTTCTCCGTAACGGGCCTCTCCATCCGGATCAAGGTAAAGCCCAACATTATAAGTTACATCCTCCTTCGTTTCCAGAGGAATCACATTGTCGTTCTCATCAACATTATAGATCCTCTTCGTAACCTGGATCTGTGTATGCTTCTGCGGATTACTTACAGACTTCGGATAAGCCTGTACATCGTACATCCAGCCCTGCTCCTGATCTGCAAAAGGAACGGAGATCAGCATCGGTGAAACCATAACACTGCTGTTTCCATCTGTCTGCACCACCAGGTACATACCCTCAGCCAGATCAGCGAAAGTCATATTCCCCTCTGCATCAGAGGACTTGGACATACCCCACACATCCACGCTTCCGCTGACGATCATAGCCGCCAGCTTCTCTGCCGCTTCATACCAGCCATCAGCCGTCGTGATGGAATCAAAATCGATTGCTGCGGCAGCCAGTGCCTCATCCAACACGAAATGCACATTGCCATCAAAATTCACACTGCCAACCTTGTAGATCGTCAGCCCTACATCCGGCAGCGGAGTCTGGTTTCCCTCCTCATCCGCCTGCTGAACCGTCAACGTCAGATTACCTGTTTTTCCAGCTTCATAATCCCCGGCGAAAACCGGCTGCAAAACACTCGTGACCAGCATAGCCGTCAGCATCAGAACAGCCAGAAGGCTCCGGAATATTTTCCCTTGCTTTCTTCTATTTTTCATCGCTCTCTGCCTCCTCTTTCCTTTCTGAAAGCTGCTTCTTTTTCCGTTTTTTGTCCCTATGACGGACGATCAGATAAATCAGCAGGATCAGAACAACAAGCACTGCAGCGCCGCCGGCCAGAACCCTCTTCGGATCCACAACAGCAAGCTTCTGCGGTATCGTTTCGTCATTCTTTGTATCTTCCACCACATATTTCGTCCGCACTCCCCGGACAAGAAGCCTGTGGGTGTTAACTCCATAAGGGGTACACGTGATCAGAGTCACATGATCTTCACCCTCGATAATATCCAAGTCACTGGTCTCATCCGGAAGCACCGTCTTGATCTGATCCACCTTGTAGGCCAGATGCTTGCCAAGAATGTGCAGGATAAAAATATCTCCCTTTTCCATCTGATCCAGATCTGTAAAAAGCTTTGCGTTAGGAAGACCTCGATGCGCCGCCAGAACCGCATGGGTGCTCTTGCCTCCGATGGGAAGGCTGGTACCCTCCACATGACCGACACCCTTTTCCAGGACCGTTTTGCTCAGTCCATGATAGATCGCCAGTCTGGCTTTGATCTTCGGGATCTCGATACTCCCCATCAGACCATCACCGTTCGGATCCAGAACCCTGTCATAAGGATGACTCAGCTCATAAGTATCCTCTTCCTCAAAAGCATCTACAATGGCATTCACCGGATGCTCGGCATTATACTCCTTCGCCTCTTTCCACAGCCTGTCATAGTCGTTGTCCGAAAGCTCCGTTACCGCTTCCTCGTACTTACTGACCAGCTGGGCATTTCGATACTGGTTCCACATATCACTGATCGTGGGATAAAGGAACACACCCGCCCCCGCCAGAAACACCAGGGCAATCATGATGTTCAGGACAACATTACTCTTTTTCTTTTTTTTCTTTTTAGCCATAAATCATTTCCTGCGTCGTTTTTTGTTCTGAACAGAATTGATACCGGCAACCAGGATCACCGCGATCACAATTCCGATCACAACACAGAGAGCAAGCATCGGAAGCGTCGGATTGGTGATTCCGGTAACCTTCTTCTCTGTTTTCTGAACCGCCTTCGCAGCCTTCATCGGAACTCTGTGTCCCCTCACCAGAAGTCTGTGCGTATTCACCGCATAAGGCGTACACGTAACCAGCGTTACATAATCATCCCCATCCGTGATACCCAGAGACTCTGTCTGCTCCGGAAGAACGGTAAGAATCTGATCCACCTCGTAGGCAAGCGTCTTACCCAGCACATGCAGGTAAAAAACATCTCCCTCTTCCACAAGATTCAGATCTGTAAAAAGTTTCGCACTTGGAAGACCTCTGTGTGCCGACAAAATACAATGGGTACTCTTGCCGCCAACCGGAAGACTGCTGCCGAACAAATGACCAGCGCCCTTCTCCAGAGTCTCATCTGTCGTGTAATGATAGATTGGAATGCTCACATCGATCACAGGAATCTCCACATACCCCATCATTCCATCACCATTCAGGTTCAGAAGAGACTCATATGTACTGTCCGTCTGGCCATCCCTCACGGAAAAAGCATCCGGCACACTTTCCTGCTTGATCTGTTCATTATACTCCTGCGCTGCCTTCCACATGCTGTCAATCTTCTCCGCATTCTCATCCGAAGAAACACTGCTGCTATAATTACTGATCAGCAGGCTGTCCCTGTACCGGTTCCAGGCATCACTGACCATTGGATACAGCAGTATGGACAACCCTATCAGAAACAGCAAACCAAGTCCAATATAATTTTTCTTCTTATTCTTTCTCATAGGTTTCTCCATACTGTTGTATTACCATTCCGGCCCCCGAAGGGGCCGGGCGGTAATGATTTCTTCAACAGAATAATCAGAAACTATTCTGTTTTAATACTTGCTTTGTCGTTGCTTATAAATAATTTTTGAATCGAATCGATCCGGCAATCAAACGATTACTCCTCAGATCCTTTTCTGCGGCTGATGAAGAAAGCACCAGCAGCGCCAGCCATAACTACAACACCGATGATAGTGAAGAGGTATGTTCCCATGCCACCTGTGGATGGAAGAGCGCCGAGTTTGGTATCGGTTACAGGAAGAGTTACATTTCGAGTTTCAGCACTATCTTTTGTAAGTGTTACATTATCGATATTTGTATTAATACTATATCCTTTTGGTGCTTTTGTCTCTGTAATCACATAAGTTCCTGCGCCAAGACCTTTTACTAAAACAGTTCCTTCAGTTGCTTCTACATCTGCTACAGCAGTTTTGTCAGTCATATCTGTGTCAGATGTAACCATTGTATAAACACCTGTATTCGTTTTTACAAACTGAATCGGAGCATTCTCACCCTGTTTTTTAATCTGGAATGTTGCACCTTTCAGAACCTTTGGGTTCTCTTTTGAATCATCAGTTTTATTAATTCTGATAGATCCAGAGTAACCTGGTACATTAGGTTTGTCGTGGGAATTATTTGTCTCAGCTTCATTTTTGTATTCTGTATCATCTGTAATAACACCAGTTACTTCAACATGTACACTCTGTCCAGCATGAAGATTAGCACTACCAATATAAGTATCTTTGAAGTTTACAGTCACAGCTTCTGTTGTTGCTAATTTTTGGTCTAATGTATATGCATCATTAACTTTTACTTCAGATCCATTTACCAGTACTTTAATTCCTGTAATTTTCATACCTGTTGGAGTATCTTTGATCCAGAATGCTCTATTTGTTGCATTAAGCGCATAACTTGGGAATGTAGTATCAATATTGAATTTTACTTCTTCACCTTTTGCTACGAATATCTGATCACCATTAACTAATGTTTTGGTAAGCTGATACGCTGAAGATTTAGCATTGATTGTTTTTGCAGCTGGAACGATTAAATTGTTAGCATCATAACCATAAGGTGCCTCACCCATAACATTGTATGTTGTATGATCACCTGTCGCAATAATCATGTACGCACCAATTTCAAGTCCATCAATTGTATATGTCGTTTAATTAGCCGGAACTGGGATTTCTTGCACAGGAGTTGGAAGTGGATTAACACTTTTCAGTGCTTCCCAGTCAATATTAACTACATGATTAGTATTAATCGCATGATTCTGTGCCCAACTCTCAATAGTCCAGTCACTGTTCTCTTCATCAAAACCAACTACTTTATAAACCTTCAAAGTAGTATTATCATTTGCAGTTAAACCAGTTACGGTAATACTACCCGTTGTAGTTGTTGCTGCATCAGCTGCAAATGCTGTAGATGCCATAGCCAGCACCATAATTGCTGCCATCAGTATTGCACTGATTTTCTTAAATAAATTTTTCATAAGGTTTGCTCCTTTCTTTCTCTGCATTTTTCTTTTTCGCCCTTCATCGGCCATTTACAATTAATGTGTTACGATCTCTTTGCTTCTTCCTCCCTTCGTTTATTATTTATAAACAACAGGAGTGCAGTTGCAAGAATCGCTACACCACTGATTGTAAATCCATAGGTTCCCGGACCACCGGAGTTTGGTAATGAATAAAGTTTCGTGTTTTTAATTGTCAAAACATTACCATCTTCATCCAAAGTCCACATTGACTGAGGTTGAACTTCGATTGGGGTTCCATCTTCTTTAACAAGCGTAACTTTTCCAAGTTTTACCTGGAAATAGATACTTGTTTCTAATAATGAATAGCCTTTTGGCGCTTTAATTTCTGTCAGTTTATACAATCCAGGTTTCAGATCCTTCAACTCAACAGTATCTTTGTCAATCTCGAATGGCTTATAAGCATTACCGTCAAATTGCCCTGTAGTACCATCTTTTACTTCCAGTGTAAACTCTGCTCCACTCAATTCATTATTACCACTAGAATCAACTTTCTTCAGGTCAAGATTTACAGAATACTCGTTGATGTAGGAAACCTTGCCCAATACACCTCCGTCATTCGGATTATATGTGTACTCTGATGAAATAACATCCGTGTTAGGCGTCTGTTTACTATTTCCTAAAACAAACGTTGTTTCATTGTTTTCCACTGAATTCTGACAATTTGTTTCAACTGCGATATCAGTTCCTGCAATCTTATAACCATCTGGAACATTCACCTCAGATACAACATAAGTACCTCTTGAAAGGTTTTCCAACGTTTTTTTGTCAGCATCAGTAAGTTCTCCGGTAAGAGAGTCTTTCGAGACCGTAAGCGTAAATGTTTTACCCTTACCTTTAAACGCATCATCTCCATCCTCTGTTTTTACATTAAACTGGAATTCTCGATCCACAGAGGATTTTTCCTCTACCTTCTTGATAATATCAATCTTACCGGAAATTACATGGATTGTGTAGATTCCATAAGGATTGTTACTCTTCTTCTCATTTATTGCTTCCTGAATATTATCCTCTCCACCAGCAACATTGTTATTTGTATTTTTTTTACTTCCCTCCGATGGAGCTCCGGCATTATACGTTACTTTAAGATAGTAATTTGTGTCCGCTGTTGGCTGTTTATCTGAATCACTTAATTGACCCAAATCATATACAGGATTTCCCTTTGTATCTGTTGCAACCGGCTCCGTACACTTCGGATTCTTGTACCACTTCAACTGAATATTAACAATGTCTGCGGTTCCAACCTTCCCATCTTTATACGATGTTACGTCACTCGCTTTAAATAACTTATTCAGAATTTCTCCATCTGTCGGAATCGTATCACCCTTGTAAATGGTAATCTCTTTATCATTGATAAAAATCTTGGCATTTACATTAACCTTCGGCTGTGGCAAATAAATCTTCTCATTACCAAACGTAATATTGGATCCCTCCCTCACATTGGTCGTAACATCATTTCCACCAATATAAGTATCTTTCGCTTTAATATTAAGAGATTTAGTCCATGGATTATTTTTCTTCTTTTTTGGGATTGTAACATTCGTCCACTGTACCTGCAAGTTTCCATTAACCAGCCTTACCACTCCGCCATTTGCAAGTGTAAGAGGTCCATTTGCAAGCGATTCTTCAGTAATGATCTTTCCGGCATCATCAAGAAGATCAAATCTTGGATCAATCGTATCGGTAATGGTCGCATTTGTAATATCAACGTCATTAAAGATCGTCTGCTCAAATGTTCTGAACAGTTCACTCAGACCAGCTGCATCATCCGCTGTCTTAGCACATTCCGCACTGGATGCGATTCCCGGATAATCATTTGATCCATCGCCCGCTAGGAATTTCTCAGCCTTCGATGAAAGTGCAAAGCCTATGGTATATATGCTAACTCCTTTGTCTTTTAACTTCTTTGCTGTAACTTCTGCTCTCTTTTGTGCATCATTGCTCCAAGAAGCTCCCTGTGAACTATCGCTAGAATTTCCCGTTGGCTCTCCATCTGTAAATAAAATAACATATTTAGGAAGTGTATCACCATTTTCAGTTGCCGCAGTTAATTTATTATATGCATTGTTAAGGCCAAAATTAGGATCAGTTCCTCCATTTGCATTTAATCCGCTTACTGTGTTAATTAATGTATCCTTATTATTCTTAAGTTCCAATAAATCAGTTGTTGTTCCCTTCTCATCATAACTAAATGTGGCAATTCCAATCTTACTATTTGATGATTTTTCAGCAGTCGAATTTATAAACTGTTTAACGGATTCTTTTAATGCATCAAGTCTTGTCGCCAGTTTTATAAAAATTTCACAATTTTTATACTGATCCTCTGATATATCATAATAACCCTTTTTGTAAATATAATATCTATTATCATATTTCCGTATCTGATAATACTTGTTATTATATTTTAAATAATATGTATTACCAGATTTTAAGCTACTTCTTCCTTCTTCTGTATTATCTGCTACTTTTTTGTAATCAACAGGTATAGAATTATTCATTGAACCAGATACATCCAATACAAGCATTATATCTGCTGCTCCAGTAACTACAGTTGATTGGCTTCTACACTTAGACGCTGCAGAGATATCAATCTTATACGTTCTGTTCTCCCAGTCTATAACATGTGCCTTCTTCGAGTATTCCACATCAGATTCGATCAGTTCCTGATGCGTATAGTTTACAATGTGATAATAGCTATCCTTCGAATCTTTCTTAACTACTGTTTTACCATCAGCCTCATAAAGTGTGGCAACAGCAGTACCTGCTTCATCCTTTTCAACTTTTACGATCCAGGTATTTCGATTCTCATACTTATTCGGAACCCTCGTTTCTGTTAAAGTATAAGTTCCTAAAGGAAGATTCTCAAATTTTATGATTCCATCATCACCTGACTCTGCTGTATAAGTTTTAGAATTGTCATCCTGAGAAGTAAGAGTAAATCCTGCTCCGGATAAAGCCTCGCCTTTTGTATTAACTTTTTTGAAATCAAGTTCTGCAACACTGGCAAGTACATTGGTAACCGTTACCCATTGTCTACTGTCAACTGTAGCTTCACTAGAAATAACATTTCCATTCTGATTTGTTGCATTTTTCCCATTGATTAAAACCTGTTCATATTTGTCAGCTGATACATCAAGTTCTTGAACCTTATAATTCTTATTTTCCTCAAGTCCAGAAAAAGTTGCATGCTGACCAGGTTTCAACGTAAACACATTATTGTAGGAAACGTTATTTATTGTTTCACTCTTGAACTCAACATTTTTACCATCGCTTAAAATACCTTTAGTATTTGATGGAACATACTTCCCTTGGGCATTCTTAACAAGTAACTGAAATTTAAACTCTACATCTGCATACTTCTCTTTATCCGTATTACTCAACTGTTTTTCAACCGTAACCGACTTCTTCGGAACTGTTGGAAGATTGAACTTAAGCTTACAGTTGGAATCACCCTCACCTCTTTCGAGATAATAGAAATTAATTGTATGCATTGTATAATCTGCGAAACGATTCTCTCCGCTAACAAAATCTCCTTCTTCATTTGCATCAGCAAATAATTTTCTTAAATTTAGATTATTATTGTTACCAACTGTAACGTTGCCATTAGCAAAATTAATAGAGCCAGATGCTGCATTATGAATACCACCAATATCCAACACCAAAACGCCATCGATGTAAACCCATACATCATCATCTCCAGAAAACTCAAATACCATATTATTACCATTAATTTTTCCGTCTTTTGGCTGAATGAATTTAGCTGACATTGTCATACCAAAATGGAAATCTGGTGAATTTCCTGAAATTTCATGAATCCCCTCGTAAATAGAATCACCTAATGTATTGAATGGAAAGAAACTTCCATGCGGCTTATTACCCGAATCTTTTTGTAGGTTTATTGCATTTGTAGAACTTCCTGGTACCTTATATACAGTAAAATGTTTTGTCTTTTCATCAAACTGTGCAAAATTTTTAGCACTATCATATTCATAGTAACCATCTGCATCTTTTTTAAATAAGTAATTTGCATCACTATAAACCGTCTTGCCCGTACCTGAATCTGTTGAGAATAAATACGAACTACTCTCCTCATTCCCCTTATTTAATACCGGATATGAATCTTTGCCCAATGTCTTTTTCATAATGTTAGAATAGGGATTAGCTGACCCTGTCCACGCATTATAATCCCATACTCCATCCCTTCCATTACTAAACTGCAAAGAATGACCTTTATTTATTTCAGCAGTATTATAATTAAACATATTGATAGTAATACCACTGGCAGCACTATCAACAGTACTCTCCTTATCATCACTACTAGTTGTCTGTACAGAAGTGAAATCATCTGCCAACCATACAACTGAGAAAGTAGAAAAACTCTCTGTTTCAAAGTTTGCACTTTCAATCTCTCCATTGTCGGTTGTACTTACTTCAGCCTGTCCATCGTTGCTCATATTAACAACTTCTGTGACATTACCATTTGCATCCTCCACAAAATGTACCAGAGATACATTCATGTTTTCCTGTGCTGTATCTGTTTCAGCTACATCTTCTGGGATTTCTGCTTCTTTGTAGGCTATAGATACCCTGACACTTCCGTTCTGCGGTTCGATCTTAGTTCCATCGTCATTCAGAAAACTAATATCGTATGCAAGAAAACCTGCTACTGTATAACTCTCATTTTCTGCACCCTCGTGAAGCTGTTTCTCTATATCTGCATACTGGTCAGAACCTTTCTCGATCGGAGTCACAACAAACTGTGCACCTTCCGGAATAACGCCCTTCGCTGCTGTTGCAGTTACAACTACATTACCAACTTCCTGAGAATAAGAAACTTCTTCGCTTTCCAGAATATCCTCAGGCTCTTCTGCCTCATCACTGCTGTCAACAACCTGTGCCATATCACTTCTTATGTAAGCCTCGGTTCCTTCCCAGGAAACCTTGTACCAGGTTGCTCCGTCCTCTGCTGTTACGGTATCCAGAAGTGTGAGCTGTGTTCCTGCGTTTACAGTTGCCAGAACCTCTGCCTCGATAGATGGGCTGACACGAAGATTCGTATCGTCTCCCAGAACCTCGATCAGGCTTGTCTCACCATTCTCATCTGCTGCCGGAACCTCCTCCGGGCTCGCAATATCCTCTGCCGGTTCTTCCACCACATCCGGATCCTCTGCCGGCGCTTCGGTAGGTTCAGCATCCGGATTCTCCGCCGGAGCCTCAGAAGGCTCTGCCTCAGGAGTTACCTCCGGATTCTCTGCTGCCGGTGTCTCAGCTGCATCCTGCTCAGGCTCGTCCGAAATATCCATTCCGTCCGTAAGCTCCTCTGATGCGATAGACACCTCGTCCCCATTACCGGAAACAGCTTCCGCCTCGACATCTGCTGTCTCAGGAGAATCCCACATAACGGCAAAAACAGCTGCGTTGCCAGTCTCAACCTGAAGTGTCTGGATCTGTTTGCCCTCGTTGACATTCAGAACCTTCAGATCCTCGTTGGCCTGTAAGGTGTTAACATCAGTATCACCGGTACTGCTGTTATAATGAAGCTTCTCAACGGTTACACTCGTGCTAGCTGCATCGGTAAGCTCCGGTGCTGCCGGTGTCTTGTACTCAAAAGTTACTCTGACTCTGCCGTTCGGCTCGACTCTGTTTCCGTCGCCATCAGCAAAATACACATCATACGCAAAAAAACCTCTCAGGCTGCTGCCCTTGTCTGTAGCTGCTGCTGAAAGCTTCTGAGAAACTGTATCATAAGATACGGATGAATTCTCGTTTACGCTGTCAGCCTTCAATGCTGTATTCTGCGGAAGAGCTCCGTCCTCCAGTGCCTCTGCTGTTACTTTAACAGAATCATTTTCATATGTAAGCGTCAATTGCTGCGCCTGTTCCGTTTCCTCCTGGTCAGCGCTGCTTACATCCTGTGTCGATTCTTCGGCCGCTGGTTCAGATGTAATTTCGCCATCTGTAAATATATCCTCCGTTCCATCTCCGAACGCCTCACTCGCGGAGATCGTATATGCACTCGGCATACAGGATACCATCAACGCCAAAGCCACCATAAATGCCAGGAGTTTTCTGATCTTATTATTCCTTAATTTTTTCATACCTTTCCCGCTTTCCTATGTGTGCATTAACGTGTACTGTATTTCTTATTACTTTACTTCTGTTTATATTCCTTTCTCTTAAAAAAGCTTCATGTTTTTAGCCGGTGAGTAAACAGGTTACACCTTTTCAATATTTTACCCTTATGTGATTGTAGTGTCAATATACCAGGCATTTTTGGTAAGGATATTGACATTATCAGATGCTATCGAGAATCAGTCTTCAACTCCTCCTTCTTAACTTACTCGTTTACTGGTTCTTTTCGTCTGATTTCTCCGATAAAATCTGACTATTCGTGATATTTATTATACAACACTACCAGTTGTTTTGTAAGGCCCGTTTTTTCAAAAAAAAGTGCCTCTGTCACTATTTTAACATGAATTTCTTCAGCTCATCCCGCTTCTTGACATTCAGCTTGCAAAAGATATCCGTAAGGTAATGCTTAACAGTATTAATGGAAATCCCCAGATGCTCTCCGATCTCCTTATTGATCCATCCCCCACTTGCCAGCATGGCAATAGAAAACTCCATCGTCGACAGCTCCCCCGTAACCTTTCTCCGGTTTTCCGGATTATGAAGCGCCATCCAGCCCCTGCTGAAAGAAATCACACCCTCCGTGATCCGCTGATACGCCTCCGGATCCCGGTTCCGGATACAAGTCTCGATCAGCCCCCGCAAAAGCCCATGATGCTCAATAAAAGGCTCCAGAAACCCATCCATCTTCGCCAGCTCCCAGCTCCGGAGCATCTCCTCCTGCGCCTCCTGCTTATGCTTTCGGTTGATCGCACACACCGCCATCATACAGTGGATATACGTCATACTGATCGGATACGACCTCTCCGCCATAAACAAAGCAGCCTTCCCCATCCCATAAGCACTCCATATCTCCCCGTTAAGATAAGTATGGTGTGCCATCACATACGTGGCAAAAAGCCTCAGCCCCTCAGGAAGCATCCTGCTGTACTCCCCAAAAGCAGGCATCCCATCCGTAGGCAGATGAAGCAAAACCGCTCCCACATACCCCGCCAGAAGACAGGACGCATAAACATCCTTAGGAACCTTCTTCTTCATAGCAATCTTCACACAGGACTGGATCCCCTCCATCCCCCGCTTAGCCGCCGCCACATTCCCCAGCGACAGATTAGAATACCCATACAAAATACACGCCGAAAGCTTCAGCTCAATAACCCTACTGGACAGATACCCCCTCGTGATCTCACAACACTCCTCCGCCTGCCCCGTAAAATAAAAAAGCTCAGCCCGCGCAATATTCCTCAAATCCACATCCACAAACCCCTCAACAACCTCCCGAGCCCTCCCAGGCTCAAAAGACGAATTCAAAAGCGGCAAAACCACATAATCACACATACACTCCACTCCCTCCAAAACCAAAACCCAGGCAGCCCTCAAAAAGACCACCCTCAAAAACAAACCAACAAACCTCCGAAGCCCTCACACAAGCCACATCAACACACATCCGAAGCCCATCACACACCCCACATCAACACACATCCGAAGCTCATCTCTCAACCCTCATCAGCACACATCCGAAGCTCTTCTCTCAAGCCACATCAGCATACATCCGAAGCTCTTCTCTCAAGTCACATCAGCACACATCCGAAGCTCATCTATCAAGTCCCACAAAACAGTCACCAAAACTCCGGATATCAATCAACCAGTCAATCAGTCAACCTCAACCAATCAGGCCAACCATCTTTTTCCATAATTATAATCCAAAATACTCCAAAAATAAATTTAAATATTACACAAAAACACCACACCCTATCCAAAACAGCCTCTATCCCCCAATCCCCTCACAACAAATCGCAAAAAACTCACCCCACCCACATCCAACGCAGCGCCGATGCCACACCCCGCTGGCAGCCTGTCCGTTCGTCCCTCCCTCCATTCATCC
>UMKK01017217.1_pt1 | contig 14798 bp, 19 predicted proteins | sample 1966281 | NCBI WGS metagenome assembly UMKK01 (sample SAMEA4836175, study PRJEB28245) | human gut metagenome | biome: gut microbiome; material: fecal sample | place: Denmark | collected 2008 | reverse complement strand
CATTATTTGCATGCCCATACATTGCTTCAGTAAAGTTTTCCTTCAAAGGAACAAACTAGTCTTTATGAACCGGTTGTGTCTAAAAAGCAAATGGTTTCATCATACTCTATATAGGCAATGATCTATGCATGTCCATATTACCAATACGAGTACAATCTGGATCAGAAGATGTTTCTGACCAAGATACACCGTACCAGTCAAATTCTTCTAAATTCTAAGATGTTACATTGAATGTAATATGTCTACTTACTACATTACTAGGCAATGAACTAACAACACTAAATTGAACATTTGGAGATTGAGGTTCTCCATGTATAACTCCATATATTTTGAAATTACTATTTTCAGGTTGATATATGTATATGTTCATTCCAGATTCTGTAGTTTCTATATACCATTTAGTCAAATCATAAAATGTTTTAATTCCAGTATGTACTTTTCCACTAATGAGCTAAAGATCGGTAAATTTTGGAGAATAAGCATTTATTAATAACTAGTAAACATAAATGTAGCCATCATAATATTCAACAATTTTATAACTATTGGGGAAATACTTATGATTAACCTAAATCTTTAAATAATTTTTAATAGTTGACGATATGTATAATGTATGTTCAATATCTTTAACATTAACACCATCTACCATATCTGCATTCAGATTGGTACATAGAGTAGTAGAAGATACTTGTATAGGTGCAGTGCCAGTAGATACAGTAGATATCAATTTACTACCACTAATAGTGGAACTGTTTGTTAAAGCTCCTGTCATAGTATCACCAGCTTTCTTTACATAAGTAGTAGTAGGATCTACACCTAATGCACTAGTTACATTTGCTTTAGTTAAACTAATAGTACCATTAGTATTAGTAATATTACTACCTATCTTAACCCCACCTAACACAGTATTAGATGCTTTTGGTAAAGTATAAGTATAGGTAGCTACTAATTTACCTGTACTATCAATAGATAATCTATCTCCTACTATTATACCACCAAGTGTAGTAGTTGTAGCAGCAGGTAATGTGTAGTTATTAGCATTATCATCTATACCAGATAATTTAGTTTTTTCTTCGGTTGTATAATCTTCAGTAGATAATTGTTTACCAGATACTTTGTCTACTTTAGTTTTAGAAATAAGTTCTACATCTGTAGATAAAGTAGATTCTACACCTGTAGCACGATTAATTTCATTCTGTATAGCTGTAGCATTTGCTGATTCCGCAGCAGTTGCTCTAGCTATTTCACTAGATAAATCACTAGTTAACTTCTGCTCTGCTCCCTATGCTCTAGTCTATTCAGCTGTCACAGTAGTATCTGTATATGATTTAGCTTGTTTAATAGCATTAGCTATAGAACCAGTAGTAGATTCGGCACCATTAATAATAGTAAGTTTATCTTCATTTACTTTTACTCTATTAGTAAGTGAAGATACATTGTTGTTAATAGTAGTATCAGCTTGAGTTCTATCAAGTATCTCTTGAGCTAAGTTATCAGCTACTTCTTGAATACTACCTTCAATAGCTGTAGTATCAAATGAACCTGATAAAGCATCCCAACCATCTTCAGTCCATACTACATTAGTACCAGCGTCATAGTGTTTACCGCCTAAATTAAATGCATTAGTAATATTATATACATCACCAACTACATTGTTATCTTTAGGTAGAGCTTCAAATGTACTAGACCCTTTTACTTTATAAGCACCAGATAGTTTAGCATCTACTTGTGCTTTAGTATAAGTATCAGACTTGTCTGCTTTTAATGCTAATGCTGCATTAGTTGCATTAGTATGATCAGTAATCTTATTGTCTAACTCTTCTTCTTTAGCCTTAGCTCTATTAGTTTCTACTAAGATAGCTGCATTTCTATCACTAACTTCTGTAGCAATAGCTTCTTTTCTATCTTGTATCTCTTTGTTTATAGCATTAGTATGTTGAGTATCTATCTAAGTAGATCTATCTATTTCATTCTATAAATTAGTACCAATAGTCTATTCAGCAGATTCAGCTCTATTCTTCTCAGTAGCTATATCATTACCTAATTTAGTTTCAGCAGCACGAGCAGTAGCAGCTTCTTTATCTATATTACTTTGTAAAGTAGCTAAAGACTATTCTAATGAATCTGAATCAATAGCAATACTAATTACATTATCTTCACTAATACTAACATCTTTACCTGGTTTTAACTTATTAATTAAGTCATTATAATCACCAGATGTAGCTACTGGTTTAAAATCTGGTTTATTAGTAATATTATCCCATTGTACAGCTAGATCACCAGATGCACTAATTACATTAGTTTCTTGATCAATTTCAATGTTCAAACCTGCAATGAGTTTCTTCTAATACTTTGCACGTATATCAGCAAAGGTATCAATCATCTCAGTATGAAGTTCCTATAACTGATGCTGCTTAACAAAGTCTAAGAAGTCTTTAGATGTAATAATACCAGCTGATCCAGTAGATGCTATAGGTAAAGATATGGAATCATCACTTCCGTCATACTTAAACATTACCATAGTAATATTATTAGGATTAGAAGTATTAAATTGTACATCCTTTATTACATCTTTTACTTCTTCATCATCTACTTTACTATCTACATCTCCAACATCTGCTTTATTATTAAGTAGATTATTTATCTATGTTTTAGTATAGTAGTTGTTAAGGTCAGGTGTACCACTGGAGGCAGCTAGCCTTACCCATTCGGTTCCATTGAAATATTTAATGCTACCACCATAAGGATTATCAGATAAGTCAACCCAATAGTCTATTTCTTCTGGATTAGGTTGAACAGACGTTGCAAAAAATATTATCCTATTTGTTACCATATGTATTTGTTATATTAAGCTGCTGGAGTTTCTAATGCAGCAACTCTTGTAGTTAATGCGTCAATTAAATCTTTTAAAGCTTTGCCTTGAGCAGCAGCTAAAGCTTCTGTAGTACTATTACTTGTTAAAGTGTTATTTATAGTCACTTTAGTATCTGCTGTAGGAGGTGTATATCCTAATGCACTAGTCACATTAGCTTTACTAAGACTAATTGTACCATTACTATAAGAAATATTTGCTCCTACCTTTACTCCACCAATAATTTCAGCTGTAGCTGTTGGTAAAACATATTTATTTGCTTGTGCAGCAATACCATCCAGTTTAGTTTTATATGTATCAGTAAAGTCATTACTAGATAGTTCTTTTCCTTCCACCTTATCTACTTTATCTGATTCAAGTGCAGCAATTCTAGCACTCTGATCATTATCTGTATCATCGTTTAAAGGTAACCATTTACTACCTCCGGCGTAATACTTAATTACATTACCTTTTGGATCTGCTGATAAATCAACCCAATACTCGAATTCTTTAGGATTTGGAGCTATGTAGCTTCTTGTTATTCTTGTCATATACGTATATTTTAATTATTAATTCTAATGTAATGCAAATTGCACTAAATTTTTACATCCATTTGGATCACAATATTGTATTACTGGTCTAGCTACTCTCACTGCACCAGTATTGTTAGTATCAAATACTACACTAATATTATCTGTATTTACTATAGGATGTATCCAATCTTGACCACCAACAAAAGATAATCTACCTAATGTTCTATTAATAGGTATACTAATTACCTCGCCTTCTTTAGCTATACGATGAGGGGTCATATTATATGCATTAGCTAGTTCTGGTATAATACTAATAGCAGAACTATCCTAATACATAATACTGTAAAATATAGTTTCTTTATCCATATTATTATAACGCATTTTAAGGCGTTTTAAGCCATTTTCTTTATTAAACGAACAACTTATCCATTAAACTCTAAAAGCTTCTTAGAAGAGTCTTTTGGCTGGTATACGTCGATGTGTGACCATCCATTGGTATTAGCTTCTAATCTAATAGGATATTCAAATAATTCAGCATTCTATTTTACTATATTATTCACTGTATTACTGTCTAAATCCTTTACATTAAAGTCTATTGCTTTACCTAAACAGTGTGCAGATAAGTAAATACTACTTTTACTCTTTACTAACTAACACATATTACAACGTAATCCTCTTTGTGAGAATTGTCCACCTGTTTTCCAAGTATTAATAGTGATAGGTTTATTGAATATCTTAGTACGTAATACATATATAGTACTAAGTAATTCAGTACTTATAAACTACCATGAAGATTCACCAAATTTAGAATAACAGTGAGGACACACTAATTCCTATATTTTAAAGTACTTACTTACTTCTTTTATTAATTCATTTCTATCCATATAATATTTGGTATAAATTAAATAGAGGTTTCAACAATTATACTACCAGTCTCATTAACTAGTGTGTCCTTCTTATAAGTAGCAGTATCATATTCTCTCTCATCTACGATTACTCCTCTATCATCAACATCATATTCTAATACTTTATTGCCTAATATGTGGTGCATTGTTATTGTTTTCATTTCTTTCTCTATTTCTATACATATTATCTACTAATAAATCAGCTATAACATTTATACCTAACTATTTGCTATCACTGATTAATTGTTCCTACATTACTACTAGGAGCATCTAATAGATGCCCTCTAGTAGTTCTCTATCACTTAACTATTTAATTTGATTGTGTATATTCATAAAATTAAGTCGGATCGTTTCCTATATATTGTGCAAAACCACCATAAATATCTACATAGAAATTACCATCATTTAAAGTATCATCATCTGCCAATTGCACACTTATGTTCAAAGCAGTAACTCCAGTACTATATGATATTAAAGTTGCATATATTGGGTGAGCATTACTACCACTAACAGTTTCAGTTCTATAACTTCCATATACTCGTACATCACACGGAGCCCAAAAATAGCTAGTTCCACTAGTTATAGTTATTCCTACAGCTCCTGCGCCACTTCTAGTACAACTAATTTTACTATTACTAAAGTTATATATACTGTGTATACTAGACGATACCACTGCATATGAACTACCATTATACTAAACTTTAAACTTTAGAATAACACCAGAATCTGAGCAACCATCGTGTGAACAATTTGTAATAAGCCATCCCTATGGAGTACTAACTACATTTAATATACCACCATTATTACCTTTAGCTAAAACTAAAGTTCTTTCATCTGTATAGGTATTTCCTCTATTATCATATGTAACTATGTGCAAATTACCTTCTGTTCCAGTAATAGATCTAGTTGACGGATACTGCCTACAAACAATAGTCATTTCAGTACCATAATTATCTTCACTAACACTTGGCAATATTAACTTGTTTGTATAACCGCCTTTTGCTCCAGTCATATGTATAATTTTAGAATAAGAAGGATTAGCATATACGCTTATTGCATTAGTAGAACTAGTGTATAATTCTAATGCATCCTCCCAACCATCTGATTGATAAGAATATAACCTACTATTTGAACAATATGTATCACCATATTTAGGATCATCTATATCAGATGAAGATCTATTTAGATGCGTAATATTTAGAAACCTATTTTTAGTGAAACAGTTCTCAAAATATAGATCTTTAAATGTACCAGCTTTAGCGTTCACAGTACCAGTAAATGTACCATTAGATGCTCTAAATTCACCAGTACTACTGTTCATATATAGTTTAGCTGCACTAGATGAAGTACCTCCATCACCTGACCAAAATACATTATTGGAGAAATGAAATGCACCTAATACAGCATTATCTGCCAACAATGTATTAATTGCCATAGCACTTACACTAGATACTAGTTCCCAATAAGGTGAACTAGAACTAGGAGTTTGACCATATACTCCGCCAGAATTAACATACTTAACTAGATATACGCCACCTTTGTAAATTACCTAATCTCTAACATATGCATTACTAGGATTTTCATAATTACTTAGACCTATTGATGATGCCGTAGCGTAGTAATATCTAGTAGATGAATTCCAAACTCCTCTAAATCTAATATCTGTGTACTGAGTATTAGCAGCTGATCCATCTTGTCCATTCTAACCATCAACTACAACTGTAATAGTTGCTGATGCTGCTACAGGATTTCCATTATAAATAGGATACTGAGTAGGATTAAATGCTACAGTATAATAGTTATATTTAGTAGAACTAGATATATTAAATGTAATATTGGAAACACCAGACCAACCACTACCAACTTCAGTACCTTCTGAAGAGGTTGTTGGAGCGTGACTATTACTACCATATATTTCCCAGTAACCAGATACAGAAGACAGATTACCTGTTCCTGTTTTCTTGTATGCTCTAAATGTCATACTACTAGGCTCATAAGAAGAAGTTCTAGTAAGACGTATAGTTGATGCTCCAGGAGTAATTATATAAGTAGTAGCATCAGTACCAGGTGTTCCTGGGTCTCCCTTATCACCCTGATCTCCTTTATCTCCATCTTGTCCATCTTGACCGTCTTTACCCCACTTAGTCCAAATAAATCCATCTTTCCAATCTCCCCATTTACCATTTTCTTTCTTACGTGTCCAACATACTTGATATGGTATGCTTTCTGTTACGCTTACTCCATTATCGGTATAAGTGAAAGTAGCACCTTTACAAGTCTTAGTAGGTATATAATCATCTTGCTAATAATCACCATTTAAATATTGTGATCCATAAGTAGGAGAAGCTGGATAATATTGCTCATTTCTACTACATAGAGCTGCTTGATCATAACTAGAGAACCTAGCGAATATGTATTCGTATCCATCCCCATCTTTACCTTTATCTGCAAATACAGACCATAAGCCTGGTTGTGAATAATCTCCCCATTTCTAAGTACTCTTATCTTTATATCTTTGAGTTACATATTCATATCTATGTGAATCGTCTACTCCCTATGGATTATCAAACCACTGTGTACCATCTGGTCCAGTACCTGTCCAGTCTGTAGTTTGATTAGAATTTGGTTTTTGAGGATAATTGTCTTTATCATTATTACGTGCGTATAAGAATTCTATACTATTACCGTCTTCACCATCTTTACCATCGGCTCCGGTAAGTCTTATTAACCCAGTCCAAGCAGTTAATGAACCATCTGCGTTTTTAAATCTATGAATTTGCCATACATATTGACCTTCTGGTGGAACCATTTCAGAATCTTCAGACCATCCAGACGCAGCTTGATCAGTAGGTATACTTGGAGTAGTAGCTGATATTTTATATCTATATTGATAATTACCGCCACTTAAACCAGTCTCACCCCATTTAGCCCATGTAGCTGGTTTTTGAAACGCTGACCATACGCCATCTGTTTTTTTACGTACACTTACCCATTCAAACATCAAGTTTTCTCTGACTCCTTGGGGATCATCAGTCCAATACATTCCTCCAGGAGAAGTAGTAGTTTGTGCTACACCGTTAATAAACGCCTGAGGACGCGCTTCATCATCTGTATTATTAGCAGCTACAGGAGTATCAGGTGCAATATTTTCAGCTTGAGTACGATAGTAGATATATTCGTAACCGTCTCCGTCCATACCTTTCTCTCCCCATTTAGACCACAATGTTGGACCTTGCCAATTACCCCAATTACCAGTACCTGCTTTAGCAGCTGGTTTAGTACGTTGAGCTACCCATTCATATTGCCAAGTTTCACTAACACCTTGTGGGTTATCATACCAACCATTGTTTGGTTCTGTATAATCATCTCTATTACTATTAGCTGGTAAAGTAGGTGCAGAATTATTTTGTGTAATCTTATATACAAACTCTATATCATTACCATCGTTACCATCTTTACCATCAGCTCCTGTTAAACGGAAAGGTTCTGACCAACCAGAAGTAGACTTATCTGAATAAACAGTTTGTATAGACTGCCATACCCAAATACCTTTTTCTGGATCTCCTTGCGGTGGGTCCATAGTCCAAGTGTATTTATTGTTTGGGTCTTTAGGTGGAACAGTATCACCTATAGGAGTAGGTGGTGGTACGCTTGATTCAGTATATGCAAATCTAGTATACTCACCATCTTTACCAGCTACTGAAGCACCACGGAATCTATTAGGATCTCCCCATTCTACATTAGGATCATCTACTTCGATAGAGCTTTTAGTAGACATCCATATTGCAGATGCTGTATAATTTCTATGCCAACCGTTGGTAGTACCATCACCAGTAGGTCTATCAGGTATAGCATCGTTATCGTTATATGTAGTCCATAATGAATTAGGTTGTAAATGGAACTATAATACTACTGTCTTTTTAAATGTAGCATTACCTTCACAGTTAATTAACAAGTCTATATGAGGACTATTAGTAACAGATAAAATATCTGTAATTGTGAATATACCATTAGCCATCGTACACTTAAGACCTGTTGCTTCCCAAGTTAAGAAGTAAGATCCTTCAGCATATACATCTGAATATGATAATTCTGTAGTACCTTTAAAAGCTTGTACTCCAAATGTTAAATTATCTAGCTAGCTATACTTATCTAATATGTTTAATTCATTATCCACAATAACAGATAGGTTGTCTTTAGTAAGATTTACTGAGTAAGCATCCTATCCTTTGAGACTATCTTCTTGTTCTGGAGTAAACTAAATCATAGCACCTGTCATGTAGACATTAGTTAAGTAAGCACCGTCTCCATGTAGTACTCCATCATCTGGAGCTCCAGGAATAGTCAACCCTTCTATTTTACCAAATTGTGATGCTATATTAGTCCAATCTATTGCCCAAGTACTAACATCTTTTAAGAACCTCTTATAATCTCTTGTAGAGTAAGCACTAGATTGTCTAGTTTCATCTAAGAAATTACCATATACTGCAAATTTCATATTAGCAGTAGGATGTTGAGTGGTATTAGGCTTTAATGAATATCTAAATTGTTTACCTCTTTCATCAAGAATTTCAATAGGAGTAAAATAAGCAGTACTAAATCCCTACATTTTTTCAAACCCACATTCGTCTGTACCTGGAGTAGTTTCATTTACTCCACTAATATTATGCCATATACCTCTACATATATCATTAACGTGTAGCCCACTGTATTCTCCTTCTTCTAGTTTAAGTGTGGCTATCTAGTTTTTAGTATCTACCGATTCAATTGTACCAAAAGCAATAGAATTCCACAGTTCACCACTTACTACATCTACTCTGTTAAAACGTAATTCTGGTACAGATAAGAATTCTCTAAGAGTTAAGCTTCCGGCTTCTATATTGCCGTGTTCATCAATTATAGCTCCATCACCAAGTAAACCAGATATATAATTACCAATAGTAATTCCTTTTTTAGCATATATCATACTATCAGCTATTACACTATTCTTAAATGTAATAACACCCAATGCTGTATCATCGTATAGTTTACTTAAGAATAACTTACCGCCTTCTGATGCTATTAATGCTTTAACTACAGCAGTGTCGATAATACCACCTTCGCCACTAATATAATCTGCCAATACAGCTGGAGATACATTATGCCACGTACCATCACTACTGTACTATATCAAGTCTCCTTCTGTAATATAAGTAATAGTAACATCTTTTAGAGTAGATAGGTGATTAATTCTTTCTACTAATGTATCAAGTTCGCCAACATTATTGTTCAATGTGGTTACATCACCCTATAAGCTTCGTACTAAACTAGTTAATTCCCTAAGGTCATCTGTTGTTGCATACTATGCCATTATTTCAATAGTTTATCTATTAGTACTAATAATTTGTGTTTCTCTTCTTCTAATATACTAAACGTATCTCCTTGTTTTAGTATATCTTCTACGTAATTTGAACACACTAAATTTAATATTTGAATACGATCAAATGTTATATTATACTTAGTCATATTGTTCAAATGTTTACCTATTTTATAATTATTTTCTATCATAACTAACAACAACCATTATAACAAGACCTGCAAGTTTTACATGGTCTATGACAATTAAATACTCTATTATACTTACAACATATGTGTTCGTTAGGTATATCTAATAAACGACATATATCTACATAATACTGTATAGCGTCTTCAGTAAGATTATTAGCTCTAGCGTAGTCTAACAATTGTGACTTAAACTACAACATTAATATTTTTTCTTTTTGATGTTTATCTAAACAAGTATAACAAAAACTAACCAATGTGTTCACTTTTTGATAGTATAGATTCTTTTCGTCATATGCTATAGCGTGAGCAGTTTCACTTCCTACTACTGTTACTATAAACGAGGTAGCGTAGTATTCTTCTATATTGATATTTATACTATTATCACTTATTTGAGGACTACTGATAATTATTTCATGATCTGCATCATTACTAGAATGATAAGTTCTTGACAGTACACTATCTAAATATACTTTAGTAACTCCAGCTACCGAATCTAATTTAATAGTTAGAAGGTTATTTTCTATCTTTGCATTAATTATTTTCATATTTATAAAAATTAAAAAGGCGAAGCCGAGGATAAAACCTCAACCTCGCCTGGTTTTAAATAAAGAAACCGTGTATTATTAAGCAGCACTAGTATCAACACCAGTGATAAATGCTTTAAGATTCTTAACAAACTGAGATGCACTCAAATTAGCTGTTTCTTCAACATACAATTCAGTAGTCAACGGAGTAGTTTTAATATACTGATTGTCTGGTGATAAATACAAGTTATCATTTTCAATAGTAATGTAATCGTACTTCGCACCTTCAGTAATATTACGTTTCGGTTCAACAATAGGATATGCATCTGTAAATACATGACCTTTGTAACCTAACATACGTACTTCCATATCACGAACTTGTTTCCAGTAACCTTTACCCGGTTTACCAGCAGTTTTCTTAATAGTTGCACCAGGAACTGCTTCAGGAACATTAGACAGCAATGCACCAGGAATGGTAACATATAAAGAAGCTTCCATAGAAACTACTGAATATTCATTCAATGAATAAACACCTTCATTATCATCCTTAGGAAGAGCTGTAAGTGTTAACTTATGACTTGCAAATGTAGCACTTACTCTACGATTTGCGTGTTTGTTAATTTTCTTTAACAGTGCATTACCCAAATCGTCAGCAGTTTCAGTAATAGCAACTGTTTCGTAAGTATGAGTAAACTGACCCGGAGCTTCATACATATCTTTGTAAACAATACGCAATACGTATCTGTGACCAATTACGGGTTTTGCAGAAGTTAAATCAATTTCAATTTTTTCTTCTACTGGAGCTTCGTAATCTCCCATTACATAAGAAGGTTTAGAAGCTTTCTAAATGGCATTAGAGTACTCTACAGAACGCTTAGTAGCACTAGTACCATCAGGCAAAGTAATAGTCATATTATCACCAGCTACTCCAATATATACTGTAGATGCAGTTACTGCTGCGGCTTCGTTTTTAATCAAGTTCTTATTTTCATCAAATAAAGCTACAGCACCCTGAGTAAGACTATCTACTGTAGTATAAGATGCTGGACATGTTTTACCGATAAGTACGGTATCAACTCTTGTAATCATATATAAAAATAATTAATTGTTAGACTTAGCGCTAGTCTAGTTTGTCCTTCTACTTTCCTTATTTCAGATTTCCAGGTCAGACAAACGCATTAATTTATTTGTTATTCCATTGAAGCAATTTCGTTGGAATAAGCGTTATAGTGCTACATTGGTTTAGTAGCAAGATAAATCTAGATTGCCATTTTTACTATTTCCATATGAGTATGTTCTGGCAAATCTGTATATTCTAAATTAGTAATATTACTAGAATCAATCTTAGATGGTTTAGCTAAGTATGTAATCTAGTACTCACTTATTTTATAATTACCATCTGTATATAATATTACATTGTTATCTTGAATTAGTTTCAGAGGTCTAGCTTGACAATATTTTAATTTGTGCTCAGATAATGAATTACCTAATTGTCTATCCAATGTTTCTATTGTAGATTCTAAAGTATCAGTATACTTTATTATATATTCTCCTCTTTCGTTAGTTTCCCAGCATTCATTTAAATTACTTGGCTGTATACCAGCTGTATCTCCAAGTAATAATACATAATCTTCTGGTAACTCTACAGAATAAGAATTACGATCACTTTTATTAATTGAACCTTCAGTATATTTCTTATTTTTAATTAATGTGCGTAAATCGTCTATTCTTTTCTAGGTCTATTCAAATCCCTGAGCTTTAAAATTAATACCAGAATATCTAGTTTTATAAAACTTATCAATAGCCTCATTAATGAATGATATAATAGTATCAGATGTTAGTTTTTCTTTAATAACTAAATTAGGATCCATTAACTATAGTCTACGTTCAAATTCAATTTGGAATTCTCGTTGTGTCATAATCATTCATCTATTTGGTTCAACTATGATTTAGTCTAGATTCTCCTAGACTCAATATCTTCTAATGCTAGTTCTACAGCTCTATTAATTACTTCAAACTGCATATACTCTGGTATTTCACTCATACCTTCAGTTGGTAAGTCTTCTATCTTAGTAGGAAACTTAACATAAGTAATGTCTACTGAATATGTATCGCTAATCATAGACATTGAATCATAGTAAATGTATAAAGTATTGTCTTCTATTACAGCTACTGGCTCTTCTATCCAAGGATTGTTATTGTAAGTCTTCTTGAACTTAGTAGCGTCAGAATGATCTATTAATTTTATAGTAGCTTTGTTACTATTGAAGTTTAACACTGCATCTACAAAGAACATTCTGTCACCGTTGAATAAGTTAGTAACATAACATCTATTTGAATTTGTTTCAGTATTAGCAATAACGTTAACATCTGTACGTACTAATTTTTCTAAATCGTGAATACGTTTTACAGATCCTTCAAAGCTAGTCTTTAAGTAGTTATTACCAGTAAACTTATTACTGATTTCTTGGTATAAACCTTGATCTAACCAGTAATCTATTTCTTCTGGTAAGAAAGCAGGACAACCCCCAAAGGCTACGCTTTGAGAGTTTTTGTCCATTGCTACTTTAAAATATGAGTGAAATTGTTCTCTAGTCATTATTTAGATTTTATTTCAGACATAATACTTAAGTAAATATCTTGATTCTTTTTGTCTTTCAAATATGCAATTACATCTTCAAGACCGTTACCAATAAGATCAGTACCAAAGTAATATGATGCTCTGTTCTTACGAATAATATTTTTACTTAAAGCTTCTTCAATTACAAAGTTAATTTCTTTATTAGGATTGTCTACCCAAATTCTAATAAATCTTGCTGGATCAGCTTCTACGTTTTCACCAACTCTAGCTTCAACTAATTCATTAGACATAGTGTCAGCTTTAATTCCAAGAAGTCTAAGACATTTGCGCATCTCTTCAGGACTCATCTTATCCAGTGCTCTATAAGCATCACGTTTAACTTTGTTAGCTTTATTAATTTGTTCTGCTTCAGCTTCTTTATTTATAAGCACATAATCAGTAGATGGTGTTACTTTATCAATGCCATTAGCTACCCTCTTATGTCCTAATAGGAATAAATATTGCAATTCACCTTCAGGTCTATCAGTATTAATCACTAATTCTTTCTTACCAATCTTAATTGCAAATGTATCCCAAAATGTGCTATCGGGATCTAATTCTCCTTCAGCTTTACCCATTTTCTGTTCTAGTTCTCTAGCTTTATCTTGAGTTAGACCTGTGTAACGACTACCAGATCTTGTCCAATATGAACTCAAGTAATCAAAGCAGTTGGACCATTTAATCAACCCTGTCCAAGGATTTACTTTTGTCATTCTAACGATTACTTCCATAATTATAAAATTAGATTATCAAGTTAGTATTATAGGGGCTTGCTAGCATTCAAGCCCCTTATATTTTTAACTGAATTACTCAGCCATCATGATTAGCTCCCCACACGCCCGAGGATCTTTCAACATCAATCCGACCTCACCCAAGAAGTGTACTGAGTAACCATCCTTAGCATTAGAACGAACTTCTGTGTTAGAGTGAGCGTAACCAGCAGGAGTTACAGAACCAGCCGTACACCAGTTAACGAATTCACGATCTTTTCGAACTACTTTAACAATATTGGCTTCACCATCACGACGACCCAAATCCAAGAATGTCATACGGTAAGATTCCAACGGTTTCAAAGTAACAGGATGCAACTGACGATTGTAAGTAGTGTTGTCATACAACGGGAAATACTTCAAAGTCAATTCAATACCGTTAGACATTGCATAAGTTTTAAACTGACCACCGAACTTCAGATTATCGCCAGAACCAGTTACGAATACTGTGTCAATCAAGTTCATGTTAGCCATCTTTTCTTTAAGTACACGGTCAAATTCACGCATACCCATTTCACCAGTCAAGGCAACGAACTTACGTTCATTAGTACCCAATACATTGTAAGACAGATCAAACAAGAAGTCTTCCAACAATTCAGCTGTCAAACGAGTATAATAACGTCTGTTAGATGGAGCAATCTGTTCCAACAAACCAGCACCAATAAATGCAGGACGACCGTTCTTACCTTTCAGGTTACAAGAACCATCTTTGTTTACGTTATTCTGATTGTATACCAAAGCTCTTTCAAGACGTTTGTACCACTCACGCATTGCAACCCATTCCTGGAATGTAGACCACAAGTAAGAAGTTTTACCAGTCTTAGGATCTTTCAAAGCTACTGCCATAACTGTAGAGTAAGCAGAACCTGTGATATCATAAGACAGACGTACTGTAGTCAAGTAGTTACGCATCTTGAAGTGAGTATTGTAGTTCAGGATATCAGCCTCTTCACTGTATTCTTCATAAGCAGAAGCCAAACGGTTTACTTGGCAACCAGAAGCTAAAACAGCAGGATCAATATAAGAAGCAGGGCTACCATTAGATACAAATACT
>UMKK01037164.1_pt1 | contig 14937 bp, 9 predicted proteins | sample 1966281 | NCBI WGS metagenome assembly UMKK01 (sample SAMEA4836175, study PRJEB28245) | human gut metagenome | biome: gut microbiome; material: fecal sample | place: Denmark | collected 2008 | reverse complement strand
TGTTATTGTCGGTTCCGTCGTCTTTCACGGAGATGTCGCTAAAACCGTTGAACGTGAAGTCTTTGCTCATTGTTCCTTTGGTGGTGTTTTTCCATGAAATGAAACCGAGGTCGAGCAAGGAGGCGGAGAATGTCCATTCGTCATTCAGTTTGTAGGTCGCTCCCAAATCAATAGCCATACCGAAACCTGTGGGGCCGAGGTTGTCCGTATCGAAATCGATATCATCGTATGAAATCTGTCCGTCGGTTCCGTCTTTCAGTATCGGGGTTCTGTCTCCGTTGGCGTCCAGGATATAGTCGTCTTCCTGATAGTTGCCGGTTTCGCCTTTGGTGGGCACGATGAGGCCTTTGGCAGACATGTAAAGCTCGGCATTTTTCGGGGTGATGGTCCATTGGTCCTGAGAGGCGAGAATGTTCAGTTCGTCGATGTGCATGGTTGCTTTTGCCAGTCCCACGAGCGCTTTTACTTTGGCGCCTACCGTGAGGCGTTCGTTGATTTCGCGTGAGTGACCGAAAGCAATTTCCGCATAGTTGGTAGATACGATGTTCACGTTCTTCACGTTGTAGCTGCTTCCCGTTTCGCTGGCTACCCCGTTTTTCATGAATTTGAAAAGTTCATCGGGCATGAAAACGTTGGTATTGGACTTTACGGAGATGCCGAGTGTGTTAAAACCGCCCCAGGCGTAGAAGCCTAAGGAAAGAATCGATTCGTCTACGTTGACACCTACTTTCAGCCTTTTAGGCAATCCTTTCAGGAATTCGGCGCTGCTTACTTCCTCGTTCATGAAGGTGGTGAGTTCGCCGTTGGCTTTCTTGAAGATAAAGTCGCCTACGCCGCCTGTGGATTGTGCGCCGATTGTGAGATTGCCCAAGCCGGGAAAACTGACGTAGCCGCGTTCGCCCATAAAGGCGGGGTTTAGTTCGTGACGGTAGGTACTTCCTTCCAGAAAATAGGTTGAACGGCTGTTCTGTGTCTGTGCCATCGCATCGCCGATTGCAAGTGTCGCTACGGCTCCGGACAGTATAATCGCTAAAACATTTGTTTTCATTCGTTTCGTTATATATGATTGTTGAATCTTTTGTCTGTATCGCATGAAATAATTTCCCTTAGTTCAAATCTACTTTGATGCCGTTGGGAATTTTGAGTTTCATGTCTTTAAGCTGCATCCATTGTGTGCTTAGCAACTGAACATCGGTGGCTTGTCCGGGCACAGCTGTTATCTTCAGCTTCAGGCCGTCCAGCTTGCTGATGGCGCCTTCCGCCGTTTCGTTCAAGTTGACATTGAGCGCGCTTGAAACTTCGGTCTTGCCGTCTTTGCTTTCCGTGATGGTTCCCTCTACGGTTACGTCGATGTCTTTTATCACGTTTCCGTTGGCATCCAGTGCGCTTACGTTGTCGTTCTTGATTTCCATTGCCAAAGGAATGGTGTTGACGGCATTTATGGAAAGAACGGCTTTTTTGATGTCTACATCTTCAAGGTCGAGGTCGAAGTTATCGAGTGTTTCTTCATACACGATTTTCAGGTTGCTGCCGAAGCTCAGGGGGATGTCGATGTCGTATGCGCTGTTCAGCGTGTAGTCCTGTCCTAAATTGACGGTGTAATACTGTTCTGTCTTTACGGCCGGCTTTAGCTCAACGTTGATGTGGTCGGGTATCGTTTCGATAATATCATTCAGATTGGGTACGACAACTTTGGTTGCATTTGCCTCAACCACCGTTTGCTCATCACGTACTATTGAAATTGTCTGTTGCTTGTCTCCGCTGGGTTTTAATGTGATGGATGCACCACCGTTACCGCTTCCTATTTTAACGGTCTTGGTTACTTGGCCGTCCTTATATCCGGTCAGGACACCATCCATTTCTACATCCGTATTCAGTGGATTGTTGGCATTGAATGAGAAAACAGGATTGGTGATGTCCAGTCTTATTTCATCGTCTTGCAGGAAGTCGGGCAGATTGTTCAGTTCCACTTCGGTAGGCTTCACGTCGATGTCAGGCTGGATGGTGCCGTAAACTTCGCTTACAGCCATTTCTGCAAGGGTAATGGTAGGAGTGATATTTAAAGAACCGTTGCCGGAGGGAGTTGTTACGTTTATGCCTTGCATCTCTATCTTTATCTCTTGGTTTTCAATTTTAAGGATTCTGTCGCCATTCTCTTCGTCAACTCTGTTTCCTTCACCGTATTCCTTTCCAAATACGTATTTGTTGATTTTCAGTTCTTTTGTAAATCCGGAATAGGGTTCTATCTGTACATCAGTCATGGTAAGGGTCTGTCCATTCAGTCCGTTCTCTTTCTCGAATTGTATGAAGTTCGGGAAGGTGATTGTCATAGTTCCCACTTTAACCAATGAGGTTGAAATTTCACCGCCAAGTTTTAATTTAAGAGTCAAGGTCGTTGGCATATCGGCAGCCAAGGAGCCGATTTCTATGACGGCTTTGTCCACACCATGGGCTTCTGCGTTGATGAATCCCTCTGATTCTGCATTTGAGATAAAAATATCATGAACATTATTATCATGGTTCCCACTGATTATTCTAATCGGTTCTATAGGATTCGATGATTCATTAACTGTAACCAGCTTTACCGACGTATTCGTCTCATCAATATTATCCTTTTTCAGCAGATGATATTCTCCATCCACAATCTGCAAATCATCCCCCTCGTCCAGTTCGATGATTTTATCCAATGTTATCTTCTCCGTATATCCCACGGGAATTGCCAGATGTTCGCCACCTGCACTGATTGTCATGTCGATGTCCTTGTTCAGGTCATAACTGTTATCGATGCACGATGTGGTTATTCCGAACGATGTCAGTAATAGGGCCGCAGCTATAAGCGGTCTTTTCTTTGTGTTTAGCATCATAATTTTACTGTTTATAATTGTTTTGTTGTTTACTTATGTATTCAATATTATGGAAAAACGGAATAGATTAAAAGAATTTCGGACTACTTTTAAAAGCTGTGCAAATGTATAAATTTTATTTAATTAATAATACCTTAATCGTTAAAAATGCAAGAATATGGGTGAAATAAGATTGTTTAATCCTTTCTGATACACAACTGTTTTATTGAAAATAGTTTATAGTTTAAAATGCTGAAACATTCGGCCGTATACTGAATGCCTTTCAGTCGTATACTCATCCTATTTCGGTCGTATACTTAAATAGGTTCAGTCATATACTGAATAATGCCACTTTTATTCCTATTGATTATCAGTGAATTACAAATTCTGTATAAAAATAATAAATTACGACAATTTGAATCTTTATTCTTAAAACTGCTTAAAAATTACTTAAGGCATAAAGTTTAATATTTATCTTTGAACAATTTACAATCAAAACATAAAACCGATAATACTGAATGATACAAATTATACAATTAAAGGGAACAGACAGGCGGCTATATGAGCTTGTAGCGCCATTGGTGATGAATCCCGATGTCTTAAAGCAGAATTATAACTACCCGTTTCGTACATCGGAAGATTTTGTTTGGTTTGTGGCAGTAGAAAAGAGGAAAGTTATAGGTTTTATACCCGTAGAAGAGAAGAAGAAAGAGTGTATCATTAACAACTACTATGTAGAGGACAATAATGAAAGCACGCTGAAGCTATTATTGGAGAAGGTTATATCGAATGCAACTGCGGGTAAGGAATTGACATCGGTTACTTTCATGGAGCATTGTTCTCTTTTTAAGGAATTAGGCTTTTCGGAGGAGAAAGTCTGGACTCGCTACGTGAAAATGAAAAAAGACAGATAACTATGGCTGTTTCTAAAAATGTATACGAACTTGCGCAGGAACGTTTAGAGCTGATTTTTAAAGAGTTCGATACAATATGCGTGTCGTTTTCCGGAGGGAAGGACAGTGGCGTATTGCTGAACTTGTGCATAGATTACATCCGGCGTAATAATTTAAAGCGAAAATTGTGTGTGTTTCATATGGATTATGAGATACAGTACACCGTAACCATAGATTATGTAGACCGTATATTGGAAGCCAATAAGGATATTCTGGAAGTTTATCGGGTATGTGTCCCTTTCAAGGTCACCACCTGCACATCCATGTATCAGAGCTATTGGCGTCCCTGGGACGAGAGTATGAAGGAGCTTTGGGTGCGTCAGATGCCGCAGGGTTCTTATACGAAAGAAGCGTTCCCTTTCTATACGGAGAAAATGTGGGATTACGAATTCCAGATGCACTTTGCCAAATGGCTGCATCAGCGGAAAGATGCGGTGCGCACCTGTTTCCTTATTGGCATCCGCACGCAGGAAAGCTTCAACCGCTGGCGTAGTATTCATCTGAACCGTAAATACCAGATGTACCATAACTACAGGTGGACTTCCAAAATAGGCAATGACATATTCAACGCTTATCCCATCTACGACTGGAAAACGACGGACATATGGACTGCCAACGGTAAGTTCGGTTTCGATTATAACCATCTGTACGATTTGTATTATAAAGCGGGTGTCAATATAGAGCGCCAGCGTGTGGCAAGTCCGTTTCTGTGCGAGGCGCAGGAGAGCCTTGCATTGTATAAAGTGATAGACCCCAATACCTGGGGGAAGATGATAGGACGTGTCAACGGGGTGAACTTTACCGGTATCTATGGCGGTACTCACGCCATGGGCTGGCAGAGCGTACGCATTCCCGAAGGGTATACCTGGAAGAGCTTTATGCAATTCCTGCTTTCCACCTTGCCCGAAGAAACCCGGCGCAACTATCTGAAGAAGCTGACCGTCAGCATCGAATTCTGGCGGACAAAAGGGGGATGCTTGGGCGAGAATACCATAAAGAAGCTGCAAGACGCAGGCATTCCCATCGAAGTGATGAATCATACCAATTACAAGACAAACAAGAAACCTGTCCGCATGGATTATCTGGATGATATCGATATAACGGAATTCAGGGAAATCCCTACCTACAAGCGCATGTGCATCTGTATCTTAAAGAACGACCACGCGTGCAAGTACATGGGGTTTGCCCTGACCAAAGAGGAAATATACAAGCGAGACAAGATAATGGAACAATTCAAAAATATGATGTTATGAGTGTAGATAAAAGTCCGGTATATAATGTAAAAGCAATTCCCGTAGAAAAGATACAGGCCAATGATTATAACCCCAATGTAGTGGCACCGCCCGAAATGAAATTGCTGGAACTGTCCATCTGGGAAGACGGATTTACAATGCCCTGCGTGTGCTATTACGACCGGGAGAAAGACAACTATATATTGGTAGACGGCTACCACCGCTATCAGGTATTGAAAACTTCCAAGCGGATTTATCAGCGTGAGAACGGTTTGTTGCCGGTTGTTGTAATTGATAAGGAGCTGTCCAACCGCATGGCGTCCACTATCCGTCATAACCGTGCGCGCGGGGCGCATAACATCGAGTTGATGTGCAACATCGTTGCCGAACTGGACCGTGCCGGTATGTCCGACCAGTGGATTATGAAAAACATAGGAATGGACCGGGACGAGCTGCTTCGTCTGAAGCAAATTTCGGGTTTGGCAGACCTGTTTGCCAATAAAGATTTCAGTATTCCTGACAACAAGCCGGAATATATGCCTTGATAGTTGAAATAATTCTCCTGCAAACTTGCATATTTTAGCCAAATCGCCTACATTTGTCAGCACATAAACAGAACAAACAAGTTGCATGGTCTTCGGACACAGAAATAAGTGCTGCATGAAAAAAATATTGGTTAGCGGTGGTGCCGGCTTTATAGGTTCTCATCTGTGTACCCGGCTGATTAAAGACGGACACGAAGTAATATGCCTGGACAATCTCTTCACCGGTTCGGAAGAGAACATAGCCCACCTGAAAGGAAATCCCCGTTTTCAGTTTGTGCTTCACGATGTGGAATTGCCCTACGAGGCGGAAGTCGATGAGATTTATAACCTGGCTTGCCCCGCATCGCCGGTACATTATCAGCACGATGCCATAAAAACGATTAAAACTTCGGTATTGGGAGCCATCAATATGCTGGGGCTGGCCAAAAAGACGGGTGCAAAAATCATGCAGGCGTCTACCAGCGAAATCTACGGCGATCCTGTCATACATCCCCAAGTGGAAAGTTATTGGGGAAATGTAAATCCAATCGGTATCCGTTCTTGTTATGATGAAGGCAAGCGTTGCGCAGAGACGCTTTTTATGGATTATTACCGTCAGAACGGAATACGCATAAAGATTATACGTATTTTCAATACATACGGTCCGCGCATGCTGCCCGACGACGGGCGGGTGGTTTCCAATTTTGTGGTCCAGGCACTGCAGGACAAGGACATCACAATTTACGGTTCGGGTGTTCAGACCCGCAGTTTCCAGTATGTGGACGACTTGATAGAGGGGATGGTGCGTATGATGAATACGGAAGAAGGGTTTATCGGCCCGGTAAATTTGGGCAATCCCAACGAGTTTTCCATCCTTGAACTGGCAGAGAAGGTTATTAGGCTGACAGGTTCCAAATCAAAACTGATATTCAAACCACTGCCGCACGATGATCCGAGACAACGGAAACCGGACATTACGTTAGCCAAACATAAACTGGACTGGCAGCCTGTAATAGAGTTGGAGGAAGGCTTGCTCCACATGATTGAATATTTCGGCAAGTATCGTTCCTGAATAAATATGGTACCAATAACGGGAAAAAATATAATACAAAGATGAACATGGAAATAAATCCTTCTGAGTACAAAATCCTCATCGTAGATGATGTGATGTCCAACGTATTGTTGTTGAAAGTACTCCTGACAAATGAGAAGTTTGCGATTGCTACGGCAAACAACGGACGGCAGGCCTTGGAACAAGTGGATAAAGAACATCCGGATTTGGTGCTGCTGGATGTAATGATGCCCGATTTAAGCGGCTTTGAAGTGGCGCAACGTCTCAAATCCAATCCCGATACAGCGGATATTCCAATCATCTTTTTGACAGCATTGAACAGTACAACGGATATAGTGAAAGGGTTTCAGGCGGGTGCCAGTGACTTTATTTCCAAACCTTTCAATAAGGAAGAGCTGATAATCCGTGTCACCCATCAGGTTTCATTGGTGGCGGCCAAGCGTATTATTCTGAATAAGACGGAAGAGTTGCAGCGCATCATTGCCGGGCGCGACAAGTTGTATTCTGTAATTGCCCACGATCTGCGTTCTCCGATGGGCTCTATCAAGATGGTGCTGAACATGCTGATGCTCAATCTGCCCGTTGAGAAGATTGGCGGTGAGATGTACGAACTGCTGACAATGGCAAACCGGACAACGGAAGATGTGTTTTCATTGCTGGATAACCTGTTGAAGTGGACAAAAAGCCAGATTGGTAACCTGAATGTTGTCTATCAGGATGTGGATGCCGTGGAAGTGGTAGACAGCGTGATTGATGTGTTCAATATGGTGGCCGGCTTGAAGAAAATTACCATCCGTGAAGAAAAGCCGGAGAAGTTGCCCGTCTGTACCGATATTGATATGTTGAAAACCATTATTCGCAATCTGCTGAGCAATGCCATTAAATTCAGTAACGAAAATTCGGAAGTATTGGTGAAGATGGAAGAGCAAGGAGATACAATGGTAGTCAGTGTAAAAGACAGCGGTTGCGGCATTGATGAAGAAGGACAGCAGAAACTGCTGCATACAGATACGCATTTCAGTACGTTCGGCACAAATAATGAAGAAGGTTCCGGATTGGGATTGCTGCTGTGTCAGGATTTTGCAGTGAAGAGTGGCGGCAAGTTGTGGTTTACATCCAAGAAAGGAGAGGGTTCGACATTCTATTTCTCCATCCCGTTGAAGAAATAAAAAAGAGGACAATAAAACAATAGGGTGCTAAAGTGATATTGGCTGCAATATGATTCCTCAGATTTTATTACTTTAATTGCCCTATTGTTTTATTGTACTCCTCTATTTCTTGCATAGTCTTTTAAAGTCACAGTATTCGCATTTCTTCGCATCTTCCGTTTGGGTAAAAGGCTCTTCGGGATTGTATATCTCCTGCAGGAGCGCTGATAGCCGTTCGCGAAACTCATCTTCATAAAACGCAAAATTGTTGACCGGCACTTTGGGCTGGCGCGGTGCGCCCATCTCGATAACGGGCGAATAACTCTCGGATGCCGCACGGTGGATGTACAGCAGGGATGGAGCTACCTTCAGTCCTTGCTTGCGGCACATAATGGCAGCATACAGGAAAGTCTGGAAGATGTAGTTCGGACGGTTGTCGGCAGGGGTAAACAACTGCTCTATGCTTTCGGGAGTCTTGGGAGTGCCGCCCGTCTTGTAATCCACGATGCGCAGGGTATCGCCTTTGCTGTCCATACGGTCTATCGTTCCGCCGATATTCAGCGGAAGCATTCCGGAAGGAGTCTCTATCTTCAGGGTTTCCGTTACTTTTTGTTCCATGCCTTCCATACGGAAAGGGGCGTACTGCAGGTCGTTGCGGAGTAATTGCCGCAGATAGGATGCGATTACTTTGGAGTGGATAAGCTGTGTGCCGTTGTATTCGGGTTGCTCGCCGGCAGGCACATGGAAAAACTCTTCCTTGAAGGCGGTGTCTACGTATGCCTGCAACCTTACGTCGTTGCGGAGCAACTGCTCCAGGTCTTCCCGGCGTATCTCCTTTCCGTTGGCTGTGAGGTCCTGGTATACCAGCTCGGCGGAATGGTGGAAGATAGTACCGAACAGGGCGGAGTCTATCTCTGCGCTTACCTCGTCGGGAGCTTTCAGTCCGGCAACGTAGCGGTAGTAGAATCTGAGCCGGCAGTCGAGGTAGGTGTTGAGTGCCGAAGGCGAAAAGAGTGCGTTGGGATGCCGGCGGATGTCGTATGCATTGTACATCCGTTGCAGTACCTCGTCCGTCTTTTGTATTTCAATCTTGAGGCTTTGTTGGGGAGATTGCCCGGCTTCCAGATATTGGCGTGAGATGTCGTGGGGAGACTCGACGAGAAACTGGAGCATAAAGCGCGACATCTCACCCCGGTTCAGTCCGTCGGATGCCGTATTGTACAGCAAGGTAATGTTCTCCGCACGCTGTATGAGGCGGTAGAAGTAGTAGGCATACACGGAGTTCTTATGCTCGATGGTAGTCATGCCGAACGCCTTGCGCAGGTTATAGGGGATGAAAGACGAATCGCCGCCCGCCTTGGGGAGCTGCCCTTCGTTGAGGGACAGCATGATGAGGTTGCGGAAGTCGAGGTTACGCGTTTCCAGTACGCCCATTACCTGCATGCCGATGGCGGGCTCGCCGTGAAACGGGATGTTGGTGGCGGTGAGCAGGCGGTTCATCAGACGTTTCAGCGTGTCTGTATGCAGGCTCAGCCCGTCATTCTCTATCAGACTGAGCAGGCGGTTGATGAGGGTGTAGCCCTTGAATAGGGATTCCCGGTAGAGCTGGTTGAAGATGTCCTCTTCGTCTTTCTCCTGACGGTATATGACGGCCACTTCGCGCAGCAGCTCGGTGAGATAGCGGCAGATGGCAGCAGTTCCGTTCTGCGGGGTGAATACCTGTTCGAGAAAAGCGTCTTTTTTAAGCTCCGACGGGAGAGGGTAGAAGCGGTTGTCCTTGGTGAGCTGCTTCTCCAGGTCTTCGGCCGTGGCGGACAGTTGCCGGGTGTAAGGATGCTTCAGTACGGCAAGTGCGGCTTCGTAGGTATAGCGTCCCGTATCCCTGCGGTAGCCGGCGGTTTGCAGTTCCATAAGGGCATTGATATAGCTGTATACGGGTGTCTGCGCCAATGGAAATCCCATGGTTATGTTTACGTTCTCCACTTCCGGCGGGATGGAGTGCAGCACGGGCAGCAACAGTGCCTCGTTGCATAGCACAATGGCGTTTTCCTTCTCCTTGCTTGCTTCGGTATCGCTTTTCACGACCGTGCGCACCCATTGGGGCAGGTAGCGGGCCTGCGCATTCTCCGTAGGAGCGGATATGAAACGTATTTTCTTGGGATGCCGCAGGACATCGAAGGCAGTTTCGGGCAGTTGGTTGGGAAACAGCTTCAGGTTGCGCAGGATAAATTCGCCCGCTTCGTGCACGTAGGGCGGTTGCTGTTCGTGGGGCAGGCGGGTGTAGAACACGTCATAATCCCAGTAGAACATGGCTTTGCCCGCATCCTGCAGGCGTTGGAAGAAGCGGGTTTCTACCTTGTTCAGCACGTTGAAGCCCACGAAGACGTAGCGGTCGTAGCGCAGCCGGTCCGTATCAAGCTCCTCTATTACATGGCGGTACATCATGCCTTCGTATGCGATGCCCAGTTCGGAGAGGTTCTTCCGGTAGTGCCGGTAGATGTCTCCCAGCTTGTCCCAAAGGGAGATGAACTTCTCTTTGAGTTGCGTGCGTTTGTCGATGGAGAAGTTCTGGAAAAACTGTTGTATGGCTTCTTCCTGCTCCTGGTCGAGGAAGTCGTAGTCGTCCATGATGTTCTTCAAATCCTGCAGGTTGCTGAACAGCTTGTCGGCATCTACCAGGTTCTTGTCGGCATCGTCGAAGTCGCTGATAAGCAGCTCGCCCCAGAAATAGAAATCATCCAGAGGCTCTTCGCTGTGCGTTTCTTCGCGGAACACTTTGTACAGTTCGCACACCAGCCGGATAGGGTCGCCGGGTTTCAGAGGCGAAAGGCTGCGGAACAGTTCGCTGATGTTGACTTATGCGGGAGACCACAACGGGCGGTCGCTCTGAGCCGCCAGGTATTCGTTGAAGAACAGGCTGGCACGTTTGTTGGGGAATACGATTGCCGTGCGCGACAGGTCGTTCCCTATCTTGGAGTATAGGTCTTGGGCTACTGATTGAAGGAATGTTTTCATACTTTCTCTATTATTTCTTCTTCTACATACCACAGATACCCGCTGATGGCATTGGCGTCATATCCCATGCGGACAAGTAATTCCATATACCCTTGTACCTGTTTGTTATATTTCTTGTTGGGCTTGCCGAACTTGAAGTCTACGACCACGATTGCACCGTCGCGCATCATTACGCGGTCGGGGCGGCGGTTGCGGAGTTCTCCGTTCTCCTGCCAGATGATGTCGCATTCGTTGAACAACTGCCAGGTTCCCGAATACCAGTCCTTGATTTGCGGTTGCGCAAATGCCTTGCGGGTGAGTTCCCGTATCTCTTCCTCTGTCTCGGCACGGCCGATGATACCTTCGAATACCAGACGGTTGACGGCATCGTCGATATCCGCTTCCGTTTCAATGGCGGAGAACAGCGTATGCAGCAGACGCCCCCGGTTGATGAAGCGCCGGCCGGATTCGGCTTCGTCCACTCCGGCTATGAAGTCGGCGGAACGGTTGGACTGCCGGAATTCGATGTCGTGGCGCATGCTTTCCGTATGTACCGGAAGTTTGACGGGCTTCTGTGCAAGCTTGTTCACAGTGCGGCTTTTCCCGTCCGGAGTGTCCGCATCCTTATTCTTTCCATTCCGAACGCAGTGAAGGAGCGCCTCTTCCGACGGATATACCGCTCCGCTTTCATAGATGCTCCCTTCTTCGTCCCAACTGCCTTCTTCCGCTTTGGCCACTTGGGGCAGGGCGGCGGAGAGAAGTTCGGACATAGTGCCTTTCTGGTCTTTCCGGCTCCATACGATAAGATTCTTTCCGGCACGGGTGAATGCCACGTACAGCAGGTTCAGGTTATCCACCCACAACTGCAACCGCTCGTTGAGGTAATCCTGCCGGTAAACGGACTCCGCCATTGTGGACGAGTAGTTGACGGGTACAAGGTCTATGGCATTGTACGGCGCTTCGGGGGCGGTGCACCACACCAGTTGGTTGTATGTTTCGTTCTCCAGTTTCCAGTCGCAGAAGGGGATGAGCACGGTATGGAACTCCAGTCCCTTGGACTTGTGGATGGAGAAGATGCGTATGCCGTCCATTTCTCCGCTGGGAATGGTTTTGTTGCAAAGCGTCTCGTCCCAGTAGCGGATGAAACCGTCGAGGTCGGAAGAGTTGTTTTGCAGGTACTCTGTCACCGCATCGAAGAAAGAGAACAGATAGGCGTCCTGCTTTCCGATGCGCCCCATGTCGAACAGTGTGAAGAGTTCTTCCAACAGTTCGTACAGAGGCATCAGGCGCAATTCGTCCATACGGGCGACGAACTCTGCGGGAAGCGCGGTCCTTGCATCGGCGGTCAGCAGTTTGTGCCAGTCGGCAGGCGCTGCAAGGGGAGCTTCTGCTTCTCCCTTACCGGTAATCTGCAAACTGTAATTCGTGATTAGCGAGGCTCTCGCTATCTTCTCTTCTGGATTGGACAGGTAGCGCAGGGCATCTATCAGCATGCAAATGGCAAGCGAGGCATCCAAGCGGAACGCTTCGTCCGATACAACGGGCAGGTGCAGCTCTTTGTCGAAGTAATCCGCAATGGGTGGTATATTCTTGTTTTTGCGCACAAGAATGGTTATATCGTTCAGCTTCACGCCTTCCGAAAGCAGCCTTTGCACTTCTTCGCCCATAGCCGACAGAGTCTTTTCCGTATAGTTCTGTTCTTCATCGGGCTCCAGGAAGGAGACTTTGACATAGCCTTTGTTTTCCGTCTTGGGAGATTCCTGGGCTACATCGGCATAGGCGCGTTTCAAGGGGATGCACTCTTCCTTCAGCTCTTCCAGATGCAATGCGTTCAGATAGTCTACTGCGGCGGTAAACAGGCGGTTGTTGAAGTGGATGACATTCGTTTCGCTCCGACGGTTTGTCTTCAAGGTTTCCACGCGCACCGGGAAAGGGAAGGGGAGCTGGACACCGCTTTCGCAGTGTAGGGGTTTAGCGTCGTAAAGTGGCACTTCAGCATCGTAAAGTGGCACTTTAGCGTCGCAGAGTGGCACTTTAGACTGGTCGTTTCCCAAGCTGTTCAATATCCCCCAGTCTCCATTCCGCCAGCGGTATATGGACTGTTTCACATCGCCCACAATGAGGCTGTCCGCTCCCTGCGAAAGCCCTTCGAGCAGCAGCAGGCGGAAGTTGTCCCATTGCATGCGGCTTGTGTCCTGGAACTCGTCTATCATTACGTTGCGGATGTTGGCGCCTATCTTCTCGAATACGAAAGAGGAGTCGCCTTCGTGCACTAATTTGTGCAGCAGCGCATTGGTGTCGGACAGCAGAAACCGGTTGTGCTCGCGGTTCAGGGTGCGTACCTCTTCGTCGATGTGATTGAGCAGTTGCAGTTTGTTGAGGTGTTGCAGCGAGAGGCGGCAACTGTTTATCGTGCGATTCTTCTGCGGGCGGAACCTCTCCGCATCCTGAAGCAGGGGTATCAGGCTGGTTTCGGCAAGGCGGATAATCTCGTCCTTGCGCGAAGATGTCTTGGTAGCCCAGTTCCTGGCGTCCACCAGGCAGTTTTGCAGGGTGGCATTCAAAACATCCTTATCCGCCAGCCGTCCGTCGCGCAGCTTGCGGAAATAGCTGCCTATGCCGCGTGCACCGCCTTTCAGGTCTTCGGGCACAAGGGCATGACCTTCCAGCTCGCCTTCAAACTGGTCGTAGAAGCCTTTCATCTGCTCCAGTGCATCGGTCTCCATTTCACGCAGTACGTCGCGATAGAGCTTTATCGTTTCGGGAGAGCGCAGCTTGAACCGCAATCCTTCGCCGCGTTCTATGTAGCTTTCGTCGAAAATGTTCCGTCCGAAGCTTTTTACTTCGTTGGACACATTCCAGCGTTTGTCATCGGCAATGCGCTCGTTGATGTAGTCCAGCAGCCAGGCCAGTACGGGCGAAGAGGGGGTGAGCTTTTCAATCATGCTGTCTACGGCGTCGCTCAGCACCTCGGCGTTGTTCAGCTCGATGTTCAGGTTGGGACTGAGTTCTAGTTCGCGGGCAAGGTTGCGCATGACCGACTGGAAAAACGAGTCGATTGTCTCCACGCGGAAGCGGCTGTAGTCGTGCAGCATATACTGCAATGCCATTCCGGCGCGTTGGCGCAACTCCCTGTCGGAAAGAGAGGCGGTTTCCGGCTTCTTAGCCAAATCTTCTTTGATACGTTTCAGATAGGCATCCGATGCGGGGTCTTCCTTCCAGATGCCGTAGAGCTGCGTCAGGATGCGTTCTTTCATTTCCGCCGTAGCCTTGTTGGTAAAGGTCACGGCAAGTATCTGCCGGTAGGCGCGGGGATTGAGAATCAGAAGCTTGATGTATTCCACTGCCAGGGTGAAGGTCTTGCCCGAACCGGCTGAGGCTTTGTATACTAATAGTTCCATGTAGGCATGCAGGTTTGAAGTTTGGTTGCAAACATACGGAAAAATCATGAGAAAGACTCTTAAGTGCGCCATGAAAAAGAGGCATGCAAAAAGAGGTGCCTTGAAAAAAAGGTTCATTATCCGTCTCTTTTCAGACATGAGTTGCACGGATTTCACAGAAAAAGGATAAGGTAAATCTGTGAAGTCCGTGCTTGAAAGAAATTGTCAAGTGCATTTTGACAACTTCGTTTATGTATAAGCCTTATCTCAGAGAACCGGTGTCTGGAACAGGAACGTGAAAGAAGGACTGTCTTTCAAATCCTTTACGGCATCTCCCGCATAGACCTCTCCGTTGGTCAGCGAGAGTTTCTTGACCTTGGCTTGGGGACTGAAATCCATCTTCTTCAAATCGAGCCAGAAGAGGTTGGGAGTAAGGGTAGATTCAAAGTAATATACCTTATCTTTCTGATTGGCTACCGAGCGCCAGCGCGTGGAGGAGATGTGAGGCTTGTCGGGCGTAGTGATTCCGAACGGTACGGATACGTTACGCATCACACTCAATACGCTGGGGACTGCAATCGCCGCGTCTGCTGTCTGCGGAATGGCATGAATGTAGAATGACGCGCGTACAAAGCGGTCGCTGGAGCGGTTGGTTCCGGGCAGCATCTGCAATCCGCCGACTTCCTTCCAATAGTCGTTGACGGCCAATTGGTACTCGTATCTGGGCGAGTTGGTCATCACCCGGTATTCCTTGCCCTCGTGGATACTTAGTTTCCCGTCCAGATATTCCA
>UMKK01015964.1_pt1 | contig 14971 bp, 16 predicted proteins | sample 1966281 | NCBI WGS metagenome assembly UMKK01 (sample SAMEA4836175, study PRJEB28245) | human gut metagenome | biome: gut microbiome; material: fecal sample | place: Denmark | collected 2008 | reverse complement strand
TTGATTTGTTCAAAGCCGCCGTAAGTTGAGTTTATGGCATGGGTATGGGCTGCTGAACGACGGCTTTTTTCTTTTGCCGTCGTCCGGCAGTTTGCTTACAAATCCATTTTTTCAATCTTGCGAATACCAATGTGTGTAAACAATATACCCACACAAATAGCATAAATAGAAAATAGTATTGTGGAGAACATGATTTGTGAGCTGTTCGAGGAAGCTACAACGATATAGTGTAATGGCGAAAGGTATTTTATCCCGTCTATATAAGACATCAAATTCATTATGATGTACAGAATCATATACACACCCACGCATACAAGAGTTTTCAGCTTTGTTGCCATTAGCATTACAAGAAAAATCGTTATCAGCCAAAATATGCAATTACAAACGATTTGCACAATTTCCATACCCACATTACTATCATAGAATATTCCGCTTGCAACTTTTGGATTATGGATAAGCACAGCATAGTAAAATGCGATACTCGTTAAAACCAGTAAAATGTCTATGAATACGGAAAAAATCAACAGTGCTAATTCCTTACCTCCATAAATCAATTTTCGGACACCAATACGATTTACATACAAACGGATACTCTTATTCTCAATTTCTGACGCTAAACTTCTTCCAACGATTGCAGATAAAATCACATTGAAAATAAACATAGACTGGCTCATCTGAAACATTGCACTGGCAAAGCCTATGGCCGTTATATTGCCTGCGCCCGTATATGTGATAACATCTGAATTAGAAGCTAAACCAACGGAATATAAAATTGGCACAAGCAAAATTGTAAACATGAGCCACGAATCTTTTCTTTGGAATAGTTTCTTTAATTCTATTTTCGTGATAATTGCAAGAGTATTCATTCTTATCCCTCCATTCCAAACAGGCTTTTGAGATTATTTTTTTGGACGGAGAAACCACAAATATAATGACCTTTTTGCAGCAAAATCTTCTGAATATCTATAATAAGCGTTTCGTCCTGAAACATAATCTTATCCTCAAAGAAACTTAATTCGCCACATTTTTCCATAAGCGACCGTTTTATATCATCAGAAATTGTACATTCGATCTTGACGGTATAAGTCTGCTTATGTTCGAGGGGCTGGTCTAACTGCTTATTGCCTTTTGAAATCATAACCACTCTATCGCAAATTTCATCTACATCATCTAAATCATGGCTTGAAAATAATACCGGTACATTCTGTTTATGTGCCATATCCAAAATGGTCTGTTTGAAAAGCTCCTTGCCGATTGGATCAAGGCCAACAAAGGGTTCATCTAAAATCAGAAAGCCGACTTCTGTAAGTAAACACTGACATAGACCGAGCCGCTGCTTCATACCAAAAGAAAATTCTTTGACTTTCTTTTTACGGCTACTATAAAGCTCTGTCTTTTCCAGCAGTTCCTTAATCCGTGTGTCCTGTTTTTGGTTAGTCAGTTGTGAAAGCAACCGTAGGTTTTCTTCCGCAGAAATATAATCCAAAAACTGTGGTTCAATTAAAACGCCAAATTCCCGTGTTATCAATGGATTTGCAACGATATTTTTCCCTTTATACTGCACTTGACCGGCACTTGGTTTGCTGTATCCGCAAATGATATTTAATAGCGTTGTTTTTCCAGCGCCATTCTCTCCAATCAGTGCAACAATTTCGCCCGAACAAATATCCATAGAAAAATCATTCAAGGCAACTTTCTCTCCATACTGTTTCGTTACATTTTGCACTTGTAATAAATATTCTTGGCCCATGCCCCATACCCTTTCTCAAAATATGGCTGTCAATATACAAAGCTAAAAATCAAAACAACCACGACAATCAGGAGAACAGCAGCAATGCAGCCTCCGATGATAGCTCCCCATTTTATGATTTCCTTGGCGTTTTCCACATCACTGTATATGGAATTTAGCCTTTCGCTATTTAAGTTTTTTTCCCGGACTTCCTGCACATCAATGTCCTTGACGAGTTCATCTAACGTCAAGCCAAAGAAGTCACTCAACAATACCAACCGTTGAAAATCGGGATAAGATTGACCGCTTTCCCATTTTGAAATTGTCTGTCTTGTCACATTCAATTCTGCTCCCAGTTCTTCTTGAGATAGTCCTTTGCTTTTTCTCAAAGAAATCAATTTCTCATTAAAATTCATATCCAGCACTCCTTTTTTGCTTTTGTGGTGGCTTAATTATAACAAAATCGAGGTCTAACATTCTACCAATAAGGGTTGGAAATCTGTCAACACGCATTAACATAAGGCTTTATCCGCCTTGTAGCACAACATGGAAACATCTTATAACAGTATGTAAACCGCTTCTTTTAGAATAAAGACCGAAAAGCAGCGGAAAAGATACCTGCAAGCTACGCAGTTAAGCCGCTAAATAGACCGCCGCAGCGGGCTTCTGGCAAGCGAGTGACGAGGCGGAAATAGGATTGCTCCAATCCCTGCCAGAACAGGCTTTGAAATGCGTAGAAAACAACCCATAAGGAAACGCCGGACGCGGCGGCCTGCTGGCCCTGCGTCCGGCGCTTTTAAATTATAATTCAAGGCAATATCACCACAAAAACGCCGTAAACTTCACGCCGTTTTCTGTATTCATCATGCTGTGCTGTATTCCATGGTGATCCAGAATGGTCTTGGTGATATACAGCCCCAGGCCGCTGCCGCCGCTGTTCCGGTTCCGGGATTTGTCCACCCGATAGAATGGAGTGAAGATACGCTCCAGATCTTCCTCGGCAATGTGGACGCCGGTATTCTCCACGGAAAACACCTCGTCCTTTTGGATGACAGTAATCACAGCCCCAGTCGGCGAATAGGCCACGGCATTTCCGATCACATTGGTAAACACCTTCTCCATAAGCCGCCTGTCCCCCTGGTAGTGGTATTCCGGCTGGATGTCCATGCGAAGCTCGATCTGCTTATCCTCCATCCCTCCACGGAACTGCCGGCAGACCTTTCGCAGCATTTGGCTGATGTCCAGGTCGGTGCGCTCCAGGTGGAAATCGCTGCCGCCCATCCGAGCCGCCGACAAAATCTCCTTGACCAGCGCCTCCATGTCATTAGTGGTTTTCATACACCGACGCAGGTAAGTATCGCGGTCTTTGTATTCGCCAACCTGATAGATCATGCCCTCCAGTTGCCCCTTGATGATGGCGATGGGAGTTTTTAGCTCATGGGATACGGCGGTGAAAAATTCCACCCGCTGCTTTTCCTGTTCCCGTTCCCGCTCGATGTCCTTTTGCAGCTTCCAATTTGCTGCCTTTAAGCTGTCCATCGCATCGCTCAAGCGCCCGGACATTTCATTCAGGCTGGCGGCCAAAACACCAATCTCGTCTTTTCGGTTGACTTCGCACTTCCAGGTCATGTCCAGAGTGGTCATCCGTTTTGCAACATTGCTGATACTGACCAGCGGCTTGGAATAGTACCGGGAGCAAATCATCGCCCCAAGGACGGACACCACCAGAATGATTCCCACAATGAGGGGGAGGAGCTGCAGGAGAATACCATAGGACTGCGATACTGCGATCAAAGCAATATTGGCATACAGTTGATACGCCTGCCCGCCATCCTGGAAAGCAGAAGAGCAGCTCATAGAGGGAGTAGAATCAGTTGTCGGCACGACATTTTCGGTACTTGCCAAATTGACCGAATTCACTGAAAATACAGATTCCCCAGCCCCATCAGTAACCGTGACAGAAGCGTTGTTTTTTAAGGCAAATTCCAGGATGGAATTTGTACTTGACTCCCAGCCATTTTGCTCGATGATCTCGACCAGTTTGTAGAAATCTGCTGTGACTTGGCTTTGCAGTTCGGCATGGTAATTCCTCGGCAAAAAGAACATGACCAACCCATAAATAAGGACGCAACTCACGATCAGCAGCGCAAGCATACTGAGGAAAGTCTTAATTTGAATGCTTTCACTGATTTTCTTTTTCAATCTTATATCCCACCCCTCTGATGGTTTCAATATAGTCAACACCCAGTTTCTTACGGATGTTCTTGATGTGTGTGTTGATTATTTTTTCATCGCCCACATAATCGTAGTCCCATATCCTGTCCAGGAGGTTGTCGCGTGTAAAGACCCGCCCCTGATTTTCCAGTAAAAATTTCAGTATTCCAAATTCCCGGGTCGTGAGGGACACAGGTGACCCATTTACCTGGACAGAGAAACTATCCGCATCCAAAACCAGTGCTTTATAGCGGATGACCAAAGATTCCGATGCAGCCGGTTCTGTGCGGCGCAATACCGCCTCAATGTGTTTCATTACCACCGGCATAGAAAAAGGCTTGGTAATATAGTCGTCGGCCAGGGCATCAAAACCCTTCAACTGGCTGTCATCATCATCCAAGGCGGTGAGCATGATGATGGGAGTTCGGCTTTCTTTCCGCAAGATCTCACATACGGTAAAGCCATTCATCTTAGGAAGCATCAGATCCAGCAGAACCAGGTCAGGATTTTTTTCGTGAAACTTGTTGACTCCTTCCAGACCGTCCCCGGCTACAAACACGGTATAGCCGGCGTCTTCCAAAAAGGCTCGGATTATATTGCGAATGGATTCTTCATCCTCGATTACTAAAATCTTTTTCGGCATTATGACACCTCCAAGAGTAGTGTAACATAGAAAGGTGGAGTTGAGGTGGAGAGAAGTTATTTTTTACAAAAACGCGCAACGGACTTCAAATTTCCGTTGCGCGTTCCTGATATTATTTGGCTGTATTCTTGATGCAAAATTTGTAACCGTGTCCCCGCACTGTTTCGATGATGCCAGGCCCCAGCTTACGCCGGAGCTTATAGACCATACTGGAGATCCCGGTCCAGCTGGCATCAAAAGAGTCCGTAGCGACAGCCTCATAGATTTGGCGGGCGGAGAACACCTGCCCTGGCCGGCGGGCCAGCAGGAGCAGAATATCAAACTCCATTGGTGTCAAGTTCACCGTCTGGCCGGACTGCCATACCAGCCTGCGATGCGGGTCGATTTGAAGATTTCCAGACAATAAAGTAAAAGCAGTGTTTTCTTGAACCTCAATATGTTCTGCCCGAAATGCCCGCACGAGCCGCTGGAGCAAAGCATCTTGTGCCTTTGTTGGATTCGTTATTCGAATAATGATGGTCTTTTCCATCCTGACGCCTCCTTATGAGCCGTCGTAGTGTATTAGGCGCAGGGGAAAAGACTGCTGAACGACGGCTTTTTTTCTTTTGCCGTCGTCCGGCAGAATGAAGTATCAACACATAATTGTAATCAGTTGAAATAATTCTACTTATCTAACCTTACAAACAGATGAATTTCAGCTTGCGATTTTGTAAGATAACAGGAGGCCCTGTCAAAAAGCAGAGCCTCCTGTTATACATGAAATTATTGTGCGCTGATGTTCTCCACAATGGACATGGATTGAATCCGTTTTGCTGGTCCACGCACAGACAGAGCCGTTGTAGACAGGATCACCGCGATAATCAGGCAAAGTTCCGGCCAAGGGATGCCCCATGCGTCACCGAAGGTGCGGGTGATAAGGCTGGTATAGAGGAACCAATGAAAAGCCAACCCCAACACGCACCCAAGTATCACGCCAGTGGTAGCATACGTTGCCGCCTCGGATGCGATCATACGGGTCAACTGCCGGTTACTCATGCCAATGGCCCGCATAGCTCCGTATTGGTGGGTACGGGCAGATACCCCCATGCTGATCGTGTTCATGATATGAAACACCGTGATTGCCACAATGATCGACAAAAAGCCATAGACCAGCACCGAAAAGGCGTAGTATAGTCCGCGCTGCTGCTGCGCTCTGGTCAGCGTGTCAGTAAAGGTTACACCATCTGTAAACAGTGCCTCCACCGCCTTTACATCTTCTTTCCCCGCACCGAAACGAAACTGTACATCCAGGATCGTGTAGCCGTTTTCACCGGTCAGCTGCATAAAGGTTTCCTCAGAGCAGATCAGTGTCTCGGTGCCTTCCTCTCGTGCAAGAGGATCATCATTCAGTACACCACCGATGGTGACTGTCTGCTGCATTCCGTTGATTTTCAGAGTGACCGTATCGCCAACCTGTGCCTGTGTCCCGGTATTTGCTACAAACAGTACCTGCCCCGGCGTATTGGCAACCGCATCCACAGAACCAGATGTCAACCTGTCCTGAGCCCAGCGGAATTGATTTTCCTCATAAGAAATCAGATTGCTGTTATGGGATGTTTCGCCAATCTCAGCCGGTACATCATAAGCAAACATTCGCCCAAAGACACGGCTGACAGCAGGCACCTCCGATACTGCGTCCCGCTGCTCGAATGGGATGGAGCAGATGTTGGATTCACTGACGATGGAAAGCTCAGAAGCCCATTCTTTCGGCATAAAAGCATTTTTCATGAAAGGAACCAGGGTGCAGAAGCCAAGAAACAATGTCAGGCAGATTGCAAATGCACAGGTCATCAGAAGATAGCTGCTGCGCTTTGCTTTTGCATGATGGATACCGAGGGCCACATCCACTTTCCAACGGTGGGTATTTGCGGCGTGCCGAAAAGTTGTATTCTGATGGGCGCTGCCGGTGACGGCTTCCAGCGGAGACACCTTAGATGCAAATTTTGCAGGAGAACGTGCAGCCAGCAGAACTGTCACGATTCCCAATACGATACTGACGGCAATGCTCAGCCAACTGATACCCCAAACTGGCATATAGCCAAACCAGACGGAACTCAGCCGACGCATTACAGCGCACAGCCCCCATACCACAACGATGCTTAACCCGATTCCAATAGGAATCGAAGTCACGCACCAGTGGAGTGCTTCACGCCTAACAAAACGCAAAACCTGACGGCGAGTAGCCCCAAGACAGCGCATCAACCCGAAAAACTCGGTTCGCTGGCTCACATTACTGTTCAGACTGCTGGAAATCATCAGAATACAGGTCACCATGACCACCAGCGAAAGAGCAAAGGCTATCGAATAAATCTGCGACACATTAGAATCTGGCAGCTGTCCCAACATACTGAGCAGATTATCGTTTTGCTGGACTTGCTCGGTAGTAAGGCCATCCTGTGCAAGAATATCCTGAACCGTGTCCGGAATTTTGCTGAGCAAGGAAAAGCGAACCACATACTGCCATGAGGGTGCCATGCTGCCAAAATCCAAACCGGAAAGCGCCTGAGGTGTGACCAGCAAGGCGCTGACGTTTCCGGTGGTTAGGCTGGCGGCCTCATCGTTAAAAACTCCTGTTACAGAAAACGACTGGATACTGCCATCCGGCAGCGTTAAGGATACCGAATCACCAGCGGAGAGATTCAGGTTTTGAGCAGCCGTTTCAGAAATGGCCGCTTCGGAATCAGTTGCTGGCGCCGTCCCTTCTGTAAAGGTTCCAAAGTATATTTGGGAAAAAGTAGGTTCTTCGATTCCGACAATGGCAACACTTTGCGTACCCGCCGTGATCCCAGCCTCTGCGGGGAGTGTACCTTGCCAACCGGAAAGTTCCGTTTCGGGCCTTGCTGCAATCAAAGCTGACGTTTCTTCATCAATGGCGGAAAATTTTGCGTGCCAGTCGCCTGTCTGGTGTTTTGTTTCGGCGGTCATGCTTTGCAGATACATATCTGCAAGCCCAAACATCACAGCGACCAAAAATACGGCCAGAATGATACAGATGCGCGTCATTCGGCTCTGTCGGCGATGCACTTTATCGGAAATAGAAACCAGGTTGAGATAATGTTTCACGGCTGCACACCTCCCAACTCTTTCAAAACACCGTCCCTTACCCGGAACACCCGGTCAACCGATGCCGTCAGGTTGGAATTGTGCGTAATCATCAAAATAGTTTGCTGATACCGACGGGATGCCTGCGTCAGCAGAGCGATCACATCACTGCTGTTTTTGCTGTCCAGGTTGCCGGTAGGCTCGTCGGCCAAAATCAATTTTGGCTTTGTGATAAGCGCCCGGCCAATAGCCACCCGTTGCTGCTGTCCGCCGGACAGTTGACTCGGCAGGTGGTGCCGTCGTTCTGTAAGGCCCAGCACCTCCAAAATTTCCTCCACTTTCGCCTGTTCCAGCTTTTTGTAATCCAATAAAAGCGGGAAAATGATATTCTGCTCTACATCCAACTCCGGGACAAGCTGAAAGGACTGGAAGATGAAGCCGATATTCCTGCGGCGGAAAATCGTGCGTTTTTCCTCCTTCATAGAAAATAAATCTTGGCCGTCGATCTGAATCTTACCAGATGTGGGCGTATCCAGCGCGCCAATGCAGTTAAGCAGAGTGCTTTTGCCGGAGCCGGATTCTCCGACTACCGCAGCAAACTGTCCTTTCTCCAGAGAGAAGGAGACATTTTTCAGGGCGTCTACCTTGGCCTCACCAGAGCCATAGGTTTTACAAAGTTGCTGTACTTTCAAAATTTCCATAGGTCTAACCTCCTTTTCTCCCAGAATAACAGGGGCAGCTTACTTTCCGGTGAATTTAACCTTGCGATTCTGTAAGGTTGGTGAAGAAGGAAATTGTGAAAGTTGTTCCTTCGCAGGGAGTGCTGACTACGGAAATTGTCCCGCCCTGGCCTTCTACGATTGCTTTCGCAAGCGGCAGGCCCAGCCCCACACCTGTATGGTCGCTGGAATGTTTGCTTCGATAGAATCGCTTAAAAATATGGTGGATGTCATCCTGAGAAATCCCGCAGCCATTGTCCGAAACGCTGAGCCGTAGCATATCCGGGGAGTGTTTCCACTCTATATGAATCAGTCCGCCGCGCCCGGTATGATCCAGCGCATTTTTAATAAGATTGCCGATTGCTTCGCTGGTCCATTCAAAATCGCAGGTAAGCATTTCATCAGGCGGGCCTGACAACATGATCTGCTTTCCTTCCACTTCTGCTCTTATTGTAAAAGATGCCTGCGCCTGCTCTAACAGTTCCGTTACGAGAATTGGCTTCTTTTCAAAAACAATACTGCCAGCATCCAGCCGCGCCATCTTTAATAAAGCCCCAATCAGCTGCTCGATCCGCTGTAAAGAGGCCATTGACTTTTCTGCAAAAGAAGTTACGGTATCCGGCTGATCTGGCTCGTCTATAATGATCTCGGTATACATGGAAAGCGCAGCCAGAGGTGTTTTCAGCTGATGAGAGATATTGGACACCATTTCCTGCAAAAACTCTTTGGACTTATGTTCATTTTCGTTTTTTGCCTGCAAAGCGACAGCCAATTCTTCAATTCCGCCGAACATCTGGTATAGCAGACCGTTTTCGTTTTGTGGCAAATGATTTTGGAAAATGCCGTCCGAATATTCATTCACTGTGCGGATAACAGTTTGATACAGCGCATCCTGTCGATGCAGATACATGGCAGAGCCGACAAGCACAGCGAACCCAAGCAGGAAAAGAACTACACAAGCGAAAATCCCAAACGAAATTGCTGTCTGCCTTGCCAGCGGTGACAGCGGCAGTGGTGTGGCACTTGTATGTCCAATCTGTGCCATAAATGTCAAACCATTTGTGTTGACAGATTCGCTTTTCATGGCTGCTGCGATAACTTCCGTAGAAACTCCCTGCTCCAAAAGTGAAGAAGCAAGAGTGGCTTCTCTTTCCAGAAGAAGCTCTTGTACCTGCCGGGTATGCTGCCAGGTCATAAGGATGGAGAATAGTAACAGCACAAGGGCAATACCGCACAAAAACAGGAAATAGTAACGGGCACGTCTTTCACGCAGAAAGCTCATCGCACAGCCCCCTTTCCATCCTTCCATTGATACCCAAATCCGCGAACAGTCAACAGGTGAGTTGGCTTGGATGGATCGTCCTCAATTTTTTCCCGCAAGCGGCGGATATACACTGACAAAGTGTTATCGTCCACAAAATTGCCGCTGCTATCCCACAGAAGATCCATAATACGGCTGCGGGGAATGGTAATTCCTTCATTCTTCAAAAACAGGCAGAGCAGCCGATATTCCATACTGGTCACTTCCAACGGCGACCCGTTCAACATAACGCGGCTTGAGACAAGATCAATGGACACCGGGCCGGAGCGCAGAATGTCAGAGCGCGGCTGCTTTTGCAATCCGCTCCGACGCAGCAGCGCCCTGATTCGAGAACACAATTCCCCCAGCTTAAAGGGTTTCGTGATGTAATCGTCCCCGCCGCAGTCAAGTCCGTGGATCACATTTACTTCCTCATCCGATGCTGTCAAAAACAGAATCGGAATCGTTTCATTCTGGCGGCGAACCGCTTCACACACATCAAAACCCGTTCCGTCCGGCAAGGTCACATCCAAAATCAACAGATCAAAGCGGTCAAGCTCCGGCAGTAAAGCAAGGGCTTCTTGAACGGTACGGGCAACCTCCACGGAAAAATCATTCTTTTTCAAAGAATAAACCAGCCCGTCTACCAGGCTGAAATCATCTTCCAAAAGCAACAGAGTATTCAATAAAAATTCCTCCATTCACCGAGAATATACAAGTAGATTATATCATAAAGTGACGCCAAAGAACCTTACGGGTTTGTAAGGAAACCGGGTGAAGGGAACCTACTACCCACAGCCCCTTGGGCTGATAAACAGAAACCGCAGGCTGGGAAATCCCCAACCTGCGGCCTCGCTGCGGCAAAATTACTCTGCCGCAATTTCCCATTCTCTCAAATTGAACTCACTCAGCGGATAAATTTCAGAGGCAGATGCCTCAAAGCCAAGCGTGATGTCTCCGTTGCTATTGACGCCCTCCAGGACACGCTCGATAGCGCCGCCATCATGGCGCAGCAGCATTCCGACTTGAATTTCTGCACAATGCTTGTCGTAGTATCTCAGCCGCATTACTTACCTCCAACAGCCGCCTTATCGTAATAGTGAACATAGACATTGTAATCCCGGAACCGGGTGATCATCCGAATCCAAATATACAAGTGATCGGTTTCGGAATAGAGGTTGAACTCCGTCGCTTCGCTGGTGGCCTGTGCATACCTGCAGAACCGCCGCATAGTATTCAGCGTTTTGAAGGCAGGCAGCTTGAACAGGGCATTCTGGAAATCGTCGATCTCCTTCACCAGCTCCGGCGCTGCCTTTTTCCCAGGTCCATCGTGCCAAGTTGTCCACCACCGATGGCCGTCATAATCCGAGCGGGAGTAGGCGATCTCACTGACGGGCCGGCCAGTAAGCTGCATAGGCGGTGTATAGGTGTGCCGGAATACTTGCTCAAAGGTGCAGGTGGTATCCAAATAGCATACGCGCCCTTTTTCAGAGGCCGGAAGTCTGCCGCGCTTCACCGCATCCCATTCTGTAAGGGGCAAAGGAGCATGGGCGGCATCCCGAAGGGCCTCGTCCATGCCGCAGGCTTCACAGATCTGCACATCCGCATAGCGGCTGAGAGCATTGACCATCAGGTGGGCTGCCAGAGGGGCGCCGCACCGCAGGCATTGGGGCGGCTTTACAGCATCGCCGTCTGCATATAGCTTTTTATCTTTACGCCAGGCAGTCTCCAACAGGTCTTTGGGATATAATTTGATTTTCATGATTTTGTGCTCCTCCTTCTGGATTTCTTTATTGCTGCCCGCTGGCGGGCTTCGGCTGTTTCTTTGAATGTCTGAGCAAGAGGCGGGTCATGCCTTGCGTCGCTTTCTCTGCGGCGGGCTTCGGACCAGGGGATAGAAGCGGGCAGCTCGCCCTGAAACAACGCCAGCAGATCGGTGGCCATATCCTCCCGGCGGCGATACAAACTGCTCCGCGCAAGATTGGTGTCGCAGTCTGTGATCGTAGTCCGCAGGATGATTCCGCGCTGCTCAAAAGTGAAGCGCCGGTGATGTGACGGATCTTCGGCCTCGACCCGCAGTGGGGGCGCGTCAAGGGAATTTTGTAGCCTGCGCCACCCGCTGTAATCGGTGTAGTGGAAATCCGGAATGTAGTTTGCCAGCCGCCGAAGCGCCTGATATAGCCGCTCATATCGCCGGCCGAGTTCTCCCTTCAAGCGCCGCTCGTAGTAGGTATAACCCTCTGGGTCCAGTTTTTTTAGTTTTTTGGCATTGAAGAGGTATTCCACATATTCTACGCCGTCCTCCAATCGAACCTGTCCGGTGCGTTCCCCCAGACCATTGCGCTTGATCCAGGTGTAAAAGCGTTTGCCAGCGGACCTGATATTGATATATCCACAATCTTTGGGACACAGGCCGCCCAGATTGACCGTGAGGCTGTCCCAGAATACCAACTGGCCGAAGCTTTCCTGATAGAGCTTGATGGCAAGATTGCCTTCCGGATAGGTGGAAACTTTGAGGGTCAGGGCATATTCCGTTCCTTTCATACTAAAGGATATTGGTTTCATGATTTCCTCCAAAAACAAGGGCCAGCAGGCCGCAAAGAGCAGCCTGCCGGTCCTCGTGATAGGCCTGCCGGTAAGGGCAGTGTGTAGGGGTGTCCAAAACACCCCCGTTTTCTTTGAACTCTAAACTGATCGTGGGGCGTTGCCTACCGGCCCCTTGATGCAATTAGGCCGCATCGCTGTCAAACAGACGGCGCAGTTCAGCGGCCAGAGCTGTGCGGTTCCGGCATGATATGCGTTTCACCGTACCACAGTTGCCGCCATTCTGATTCATTATTCCAACAGTGATGCTCAGATCCCTTCCATCCTGTGTGATCCAGAGACGCCGGCTTGATGCAGGGTCTTCCGCCACAATCCACAGCGGCCGCTGGAGCGTCATGTAGGATTGGTGCGGCGAACGCCATCCGCTATGATCGGAATATCGGAATCCGGGGACGCGCAGATGACGCTCGTTGAGGACATCATATACTTTCTTGTATTTCATGCCGTATGCCTCCCTTCAAGAAAGCGCAGATATTCCGCATATCCATCCGGATCGAGCTCTTGTAGCCGCTCTGCCCGGAATCGGTACTCTGGATACTCACAGAACCTGCTGCGTTGAGTGACACCGGTTGGAATCGCAAGGCCATTCCGGATGAGCCAAACCGGGAAATTGGGATCTCCATTTGTGTCGATAAAGGCACAGTCCTTGTTGCGCTGCCCGTCCAGATTTACCGTCAGCGATGCCCAGGGGTCAGCATAACCATTTTCCCATGTGAGCATAGCGATAGCGAGATTTCCGTCCATGTAAGAGGATACCTTTAACTGGATAGGATGGACAGAACCATACTTTTCATAAGGGAAAGTAAGAGGCCCTTGACTACCCATGGCCGGCATTGGCTTTTGGGCTGGAACTGTACTGGTGTTGGGTGTCAGATCCAGTTCCCAGCATATAGAGAGAATATCAGAGTAATCTACACGGCAGTTATACTTTCTGGCATACTTGGGATGGAAAAGAAGCTGCCCGTTCTCCACAAAAAACTTGCCTTCCTTGGAACCGTAGGTGTACTTGCGGCCATCCAGAAGATGCTGCACCTTTTTGGCGTCCGCTGCAATCTTCCTTTTGTCATACCATGTGCTGTACTGTACCACAACTTCAAGATTCGGGTTTGAGTGAAAGCGGGTTTCTAAAAACTGCAGGACGCGACTACAAACCGCCGCTCGTTGTTCGACTGTTTGGGCTGAATTGAAGGACAGTGTGAAATAGGAATAATCCCGCCCAGATAATCCATAACCATGAAGCGTATTGCTGAAGTCATTGCACCAGAAAAACAGATCCCAAGAGGAACTTCCATAAGGAGCCGGCTCTTCGAATTCATACTGATAGCATATAAACTCTCGGGCGATGGCCGCCATGATTGGCGCCATTACGGCATTCCGGTTTTGAGCGTCCAAGACAAGGCTGTGTGGAGTGACTGAGCGCCGTTGGGTCTGCTGCTCCTCTGTATAAACATATTGAATGCGCATAGAATCAAAATCCGTTTTGGCATAGCCCCGTGTGACCCATTTTTCGCTTGCCGGAGAGATATAAGATCGATCATGTGATACCTTCATTGTGTTTCCTCCTATTAAAATTCCTTCCATTGGGTTATCTCTCCCGTTTTATTGTTCCGTACCATCATCAGGCGGGTATTCGGAGCAGAGGGCTCAACCACCATTTTTCCTTCGCGGTATGCATCTTCTGCAATCTGAAAGGCATGGAAAAAGTCGCGCGCTCTTATAGAAAAATCTTGAGAGATATGTTCCTCAATGGTCACTGTAAACTGCTTTAGCCCGGATTGACGGCAGGAGACATTGCACTGGCTGTCTTCTGGTACGGCGTCAATGATTTCCCAACTGAACACATCTCCATAGCGTTCCAGGCGAATGTGCCTTTCAGCTCTGGTCGTGTACTGCTTATCACCCGCAGACAGGTTCAGCACGGCAGCCATAGAACGATACGCCGTATCCATGGCGGTTTGGGCAGACTCCAGTTTGGCAAAACCGCGGATGCTGGCCTCATGGCCGCCCCGGTCACTCCGGCCCTGATAGAGTAGTAAGTAATTGACTGCTTCCATTTGTATGCTCCTTTCACTGTTGCTCCTGCCAATCATAAAGCAGGAGATCATTGCTGGCCGAAAGGGGCGGCATTTCCGTTAACCGCAGCCGGTAATTGGTGAACACAAAGCCGGTAGGCTTATGCTGATACTCTACGGCAAGAATGGAATACTGTGAGTCCATACGGCTGACTGTTCCCACCACCTGCTCCTTTTCATTCCCAAAGTTAAGATGATAGAGCCAATTATCCTGGCAGCTGGACGGATCTGTATATTTCTCGCCGCCAGGCAGGGACAGCAGCTTTTGCTTCATGGCATTGTAGTCCTTTAGACTTGGATGCTCTGCGTGGAATGAGCGGATCAGTTCTTCGTGGAAATTGCAAAATGGAACGAATGGTTTTTTGCCGGAAAAGTCTCCATTGCCATCAAGGGCGATCACCGAGCCATTCCAGAGCACCTCAATCACAACATCTTTCCGAATCCGGGACTCGTTTTCAAAATCGTCCGGGGTAGAAGTGTACCAAGTACCGTCCACAATATCACGGTTACAGTAATAGTAGGGCTTGCTTACAGATTGGAATACATTTTTGCAGAACCCAACATCCTCAAAAAGCGGGGTAACTTGAATCGTTTTCATAAAAATCAATC
>UMKK01013620.1_pt1 | contig 15110 bp, 9 predicted proteins | sample 1966281 | NCBI WGS metagenome assembly UMKK01 (sample SAMEA4836175, study PRJEB28245) | human gut metagenome | biome: gut microbiome; material: fecal sample | place: Denmark | collected 2008 | reverse complement strand
GTTCAGGCAATGAAAAAGCATACAGACAGTCAGCACATTTATCATTTGAAGAATGAAGGAACCGGATGCTATGGAATCATGCTGAAGCAGCGTGATTATTATATCTATGCGTATCTTTCGGATACAGAAGTGTTCCATAACCTTCCATTAAATGTGATAAGCGTTATTTTTCTTTATTTCCTGATGTTTAGTATATTCTGGTTTTGGACATACAGAACCAATCAGTCACATCAGAAACAGGAACAGGAAAAAGATGAAAAATATAAAACAGAACTTCTGATTGCTGCAAAAAAGGCAGAAGCAGCCAATGAGGCAAAAACAGAGTTTCTACAGCGAATGAGCCATGATATCCGGACTCCGATCAATGGAATCTGCGGCATGGTAAATATGGCAGATCATTATGCAGATGATATGGAGAAGCAGAAGGAATACAGGACAAAGGTGAAAGAGGCATCCAATCTGCTGCTGGAACTGGTAAATGATGTTCTGGATATGAGTAAGCTTGAGTCAGGTGAAATCGTTCTGGAAGAGATTCCATTTAATCTGAGCAGTATTTACAGGGAAGTATTTGTTGTAATCGAGCAGGTGGCTGCAGAACAGAATCTCCAGATTGTGTGGGAGAAAAAAGAAATCACACACCGTGATCTTATTGGAAGTCCAAGATATGTGAAACGTGTGATGATGAATATTCTGTCCAATGCGATGAAATATAACAGAGAAAACGGACATATCTATATCAGCTGCATTGAAATTCCATCCGGACAGCCAGAAACGACGACAATGGAATTTGTCTGCCGGGATACCGGAATCGGAATGGCAGAAGAGTTCCAAAAACATATTTTTGAACCATTTGCACAGGAACATGCAGGAAGCCGCACAAAATTTTCCGGAACAGGTCTGGGAATGCCGATTTCAAAGAAACTGATTGAGAAAATGGGTGGAACGATTACCTTTGAAAGCGCAGAAGGCATAGGGACGACATTTGTGATCCGGGTTCCATTTAAAATAGATCTGGATGTGGATATACGTGAAGAACAGGCGGATGTATCCGAAAAATCTATAAAGGGGCTGCATATTCTTCTGGCGGAAGATAATGAGCTGAATATGGAAATCGCTGAATTTGTGCTTCAGAATGAAGGTGCTGAGGTGTCCAAAGCATGGAATGGCGAGGAAACTGTTGAGCTATTCAGAAAAAGTGAATCTGGTGAATTTGATGCTATTCTTATGGATATTATGATGCCAGTCATGAATGGATATGAAGCCACAAAGATGATTAGGTCTCTGGACAGGGAGGATGCAAAGGTGATTCCGATTATTGCGATGACAGCAAATGCATTCACGGAGGACAGGCTAAGAGCAAAAGAAGCAGGAATGAATGAACATATCGCAAAACCTTTTGATGTAAAACTATTGGTAAAGATAATTCATAAATTGGTGCATTAGAGCATGTTTGAAAAATAGTCTCAGAAGGGGGATTCGTAATGAGAAAGAAAAAATGGAACAGAGTTTTAGCTGTACTTTTAATGATGGTGATGAGTATATCACTTCTGTCAGGATGTGGCAGCAAAAGTGCGGAAAAAGAAGATGCAGAAACAATTACTGTGTATTTATGGAGCACAAACCTCTATGAAAAATATGCACCATATATTCAGGAACAGCTCCCGGATATCAATGTTGAATTTATCGTAGGGAATAATGATCTGGATTTCTACAAATTTCTGAATGAAAATGGTGGATTGCCGGATATTATAACCTGCTGTCGTTTCTCACTGCATGACGCGAGTCCCCTGAAAGACAATCTGATGGATCTTTCTACAACCAATGTTGCTGGTGCTGTCTATGATACCTACCTCAGCAATTTTATGAATGAGGATGGAAGCGTAAACTGGCTTCCGGTGTGTGCGGATGCACATGGTTTTGTAGTGAACAAAGACCTTTTTGAAAAGTATGATATCCCTCTTCCAACAGATTATGAAAGTTTTGTCTCTGCCTGCCAGGCATTTGACAAAGTGGGGATTCGTGGATTTACAGCAGACTATTATTATGATTATACCTGTATGGAAACACTGCAGGGTCTGTCAGCATCAGAACTGTCTTCCGTGGACGGACGAAAGTGGCGTACTACCTACAGTGATCCGGATAATACAAAGAGAGAAGGCCTGGACAGTACAGTCTGGCCAAAGGCTTTTGAACGTATGGAACAGTTCATTCAGGATACCGGGCTGAGCCAGGATGATCTGGATATGAATTATGATGATATCGTTGAGATGTATCAAAGTGGCAAGCTTGCCATGTACTTTGGCACCTCTGCTGGTGTAAAAATGTTTCAGGATCAGGGCATTAACACAACCTTTCTTCCATTCTTTCAGGAAAACGGTGAAAAATGGATTATGACTACGCCATATTTCCAGGTGGCTTTAAATAGCAATCTGACAAAGGATGAGACACGTCGAAAGAAAGCAATGAAGGTACTGGACACAATGCTTTCAGCGGATGCGCAGAATAGAATCGTTTATGATGGACAGGATCTGTTAAGCTACAGTCAGGATGTAGATCTCCAGCTTACGGAATATCTGAAGGATGTGAAACCTGTGATCGAAGAAAACCATATGTATATCCGCATAGCGTCAAATGACTTTTTCTCTGTTTCTAAGGATGTGGTTTCGAAGATGATATCAGGAGAATACGATGCAGGGCAGGCTTATCAGTCATTTGATTCTCAGCTTCTTGAGGAGAAATCCACTTCTGAAAAAGTAGTCTTGGATTCACAGAAGTCTTATTCAAACCGTTTCCATAGTAGTGGAGGAAATGCTGCATATTCTGTTATGGCAAACACGCTGCGCGGTATTTATGGGTCAGATGTGCTGATCGCAACCGGAAACAGCTTTACGGGAAACGTGCTGAAAGCCGGCTATACTGAAAAAATGGCGGGCGATATGATCATGCCGAACGAACTTTCAGCTTACAGCAGCAAAATGAGCGGAGCCGAACTGAAAGAGGCAGTTAAAAACTTTGTAGAAGGCTATGAGGGTGGATTTACTCCGTTTAACCGAGGCTCTCTGCCTGTGCTCAGTGGTATTTCTGTAGAAGTCAAAGAAACAGATGATGATTATACATTGAGCAAAGTTACAAAGGACGGAAAACAAATTCAGGATAATGATACTTTCACGGTAACCTGTCTTGCGATACCAAAACACATGGAGGCTTATCCGGCAGATGATAATATTGTGTTTGATGGAGGGAATACCTCTGTGGATGATACATGGACAGGATATATTTCAGATGGTGATGCCGTTCTTGCAGAGCCTGAAGACTACATGACTTTGAGGTGAGAAGGATGGGCATTAAGAATCATAATACAAAAAGAGAGAAGAATGTCATGATAAAACGGTTAAGGATAGCTGTCTTTATTGCAGTTTCTCTTGGAATTGTGTTGATAGTTTTCCGATATTTTGGATTTGTATCGAAAACTATTTATGAGGAAAGTGTTTCTCATCTGACGGAAGTTTTTCATCAGTCTGATAATATGCTGAGGGAACTGACAGATAAGAATCTGAACTATCTTCATATGTGGGGTGAGAATCTGCAGGATATTTCCAGCGAAGGTGAAATTCGGGATTATATAAAGAAAGCGCAGGAAGATGCCGGCTTTTTAGACTTCTTTTTTCTGTCAGCTGACGGGAACTATAAGATGGCAACAGGGGAAACCGGATACCTTGGATTACAGGAAAATATTGAAGATGAGATCAGGCAGGGAAATGATGTGATAGCGAATGCAGCGGTTCCCGGAAAATCCCAGCTGCTTGTTTTTGCCACAGCTAAGGCTCATGGAATTTATCAGGGATTTGAATATGATGCCATTGCCATTGCTTATGAAAACTCTGATATCGTAGATGTACTGGATATTTCTGCTTTTGATGGAAATGCCCAGAGTTTTGTTGTTCATCCTGATGGCCGTGTTGTGGTTGATCATTCTTCTGAGGCATGGGGGAACGTGTATAATTTCTTCGGTGTTCTGAGAGAGCATTCTGATATGTCCGAAAAAGAAATTAATGAACTTTCAGAGAAGTTTAAAGCAAGACGTACCGATGCAATGCTGCTAAATCTGGATGGAAGAAACTATTATCTGGTCTATGAAAAATCAGATATTCAGGACTGGATGTTTTTGGGACTTGTCCAGGCGGATATCGTCAATGCCAGTATGAACAGTCTGCAGCGTAGTACGATACTTCTTGTTGGTGCGGTCGTGCTCTGTATTGCTGCTTTACTTATTAGTTTTATTATTCAAAAAGGCAGAATAAACCTCAGGAAAAAGGATACGGAGATTCTGTACAGGGACGAGCTGTTTCAAAAGCTTTCAATGAATGTAGATGACGTCTTTCTGATGCTGGATGCAAAAACATATCAGGCAGATTACGTCAGCCCAAATGCGGAAAAGCTGCTGGGTATTACGGTAGAACAGATTCGTAAAGATATTTGTATCCTGGGAAAACTACATCCAGAGGAACAGGAAGATCCAGAGAAAAATTATATGGAGAAAATCCAGGTCCATGAGCAGAGGGAATGGGATTTTGAATATGTTCATCTGAAGACAGGGGAAAAACGCTGGTTCCATAATATTGTAATGGGCAGTCAGGTAAACGGGAAAAGAAAATATATCCTGGTTATGTCGGATCGTACCTCTGACTGGAAAATGAACCAGGCACTCTCTGAGGCGGTACATGCGGCGGAGACAGCAAACCAGGCAAAGAGTACTTTCCTTTCTAATATGTCTCACGATATCCGGACACCAATGAATGCGATTATCGGTTTTACCACACTGGCTGTAAGTAATATTGATAATCAGGAAAGAGTCCAGGATTATCTGGGTAAGATTCTTTCCTCCAGTAACCATCTGCTCTCATTGATCAATGATATACTGGATATGAGCCGGATTGAGAGTGGAAAGATACATCTGGAAGAGACAGAGGTCAGTCTGTCGGATGTGCTTCATGATCTGAAGACGATCATCAGTGGGCAAATCCATGCGAAGCAGCTGGAACTTTATATGGATGTCATGGATGTTACAAATGAAGATGTTTACTGTGACAAGAATCGGCTGAACCAGGTGCTGCTGAATCTTTTGTCTAATGCGGTTAAGTTTACACCTGCAGGAGGAACCGTTTCTGTCCGGCTGAAACAGTATCCGAAGGCAGTAAAAGGCAGTAAGCTGTATGAGATCCGGGTAAAGGATACCGGAATCGGTATGAGTCAGGAATTCGTGCAGAAAATTTTTTCTCCTTTTGAGAGGGAGAGGACTTCCACTGTGAGCAGAACCCAGGGCACAGGGCTTGGCATGGCAATCACCAAGAATATTGTGGATATGATGGGCGGAACTATTGAGGTTCAGACAGAACAGGGCAAAGGTACCGAATTTATTGTCTGTCTGCCATTACGGATTCAGTCTGAGCGCCAACGTATAGAGAAAATCGCAGAACTGGAAGGGCTTAAGGCACTGGTTGTAGATGATGACTTTAATACCTGTGACAGTGTGACAAAAATGCTTGTAAGGGTCGGAATGCGTTCGGAATGGACACTTTCCGGCAAGGAAGCTGTTCTCCGTGCACGGCAGTCTATGGAACTAGGAGATGCGTTCCACGCTTATATCATTGACTGGCGTCTGCCAGATATGAATGGTATTGAAGTCACCCGTCAGATCCGCAGCCTTGGTGATGATACACCGATCATTATCCTGACCGCATATGATTGGTCAGATATCGAGGCAGAAGCCAGAGCAGCAGGGGTGACTGCATTCTGTGCGAAACCGCTGTTCATGTCAGATATCAGAGATACCTTGATGACTGCTATCGGCCAGAGTCAGGCTGAAGTAGAAGATTCAATTCTTCCAGAAGCAGGTTCAGATTTCAGAGGCAGATGTATACTACTTGTGGAAGATAACGAACTGAACAGTGAAATTGCGGTGGAAATTCTGAAAGAATATGGATTTCTGGTTGATACTGCCGAAAATGGCGCAGAGGCAGTGGAGAAAGTTAAGAATTCGACTCCAGGTAAGTATGATCTGGTGCTGATGGATGTGCAGATGCCGGTAATGAATGGATACGAGGCCACCCGTCAGATTCGTGCGCTGGATGATCCGGCACTGTCGGGAATCACCATCCTTGCCATGACTGCTAATGCCTTTGATGAGGACAGGAAGAAAGCCTTGGAATATGGCATGGATGGATTCTTATCCAAACCGATAGTTATAGAAGAGTTAATCAGTACTTTACACAACAACCTGCTGGATTAGAGCGTGTTTGATCAGGTGTTTGGAACTTCAGAAAATCCGCACGGATAAAGGAAATAAGGAATATGGATAAAAGTAGAAAAAAATCAGCCGTACTATTTGTATGTATATTGCTAGTTCTGGGAATGTGGATGATGTTATCAGTACACAGCCAGGCCGCTGAAACGAATAATGATGAAAAACAGGCACAGACCATTCGTGTCGGCTCATTTGAGGATACCTTTAATTATGTCGACAAAAACGGTGTAAGACGAGGATATGGCTACGAACTCATGCAGGCTCTGGCAGGTTATACCGAATGGAAATTTGAGTATGTGAAATGTGACTGGTCTGACTGTTTTGATAAGCTTGAAAATGGTGAGATTGATATTATGGGTGATATCTCTTACAGCGATGAACGTGCACAAAAGATGCTTTTTTCGGATGAACCGATGGGTGAGGAAAAATATATTCTTTATGCTGATTTATCGAATATGGATATTGGGATGTCTGATTTTAAGTTTATGGACGGGAAACGTGTAGGTGTGCTCATGGATACAGAGCCAGAAATTATGCTGACAGAATGGGAAAATAAAAATGGTATACATACAGAGCATGTAAATGTGAATAATGATAATGATGTCGAAAAGAAATTAGCGAATCATGAGATTGATGCTTTTGTATTTTACTCTTGATTATAATCAGAGTCTTACAGGTGGAGAAAAATCCTGGCTGGAAGAACATGGTGACATCCGGATGGGATTTTTGAACAATGATCCGGCAATCTTTTCCATGGACGAAACAACTGGAAAACTTACCGGTATGCTACCAGAATATGTCTCCTATGCCAAAGACTGTCTGGGAAATCAGACGCTGAAATTTAATATACAGGACTATGATGATTATGATGAAATGCTTCAGGCACTGCAGAATCATGAAATTGACATGATTTTTTATGCCGGCAGAAATCCTGATATTGCAGAAAAAAAAGGCTATGCACTTACAAACACAGCCTGGACCTACAATCTTATGGCAGTAACTGATGAGAAAAATTTTGACGAGGGTAATGGGTATACAGTAGCTGTGCCAAAGGAAAAAGAAGCTTTAAAACAGCAGCTTACCTTTAGTTATCCACAATGGAATCTTGTGGATTATGATTCGTTTGAGGAGGCTGCTGAAATGATTACTAATGAAAAAGCAGACTGTTTTCTCATGGGAGCAAGTCAGGCGATGGTATATGATAACAATCGAGATTTCAAGAGTGTTCCACTTACAAAAACAATGGAGGCATGCTTTGCAGTAAAAGGTGGAGAGGAAACTCTTTTGTCGATCCTGAATAAAACTTTAAAGGGCATGCCGTCTGGCATGCTTACAAGCGCACTTGCTATCTATGATAGTACGGCAGATAAGGTAACATTTTTGGACTTTGTAAAAGACAATATGCTTGCTTTTTTTCTCGCCACAGGATTCTCTGCACTCAGCATCATTGTTATTATCCTCGTACTTTTACGCAAGGCAAGGAAAGCAGAAGCTGCCGCAAAGCTTGCTGCAAATGATACACAAAAACTTAATGAGAAACTGGAAATCGCTTTGAAAAAAGCAGAGGATGCCAGTCTCGCAAAGACCAGTTTTCTTAACAATATGTCACATGATATCCGTACTCCTATGAATGTAATTCTGGGTTATGCACAGCTTATGGAGAATGAACTAAATGGAAAAGACATACCTGAAGTTTTGGAACATCTGGAAAAACTGCAGCAGTCTGGAAATCTTCTTCTGTCAATCATAAATAATGTATTGGATATGGCCCGGATTGAGAGCGGAAGGATGGAGATTGATGAGAATTACTGCCGGATTGAAGATGTCTGGAAATCTTTGTTTGCAGTATTTGATGAGAAAGCAAGGAAAAAGAATATTTCGCTTCATTACACGATGAATGTAGAGCATGAGCATGTATTGACAGATGTTACCAAGGTAAAAGAAATATTGGTCAATATCCTGAGCAATGCTATAAAATATACTCCAGCAGGTGGTTCTGTTATGGTATATGTAGATGAATTACCTTGTGATGAGTCTGGATACATGATAGTGAGGATCAGAATCAGCGATACCGGAATCGGTATGAGTCAGGATTATCTGACAAAGATTTTCGAAGCATTCACGCGTGAGAAGAACACCACAAAGAGCAAAATCGCAGGAACCGGACTGGGCATGTCAATAGTCAAGAATTATGTTGACCTGCTTGGTGGAACAATAGATGTAGAGAGTGAGCTTGGCAAGGGCAGTACCTTTACAGTTACATTAAAACACAGGATAGCGGATGAAAGATATTATGTAAAAAAGCATATTGAAGAGCCTGGAACAGGAAATGAAATCCTTGAAGGCAGGAATATCCTTTTAGCGGAGGATAATGATTTAAATGCAGAGATTGCAGAGGCAATACTTGAGCGTGCCGGTCTTAGGATAGAACGTGTGGAGAATGGTATTCAGTGTGTGAACAGAATACTGAAAATGCCGGCAGGAACATATGATATGATCTTCATGGATATCCAGATGCCGCAAATGGACGGTTATAAAGCAACACAGACAATCAGAAATTTGCCAGATAAGGATAAAGCGTGCATACCGATTATAGCTATGACAGCCAATGCTTTTGCAGAAGATAAAAAAAAGACGATGGAGGCAGGGATGAATGCACATCTGTCAAAACCATTAAATGTACCGGAACTGATGGATACAATCCGAAAATTCTGTGATGGTAAGCAGATGTGTCAGCGACCGGGAAAAGAATAACAGAGGTATAGCAGAATGAAAAAGAATTCTGTTGTTATATCATTCCGTAAGTGATATACTAAAAAGACAGAAAAAAACCGTGTGGAATTACAGTTTTACTTTCGCATGGTTTCTTTTATACATAATGGTTAGTTGCAACTAATATCAAAAATAGTATGAAGGACTACAAAATAGTAGTTATTCCGGTTTTAAAGAAAGGAAAGTGAAAAGCGAATGAATACTTTTTTTGGCATATTGATTCCATTTGTTGGAACAACGCTGGGTGCAGCATGTGTGTTTTTTATGAGAACAACATTTAGCAAATCAGTGCAACGTGCACTTACAGGATTTGCAGCAGGTGTAATGGTTGCTGCTTCAATCTGGAGTCTTCTAATTCCGGCCATGAAACAATCGGAGAAGATGGGAGATTTGTCATTTGTTCCGGCAGTTGCTGGGTTCTGGATTGGTATATTGTTTTTACTCACACTTGATCATTTGATTCCGCATCTTCATGTTGGAAGTGATCAGGCAGAGGGACCGAAAAGCAAACTTGGCCGTACTACGATGATGGTGTTGGCAGTTACATTACATAACATCCCTGAAGGTATGGCAGTCGGTGTAATGTATGCAGGATTTCTTGCTGGAAATGCACAGATTACAGCAACAAGTGCACTTGCGTTATCACTTGGAATTGCTATTCAGAATTTCCCGGAAGGAGCAATTATATCCATGCCGCTTAGGGCAGAGGGAGAAAGTAAGGGAAAGGCATTTTTAGGTGGTGTACTTTCAGGGGTGGTCGAACCGATTGGCGCAGTATTGACAATTATTGCTGCACAGCTGATAATCCCGGCATTACCATATTTGCTGAGCTTTGCAGCAGGAGCTATGCTTTATGTCGTGGTTGAAGAACTAATCCCTGAAATGTCGCAGGGAGAGCACTCGGATATTGGTACGGTTTTCTTTGCAGTTGGGTTTAGTTTAATGATGATTCTGGATGTGGCACTTGGGTGATAACAAACAGGAAAAGGTATTAGAATATAAATTTGCGGTAATCAATTATATCGGATTTCTAAGATTTTCATAATCAACTTTACAAAATCTAATCAGAATCAGTCCATCCATATTCCACATGGATGCAAATACCGGAATTTCTTTGATATCAGATGTCATTTTTATCATAAGAAAATATCCTTTTTCATCCCTTCTTCTGCAATATTATGATTATATGGTACATTATAAATGTGGAATTTACAAAGGTTAAGCGCATAACCCATTACAAAATTTGCATTCGATTTTTGTGATATTTTACTATTGCATTACGCATTTCCAGCAATCTGTGTGTTAATCATTAATGACATTCTTATCCCACAATAAAACTGTGTCGTAAAATGTGGTAAGAAAATCAGACGAATATATTTTTCCAAAGACTTGTCGTAAAAATGTGGTCAAATCAAGAAAATCGAGTGCGAAAGCAAGTGAGAAATCCCTGTGAAGCCCGTAAAATCAAAGCTTCACCAAAAAATCTCAAAAAATTAGCACTCGTCTATTGACATGGCTAACAGATAGTGATATATATATGTTATACGAAGTGTAGAACAAATAAGCATCTTCGGGTTAGGAGGAACTTATATGAATATAAATAAATTTACGCAAAAGTCATTAGAAGCAGTAAATAACTGTGAGAAACTGGCTTATCAGTATGGCAGCCCGGAAATCGATCAGGAACATTTTTTATATAGCCTGCTTACGATTGAGGATAGCCTGATTTTAAAATTAATTGAAAAGATGGAAGTGAATAAAGAAGCATTTCTGTCACAGGTACAGCAGGCAGTTGAGAAGAAGCCAAAAGTTTCCGGTGGACAGACTTATATCAGTAAGTCTTTGAATCAGGTACTTGTGAGTGCGGAGGATGAAGCTAAGGCAATGGGAGATGAGTATGTTTCTGTAGAGCATCTTTTCCTTTCTTTAATGAAGTATCCGAATACAGAGATTAAGAAATTGTTTCAGGCATATGGAATTACAAGAGAGCGTTTTCTTCAGGCATTGTCTACAGTAAGAGGTAACCAGAAGGTTGTCAGTGATAACCCAGAAGCCACTTATGAGACATTGGAGAAGTATGGTTATGACCTTGTAGAGAGAGCTAAACAGCAGAAGCTTGACCCGGTTATCGGACGAGACAGCGAGATTCGTAATGTCGTTCGTATTCTTTCCAGAAAGACAAAGAATAACCCGGTATTGATTGGTGAACCTGGTGTTGGTAAAACAGCTGTTGTTGAAGGTCTTGCACAGCGTATCGTGAAAGGTGATGTGCCAGATTCTTTAAAGGATAAGAAATTATTTGCCCTTGATATGGGTTCTTTAGTAGCAGGAGCGAAATATCGTGGTGAGTTTGAGGAACGTTTAAAAGCAGTTCTTGAAGAAATCAAAGCCAGCGATGGACAGATTCTTTTATTCATTGATGAGCTGCACACGATTGTTGGTGCTGGTAAGACCGACGGTGCGATGGATGCCGGAAACCTGTTAAAGCCAATGCTTGCCAGAGGGGAACTTCACTGTATCGGTGCTACAACACTGAATGAATACCGTCAGTATATTGAAAAAGATGCCGCATTGGAGCGTCGTTTTCAGCCGGTTATGGTCGATGAACCTACGGTAGAAGATACGATTTCTATTTTGAGAGGATTAAAAGACCGCTACGAAGTATATCACGGTGTAAAGATTGCAGACAGTGCCTTAGTAAGTGCCGCTGTTTTATCTAACCGTTATATTACCGACCGTTTCCTCCCAGATAAGGCAATCGACCTTGTGGATGAAGCATGTGCGATGATTAAGACAGAATTAGATTCCCTTCCGGCCGACCTTGATGAAGTGCAGAGAAAGATTATGCAGTTAGAAATCGAGGAAGCAGCCTTAAAGAAAGAAACGGATCGTCTTAGTGTAGAACGTCTTGAAAATCTGCAAAAGGAACTCGCCGAATTACGTGAGGAATTTAAGTCGAAAAAGGCTTCCTGGGATCAGGAGAAATCCGCAGTAGAGCGTGTTTCCAAGTTAAAGGAAGAAATCGAAAGTTTAAATAATGAGATTCAGATTGCACAGCGCAATTATGATTTAAATAAAGCAGCAGAATTACAATATGGTAAATTGCCAGAATTGCAAAGACAGTTAGAGGAAGCGGAAGAAAGTGCAAAGAAGAGAGAATCTTCTATGGTTCATGAATCTGTAACTGATGATGAAATCGCAACGATCATCAGCCGCTGGACGGGTATTCCGGTAGCAAAACTTACCGAGAGTGAGAGAAATAAGACATTGAATCTTGATAAGGAACTCCATAAACGAGTTGTCGGTCAGGATGAAGGTGTGGAAAAGGTTACTGAAGCCATTATCCGTTCGAAAGCAGGAATTAAAGATCCGACAAAGCCAATCGGTTCCTTTATGTTCCTCGGACCTACTGGTGTAGGTAAGACAGAACTTGCGAAAGCACTTGCCGCAAGCCTGTTTGATAACGAACAGAACATGGTTCGTATTGATATGAGTGAGTATATGGAGAAATATTCCGTATCTCGCCTGATCGGAGCGCCTCCAGGATATGTAGGATATGAAGAGGGCGGTCAGCTTACCGAAGCCGTCAGAAGAAAACCATACTCAGTTGTTCTTTTTGATGAAATAGAAAAGGCACATCCCGATGTATTTAATGTGCTATTACAGGTACTTGATGATGGGCACATCACCGATTCTCAGGGCAGAACAGTAGACTTTAAGAACACGATATTAATCATGACCTCCAATATCGGTTCCCAGTATCTGCTCGAAGGAATCGATGAAAATGGCAACATCAAGACCGATGCAGAAACTATGGTCATGAATGACCTGCGTTCCCACTTTAGACCAGAGTTTTTGAATCGTCTTGATGAGATTATCATGTTTAAACCTCTTACCAAAGACAATATCGGAGGCATTATTGAGCTTATGCTTGCCGATGTCAACAAACGTCTTGAAGACAAGGAACTTTCTATTCATCTTACCGATGCTGCCAAGAGTTATGTTATCGAACATGGATACGAACCGGCATACGGTGCACGTCCATTGAAGAGATATCTGACAAAACATGTCGATACCCTTGCTGCGAGAATGATACTTTCCGGCGAGGTATATCCACAGGATACGATTGTCATTGACGAACAGGGTGGAGAACTGATTGCTTCTGTGGAACATAGACAATGATGATTTAATTCATTAAATAACGGACAAACAGACGAATCCATGAAATAAAATAATCCATATCTGTGGCTTTAGTCGCAGATATGGATTATTTTATTTCATGGATTCGTCTGTTTAGCCATTTGCTTACCGAATGGAACAGTAAACTACAATTCATTATTCACCATATAATAATAAACCTCCGCAAGGAACTTAGAATTCGTCGGAGCTCCTTTATCTGAATAAGAGGAGCAATGAAAAATTTTCTCAATCTCTTCTAAATCACCTTTTAAAAATCCAATTTCAATTGCATGCCGAATGTTTCGTTCGACCCGGGCGGCTGTACTCGAACATTTTTTAGCAACATCGACATATAACCCTTTTGTAATGTGGTTTAAATAATCAGGATCAAGTGCGATAAGTTCTAATGCGGTTACTATGTAAGAAAAACCAAGCATATTAGCGGGAATTCCGATTTGCATCAAAAGTTTTTGAATTCCTGAGGTTTCGATGCGTAAAACATTTTTAAAATCATTTTCACTGTTTATAGTAAAAATAAGTACTTTTTGATGATCTTCCATAGTGTCGATAAATCTGAAAAGGTCATCTTTAACATGGAAAATTCCCGCAAAATCAATAAAAACGTTAGACATATATTATATCCCCTTCCTTTTTGTTATCTTTTACATTTTAATATGTATATTGACATAATAAAATATTAGGAATAACATAACAATTATAAAAGTTTTTAAAAAGTTATGTCAGTAATGACCCGTGGGAGACAAGATGTTCAGTGATAAGATTCGAGAATTAATGATTGAGAGGGATATATCCCTTACGGATTTGGCGGAACTTTCTGGAGTTCCATTTGAGACATTGCGTAATATTTATTATAGAAAAGTAAAAGATCCAAAAGTATCGACTGCTTTTCAATTAGCAAGTGCGCTTGAAGTTACCGTTGAGTATTTATTAAAAGATATGAGTACGACAGAGGAAGAGGCGGAGAATTCAGAAGGACAGGAGGGCATAGAGGAAGAACTTCTTGAAAATTATAGAGAGTGTGGGAATCATGGAAAGGCAATTATTCGTTTAGTTGCCCGGTTAGAATGTAAGGCAGCAAGAAAAGAAAGATTGAATTTGCGTAAAATGAAACACAGAATCCCATGTTTTATTCCAGTAGGCCGTATTGGAGATGGTATTGATTACAATAGTTGTACGGTAGAAGACGAATACACAATGATTAAAAAGGTTTATCTGGCTATTGAGATTACTAATAATAACTTTGCTCCTGCATATTGTAAAGGAGACAGGATATTATTAGAGAATCGTTTTCCTGAATTAGGAGAATGCGCCGTCTTTACAGATGGAATGAAAGCTTATTTCCGCTATTTTAAAATGGAAGGAGAAATGTACTGTTTAAAATGCCTGAATGGAAGAGGGAAAGATATGCTGCTTCGGCGAATGGATGAAGTAGACTGTCTCGGCACCTGTATTAGTGTGATTAGGAAATAGGGCATATAGGGGTTCTATTGCTCGGCTGCCCTTCGAGAACATCAGTTTTGCTTCGCAAATCAGAAAATGTCAAATATTGAGTTTTGCATTATCTTGTGATACCATATAAATGGATAGTTGGACATTTCAATGAAAATAGCTAAATATTTTATAAATGGGGCAGATTTTGAATGAGTATGATATTGGGATATATAAAGGAACGAGAAATATCTTTTCTGTTCTTTCTATTGTTGGTTCTGTTAGTAATTGTTCTTTGGAATTTGTACAAAAAGGAGAAAAAGAGAGCAGAAGCAGCAGAACTCTCTGTAGCCGGTGAGCGGAAATATTACGTGGTGTGCATCCCGTCAAGTAGACAATTAAAAAA
>UMKK01014097.1_pt1 | contig 15386 bp, 10 predicted proteins | sample 1966281 | NCBI WGS metagenome assembly UMKK01 (sample SAMEA4836175, study PRJEB28245) | human gut metagenome | biome: gut microbiome; material: fecal sample | place: Denmark | collected 2008 | reverse complement strand
CGGGAGCAGGTTATAAAGTAGCCAAACATGGAAACTACGGCGCTACTTCCGTCAGTGGAGCAAGCAACGTAATAGAACAGCATGGCGTGCGCTTCACCAACAATCCCGACATATTGAAGCGAAGCATGGAAGAGTGTAACATAGCCTACCTGCACGCCCAACTGTTCAATCCAGCCATGAAATTCGTAGGTCCTGTCCGCAAAGCCTTGGGAGTACGCACACTGTTCAACTTGCTGGGACCGCTGGTAAACCCGTGTCAGCCCGCCTATCAGCTATTGGGCGTAACCGACCTCGCACAAATGCGTCTCTATACGAACGTTTTCTACAGACTCGGCATCGACTTTGCCGTAGTCAATAGTCTGGACAATTACGATGAAATCTCACTGACCGATGAATTCAAAGTGATGACACGTCATTATGAACGCATCTATCGCCCACAAGCTCTCGGTTTCAGCGCAGTACGTCCCGAAGAACTTTCCGGCGGAGCCTGCAAGGAAGATGCGGCACGTATCTTCGACAATATCCTGAACAACCGCGCAGAAGCCGCCCAGACTCAATGTGTCATTGTCAATGCCGCCTTCGCCATTCAGGTCATGGAACCGGAAAAGGAGATTGAAGAGTGTATTGCCATAGCCCGCGAATCGCTGGAAAGCGGACGGGCGCTGAAAACATTGAAAAAATTTATAGAAATTAACCAGTAAGGGATGAGGTGCGAAAAGGTATCTATAGCCGCATATCCCGTAACTCTTCACTAAAACAGCCATGAAAGATATTTTATCGGAAATCATCGCTCATAAACGAATTGAAATAGAACTGCAAAAGCAAGCCGTCTCCCTCGAAAAGTTACAGGAAGAGGTTACCGCCATGATGCAGAAAGACGCCACTACCGGAACTTCCGTCACCATCCCCGTCCGCAGCATGAAACAGGCGCTTGCTTCTTCCCCCACGGGAATCATTGCCGAATTCAAACGCCGTTCCCCTTCGAAAGGATGGATACACGAGACTGCCCGTGCCGAAGAAATACCCGCTGCATACGAAACAGCCGGTGCTTCCGCAGTCTCTATCCTTACGGACGAAAAATTCTTTGGCGGTTCGCTGCAGGATATACGCATGGCACGCCCACTGATCGGCATTCCTATCTTGCGAAAGGATTTCATCATCGACGAATACCAATTGCTCCAGGCACGTATCGTAGGAGCTGATGCAGTATTGCTTATCGCCGCTTGCCTGACACAAGAAGAATGTGCCACCCTCACCGCCCGGGCACATGCCCTGGGATTGGAAGTGTTACTCGAAATCCACACTTTTTCCGAACTCGCTTATGTAAACGCGGATGTGGATATGGTAGGCGTCAACAACCGTAATCTCGGCACATTCGTCACCGATGTGAAAAACTCTTTCCATATAGCCGAAAAACTCCGGCAGATACCGGCCACAGCCCTGGATTCTTCCGACAGCCCAAGCCTGCCGCTACTTGTTTCGGAAAGCGGAATTTCACATCCCGAAACCATTTGCCGGCTGCGCGCTGCAGGCTTCCGCGGCTTCCTTATCGGAGAAACCTTTATGAAAACCCACCGGCCGGGAGATGCATTAAAAGATTTCATTTCTCCACTCCGTTCCTGAAAATGAAGTATTAATTACATAAATCATTAAAAAAATGGCTCCTCTTATCATAAAAGTATGTGGCATGACCGAAGCGGAAAATATCCGCAATGTAGAGCAACTGGATGTAGATATGATAGGCTTTATCTTCTATCCCAAGTCTCCCCGCTGCCTGTGCGAGATACCGGCATATCTTCCGGTTCGCGCAAAGCGTGTGGGAGTCTTCGTCAATGAAAGCAAGGAAACTATCCTGATGTATGCCGACCGTTTTGCACTGGACTACATCCAGCTTCATGGCAACGAATCGCCCGGATATTGCCGTTCCTTACGCAGCAGCGGTCTGCACCTTATCAAGGCTTTTTCCATTTCACAGTCAAAAGACCTGGCAACCGTTTCCGACTACAAGGGATTATGCGATTATTACCTCTTTGATGCCAAGACATCACTGTATGGCGGCTCCGGCAACCAGTTCGACTGGAACCTGCTGCACCGTTACAGCGGAATGACGCCTTTTCTGCTCAGCGGCGGAATCAACCCTTACAGCGTTAAAGCCATCAGGGAGTTTCATCACCCCAAACTAGCCGGTATCGACATCAACAGCCGCTTTGAAACGGCTCCGGGAAACAAAGATGTAGAACGCATCGGAAAATTCCTCCAGGCAATAAGAACCGGTGAAACTGCCGGCTGACGGCATAACCGCCGACCGGCAGACAACGTAACCTTCAACAATAAATCTGTAATAACAAACTCACCATGAATCGTATCAACCAACTCTTCCAAGACAGCCCCAAAAACCTGCTGTCTGTCTACTTTTGTGCCGGCTTCCCCACGCTCAACAGCACAGCCGATGTAATCCGTACACTCGAAAAGAACGGAGTGAATATGGTAGAAATCGGCATTCCCTTCAGCGATCCGATGGCAGACGGCATCGTCATTCAAGATGCCGCCACCCGCGCCCTGCGCAACGGAATGTCTCTCCGCATCCTCTTTGAGCAGTTGCAGGACATCCGCCGGGATGTCCGTATCCCGTTGATATTAATGGGCTATCTCAACCCGATTATGCACTTCGGCTTTGAGGCTTTCTGCCTGAAATGTACGGAATGCGGCATCGACGGCGTAATCATCCCCGACCTGCCTTTCAGGGAATACGAAGAAAATTATAAGGCCGTTGCACAGAAATACGACATCCGGGTCATCATGCTCATCACCCCCGAAACCAGCGAGAAACGCATCCGCGAAATAGATGCCCATACCGACGGATTCATCTATATGGTATCATCAGCAGCCACCACCGGCGCGCAGAAAGATTTCGACGCCCGGAAACAAGTCTATTTCAAGAAGATTCAAGATATGAACCTGCGTAATCCACGCATGGTAGGTTTCGGCATCAGTAACCGGCAGACGTTCGATACAGCCTGCTCCCATGCGTCCGGAGCCATTATCGGAAGCCGCTTCGTTACCCTGCTCGACAAATATAAAGGAAACGCACAAAAAGCCATCTCACATCTGAAAGAAGATTTGGGTAAAAGCGGTAAAGCGGCAGGACAGTAAGACAACTTAAATTCCATTTTTTTACGTATCTCTGTGAATAATACGAAGATAAGCTACATTTCAACATAAAAAATGGACAAGTTCATTTTATTCTGTTATCGGTTTACATTATCTTTGTGCCCGAAAAAAAGAAAAAAGAGATATTTATGAAAGCAGATTATCCTTCCGTTCTCTTGATTTACACGGGCGGAACTATCGGAATGATAGAAAATCCGGAAACAGGTGCACTGGAAAATTTCAATTTCGCCCACCTGCTCAAGCATGTTCCCGAATTGAAGCGCTTCAACTATCACATCTCGTCCTATCAGTTCGATCCGCCTATCGACTCCTCTGACATGGAACCTTCCCTGTGGGCCAAAATTGTCGCAATTATAAATGACAACTACGAAAACTTCGACGGCTTTGTCATCCTGCACGGAACCGACACTATGGCATATACGGCATCGGCACTCAGCTTCATGCTCGAAAACCTTGCAAAGCCGGTTATCCTTACCGGTTCGCAGCTACCCATCGGGACATTGCGTACGGACGGAAAGGAAAATCTGATTACTTCCATCGAAATAGCTGCCGCCAAACGTCCGGACGGCACAGCCCTTGTCCCCGAAGTGTGCATCTTCTTTGAAAATGAGCTGATGCGCGGCAACCGGACTACCAAAATCAATGCCGAAAATTTCAACGCTTTCCGCTCTTTCAATTACCCCGCTCTGGCAAAAGCAGGAATCCATATCCGTTACAACGAACACATCATCCGTCGCCCCGACCCTGCACGACCGATGAAGCCGCATTATCTTTTCGACACCAATGTCGTAGTCCTCACCCTGTTTCCGGGTATTCAGGAAAGCATCATCGATTCTGTACTTCACGTTCCGGGATTGAAAGCAGTGGTTCTCAAAACATTCGGTTCCGGCAATGCACCGCAAAAGGACTGGTTCATCCGGCAACTGAAGGACGCAACAGAACGAGGTATCGTCATTGTCAACATTACCCAATGCCAAAGCGGCGGTGTTGAGATGGGACGCTACGAAACCGGACTGCATCTGCTCGAAGCCGGCGTTATCAGCGGCTACGACAGTACGCCCGAATGCGCTGTTACCAAACTCATGTTCCTGCTTGGGCACGGACTGAGCCAGGCGGAAATCCGTCGCCGGATGAATTCGGATTTGGCAGGGGAAATTACCAAAGAGGAATTTCCTCTTTTTTTTCCTCTTTACTCCCTTTCAGACTTCTCCTTTTTATTCGCTCCGGACAATATTTACAAGTTTTCAAAACGGGTAAATGGTCGGATTCAGCAAAATATTCGCCTTGTTTTATCAAAAAAGACAATATTCACAAGTAACAATCCGAATATTATGGCTATCTTTGCGGCATATTCAATTAAAAGTTGATTATTTTATTCAACAAGCAAACAAAACATAAAAACATTATAAATCAGCCTATGGAATTATTCTACCGTTTTTCAGTTGTGGTAGCCATTGTCAGCACTTTGGCACTTTCCAGTTGTACGGATGATGTGTACGATCCTGAAAGGGGCATTCAGACAAAACCGAAAGAAAATCCCTTAGGAGAAGACTTTACCGCCCCCGATGGTTTTGACTGGTCCATGGTCAACACCGTAAATCTGAATGTTGAGATAAACGATGAATTTGACGGGCGATATAAGTATCTTATTGAAATCTTTACCGCCAACCCGATATCCGACATAAGCGCTGTCCCCATTGCGGTGGGTACTGCCAACAAGAACGGAAATTACAACGCGGAAATCAACGTCTCCAAAGCCGCAACAAGACTGTTTATCCGTCAAACCGATCCCAAGCAACGCAAAGAAGTATACGAATACAGTATCCCTGAAAACGGAGGTATATTGGAATGCAAACTGTACAATGTTTCAACCGGTACAAGAACAAGAGCCGCAAACAAGACTGCCGGTAATTCCCACTCGGCATTCGAAGCGGCACAGGCAGCCGGCATAACGGAAATCGCCGATAAAGAATATAAGGAAGCGGAAGTGATACCAGCCGTTCCAAGTGTATCGGATGGTTACATTGACCCTTGGAATACAGGCACACTTGCCAACGGAGCGAAGTATATCATAGGAAAAGAATACACATCGGATTCTCCTTATACCATCCAGCTAAAAACAAACAGCGGCAGAGCAACTGTATTCGTACAGGGCGTCTGGAAATTAAGCGGTTGGAGCAGCCTTAATTCAAACCTCGATATATATGTAATGGGTGGAGGCAGAATCATTGCAAATAATCTCACCATCGGTAATGAAAACACCCTTACCCTGCAACATGACGGCAGCCTCGAATGCACTTCTCTCAGTTTAGGATGTCCTACCAAGAATTTCGGTACAATTTCAGCCAATGGAAGCCTGACAATGAATCTTGGCAAGCAACCGGAACTATTCAACGCAGGAAAAATCGAAGTCGCCGACAAAATCACCATCAACGGCAGCAACGTCATCAATCACGGCACATTAAACGCTCATGAACTCAACTTCATCGATGCCAGGATTTTGAATAAGGCCGACTTAAACAGTGCTACGAATATAAAACTCAATGGCGGCAGGCTATTCAATTACGGCAGTGTCAGATTCGATGAAACTGGCGGTAAGACAAGAACCAACAACTCCACCGCAACCGTCATCATCAACCATTATGAGGCCCGGATAAGCGGCTATGAAATAGAGGGTGGCCTGTCTGTGTACAACGATGGCTTCATCGAAACATCTAAATTTACAAACTCATCATCCGATGTCCTATACAATAGCTGCACCGTTATTGTGAAAAAGGAATTCAAGTTCAGAAACGTAACATTAAACAAGGGGGCCATTACCGCCGGCCGTGCCAACGAAACTGACACAGAGTGGCTGCCTGTACCCGAAATAGAAAGCCTGACCGACTCCAAATTCACGCTGATAGACGGCTCCATGATTAAAGCCAGAGAGTTCGAAGTAAAACGCGGTGACGTCATTTTCCAGGCAGTGAATATCACCAACACTGACAAGTCAATGATTAAGGCCGAAAAAATTAAATTCGAAGAGCCCACCAACGTCCAATTATTAAGCAACAATCTGGTCATAGAAGGAAAAATAGAGGGTCTGAGCCAGTATCACCCGTTTAAGAAGAACGAAAGCGTCAATACTGGTTATGATGAATCCAAATACACCATCGAGACTTGCGGCGGAATCTATGACGAAGGCAATAAGGGTGAAGAAGAGAAAGACCCCGACTTCCCCATCGAAATCAAAGACAGCGACGTGTATACGTTTGCTTTTGAGGACAATTGGCCTGCATATGGCGATTTTGACATGAACGACCTTGTAATCGTAATGTCCGGAAAAAAACTGTAAGTAGATAAAAACGGTATAGTGACACGCCTCAGAATGACTCTTGAACTGCGAGCCGCAGGTGCAGCCAAGACATTGGGGGCCGGTATCCGCTTCACTAAACTCTCTCAAGATATAAAGCCCGACAAGTTCAGAACCAATGGAAAAGACGTATCATTCGAGAATAAGCAAAGCATCCCCACTTATCTCCTCTTCAGTGATGCATGCACCGAATTGTGGGGCAGCCAGTATACCGGTACTGAAAAGCGTATCAACACCCTTGAAAACGGTCCGTTCAAAAAAGATACCAAGGAATATAACATCATCATGGAATTTCCCGTCTCCGCCAATGTAAAGCCGGAAGACCTGAACATCAACAATATTGATATTTTCGCCATCACAGCTCCCGCCACAACCCAAAGGAGGCGTACGGAAGTACACGTAGCGGGCTTTGCTCCGACAGACTTGGGCGGTACTCATTACTTCAATAGCGGTAATGACGACTCATCCGTTGCCGAAAACAGATACTATCTCAGCAAAGAAAACCTTGCCTGGGCTGTTGTAATCCCTCAAGAATTTGCATGGCCTTTTGAGAACAGAAACGTCACTATGGTATATGACAAGTTCCGGTCGTGGATTACCACCGGCGGACAACAAGACAACAACTGGTATCAGTCACACAACAAAGACGTATATCCTATTGAAAATTTGACTCCGCTCAATAGAGACTGAAATATGGCCAATCTATACGGCAACCCGAAAAACGTGAAGAAATACACCGGCAAACATATTCTCACGTTTTTTCTCATTTTGCGTTAAAGCAGGTTAGCAAATATTCATTGTCGTCAGTAATCGGGCGAGTTCAATAAAACAACAGTTTTTTTATTACTGCATAGTAAACAAACAAAGCAACAACGCTATAATAAACAGAACAATGAAAAAAATCTTACTGGTTGATGACAAAGCCACCATAGGCCGCGTACTTAAGATTTATTTAGGGACAGAATACGACCTGGAATATTTTGAAAGCCCTCTAAAGGCTCTTGAGTGGCTTAACGAAGGCAATGTCCCCGACCTTATCATCTCCGACATTCACATGCCCCACATGCGCGGCAATGAATTCCTGTACTATCTGAAAGGGAACGAGCTGTTCAAACATATCCCCGTAGTGATGCTCTCCAGTGAGGAAAGTACCGTCGAACGCATCCAGTTGCTCGAAGCCGGAGCGGCAGATTACATACTCAAGCCATTCAACCCGTTGGAACTCAGGGCACGCATCAAGAAATACATCTGAAAAAGAACTGAAAGGAAGATATGCTATATTATATCTACATAGGAAACAGCCAGACTGCCATCGACCACCTGAGCAAGGTTACCAATGGCATGTTCGTTACTGTCTCCGGTGCCCGTAAAGCTGCCAAAATCATAGACGGCATCCGCGAACGGTATAACACATCCATCCTTTACGAGCAAACCGACACAGAAAAGGATTGCCTTGACATCACCTGCCTCCACAAGAGGTTTCCACGCGTATACATAATACTTATCACCGAAGGATTGCCGGCAGAAGCCCGCAAAGCCTATCTGCAGGCAGGCGTCAATAATACACTGCCGCCACAAGCCGATGAAACGAGCATCCACCGAATGACCCAGTTCCTGCAAGTGCGTCAAAAGCATAAAATGCAGGAGTTCAGCCAAAGCCACCGAAAGATGCTTAACACATTTCATCTGCCCGCATGGAAACGTGCGTTCGACATTTTGTTTGCCATATGCGCCCTGATTATATTATCTCCGTTACTTATCGGCACTGCCATTGCCATCCGTCTCGAAAGTAAGGGTAAAGTCATCTATAAGTCGCAACGTGTAGGCAGTAACTACCGGATATTCAACTTCCTGAAGTTCCGCTCCATGTACACCAATGCGGACAAGAAGCTGAAGGAACTCAATGCCCTCAACCAGTACAAAATAGAAGAAGAAGCGGCAGACGATACCCCCGACATCCGGTTCGACGACCTCACAGGCTCTTCCGATGAAGAAGCAAACTTACTGATTTCTGATGATTTCATTATACCGGAAAAAGATTTTTTCCGGCAAAAGGCCCAATCCAAAGAAAGCCCGTTTGTCAAGATAGAAAACGATCCGCGCGTCACACGCATCGGCCGTTTCATCCGTAAATACAGCATTGACGAACTACCGCAACTATTCAACGTCCTGAAAGGCGATATGAGCATCGTAGGCAACCGTCCGCTTCCGCTCTATGAGGCCGAACTGCTGACCAGCGACGCATACATAGACCGCTTCATGGCTCCTTCCGGACTGACCGGGCTCTGGCAAGTGGAAAAGCGTGGCGGAGCCGGTAAGATGTCGGCGGAAGAACGAAAGCAACTGGATATTAAATATGCACAAGAATTCTGTTTCCGGCTGGACATGAAGATACTTCTAAAAACGTTCACCGCTTTTGTACAGAAAGAGAACGTGTAAGTATTAAAACTAAAAAAACAAACAGACAAATGATAAAAGCCCATACATATCCCCTATCATATCTCTGTACAGCTACATTTATTCTGTTCCTGTTGCCCCAGTCCATCCATGCCCAGACGGACATGACCCGTGAAGAGCGCATCAAAATTCTGGAGGCACTGAAAGAAAGCGATGCCATTCTGGAGAAGAGTATCTCAGGAAGCCAGCTACCGGAAACGCAACACTATATCGAAGGTTTTGATCTGCCGCCCCTTTCCGTATTTATGGATGCCGTCATAGAAAACGCCACTGTAAAGCGGGCACACTCCCAGGTAGAGCAGGTAAAGAACCAATACCGCATAGAAAAAAGAAACTGGTGGAACTACTTCCGGCTGAACGGAAATTATGCATACGGGCGTTACAACGTATTGAACGACAACAGCGATTCCTACAACGACTGGTATCAGTCCACCACAGCCAGTTCCCGGTACACCTTCAACGTAGGAGCCAGTTTCAGTGTAGGTCTCGGCGATTTATTCAACCGTCCGCTCCGGCTGAAGAACTATCGTTACAACATCGAGCAGCTTCAATACACGCAGGAAGAAGTAATGGAAGAACGGCGGCTCAAAGTGCTGGAAGCATATAACAATGTGACGGCGCAACTGGCAACCATCAAAGCCAAAGCGGAGAATGCCGCCCTCTACAACGCTCAGATGAAAATCTCGGAGAACAATTTTATACAAGGTAAAATAGACATCATCTCGCTGTCACTGGAGCGGGCGCGCCGTTCCGGAGCGGTGACTTCCTATGCCGAAGCACGCGTTTCGCTGCATAACGCCATCATTTTACTTGAGATGCTGACAAATGTAAAAATAATCAAAGGGAAATAAAATCTTATGGATATAATACAGTTTATAGCACAATTCTTCTACCGCATCCGTTACTGGCTGTTGTGGGGTGGATTTATTGTCACAGCACTGGTGGCGTACTTCACCCAGTTCCTGCCGTTCAGCTATACTGTAAACAGTAATATCTATGCCGGTGTAACCAATGTTACCAATATTGACGGCAGTAAGATTGAAAACATCAGCAGCACTTTCGACAATCTCGTCAACATAGCCAAGTCCAAAAGCACATTGGAGAAGGTCTCTCTCCGCTTGCTTGCCACGAACCTTGTATATGGCGAGGAGTGGCAGGATAATATGTACATCCAGGCAAAGCACTACCGCCAACTCCTGCAGCATACACCCAAAGAAGTGCTGGCTTTGGTAGACCGTTCCTCGTTGGACAAAACCGTCGGGAACCTGCAAGCATACCGTCAGGAAAGTGCCGCCAACTTTGTATACTCCATGTTCAGCCGTCCTACGGAGTTTTACAGTTTCCACGCACTCGAGCAGATAACCGTGAAACGTCTGGGCACAAGTGACCTGATAAGCTTTACCTACACAAGTCCCGACCCGGGTATCACCCAAAACACCATCAAGATTTTAGAGGACGAACTTATCAAAGCATACGAAATACTCCGTTTCAGCGCCACGAACAGTGCCATCGCTTACTTTGAGGAGCAAGTAAGACTTGCCAAAACCAACCTCAACAAAGAAGAAGACAACCTGATGCACTATAATGTAGAGCATTCGGTAATCAACTACGACAATCAGAGTAAAGAGCTGGCGGTAACCAAATACAATTTGGACGACCGTGAGGAACTTGCCCAACGAACCTACAAAAGTGCCGTGGCTCTCCGTCGGATGCTGGAAGATAAAATGGACATCCGCGCCAAGATTATACGCGATAACACGAAGCTGCTCAAAGAACTTGAAAAAGTTACGGAACTGAACCAGAATATTCTGGAGCAGGAAATCTTTTCAACGGATACGGAGCTAAAAGACAACGAACAATTGCAACGGAACAAAACCGATTTGCAAAGCTCGGAAGACAGAATCAGCCAGATTTCAGACAACCTCAACGAATACAATTTCACCAAAGAGGGTGTCGGTATCGATAATATGGTAACAGAATGGCTGATGGCATGTATCAACGAGGCAAAGACAAAGGCCGAACTGAAAGTCCTTCAGGAACGCCGGAACGACATCCTGAACCAATATCGGGAATTTGCTCCAGTGGGCACTCAAGTAAAACGTAAGGAGCGTGCCATCGGCATAGCCGAAGACACCTACCGTGAACAGCTCCGCGGACTGTCCGAAGCGCGGCTCCGCCTGCAGAACATAAAAATGACCACTGCCAACCTGCAAATCATTGCTCCACCCGAGTTCCCGCTTACCGACAACGGCCGTAAGCGCCTGCTCTACGTCGTGGCTGCTCTGATTGGCAGTTTGATATTCATTACTTTCTACTTCCTCATCATTGAACTGACAGACCGCACGCTACGGGATGCCGAACGCAGTCACCGCCTTAGCGGCCTGCCCGTCATCGCCGCATTCAACGGTATCAGCAACCTGAAGTTCCGAGGATTCCTGAAAGTATGCAACCGCCGTGCCGCCGCCTATTCCTGCCATCAGCTCGACAGGTATCTGGCAACAGGACGCCCTACCGTCATCAACCTGCTCAGTATGGAAGAGCGGGAAGGTAAAAGTTTTCTGGCCAAATATTTTGCCGACCATTGGGCTTCCGTGGGACTTCGCACCCGTATCGTAAAACACGATGTCGATTTTGAGACCAACGACAAGAAATACGTTCGGGCACAACAACTATCCGATTTCTGGCAACTGAACGTCGCCTAACAGATACCAGACATCATTCTTGTGGAATACCCGTCCATAAGCACTGCCAGCCTGCCTTTGACCGTACTGAAACAAGCCGATGTCAACCTGCTCATAGCCAACGCCTGCCGTTTATGGGGCAAAAACGATGATATCAACCTGAAATCCATCAAAGAAATGCTGGGTGACACTCCGTTATCACTTTATCTCAATAATGCCGACCGTGAAGTCGTGGAATCGTTCACCGGCGAATTGCCGCCCAAGACACCTCTCCACAGCTTCGTCAGCCGATTGTCCCAACTGGGACTGACCGCTAAAAAAGCTGCTGTAAAATGAGTATCAAGCGAAGTTACATATCATCTCCCGCCTTAACCTTTGCCATACTCTGCATCGGTTTAGGATGTATCGTCGCAGCTACTTTAAAACAAAATTTAGCGATAGCAGGACTGGTGGCGGCACTGCCCGCCCTCTTGTGTATTCTGATTTTGCATCTTCGCAAACCGGAACGCTTCCTATTCCTGCTATTCATTTTCAATTATTTCTTCACCCCATTGGCGCGTTACAGCCGGCAGGACGGACTCAGCATACTGTCGGACATCATCTGGTGGAGCGTGCTTCTCATCGTCATCGTCCAGACGGCGCTGCACTACCGTTTTCCCTGGAAACAGGCCGTCAACATCCTCACCATAGGGGGGGTCGTACTGGCGATGTATTGCCTTATGGAAGTCGTTAACCCCACCGCATCCCTGGAAGCATGGATTTATTCCAGGGGATTCATTTACAATACGTTTCTCGTGTCTCTAATCACGGTGCTGCTGGCAACATCCTATAAGCAAATCAGCCGGCTGATATTCCTGTTCTCCATACTTACGCTCATCGCCATACTGAAAGGCCTCTGCCAGAAATTCATCGGTTTCGACGCCGTCGAATACAATGCCATGATGGAAAGCGGCATGTACAAAACGCACTTGCTGCCCCAGATCACCCGCTACTTCTCCATCTTTACCGATGCGGGGAATTACGGTTCCAACATGGGATTCACCTGCGCGCTGTTCGGTATTGCCGGCTTGTTCAGCAAGAAGTCCAGCCTGAAAGTATATTACTTTTCCATCTCCGCACTCTCATTATACTCGATGTTCATTACAGGTACCCGAGGAGCTATCGTAGTGCCCCTGGGCAGTCTGTTGCTTTTTGCGCTTATCAGCAAGAACATCAAACTGATGAGTGCTGCCGCAGTGGGAGGAATTTGCATCTATGTTTTCTTCGCATTTACATACGTGGGAGAAAGCAACTACATGATACGGCGCATGCGCACGGCATTCCGTCCCAATAAAGACGCGTCCTATCTGGTAAGAAAGCAGAACCAGAAAAAGCTGGCGGAGTATCTCAGGAACAGACCGTTCGGCGAGGGGCTCGGCCTGGGCGGTGTGGAAGCCCGGAGATTCGGAAGCAGGCTGACAACCACCATTCCCAACGACTCCACCTACGTCAAGATATGGACGGAAACGGGCGTTGTGGGCATTCTCCTTTACCTGCTGATTTATGCAGGCAGCCTGCTATGGGGATGCTACTGCATCATGTTCAAAATAAGGAATGACGAGCTGCGCCACCTGCTCACCGCACTTGCCTGCGGCATATTCGGCATGATGCTCAGCGCCTACGGGAACGCATTCTTCACCCAGTTCCCCACCGGCATTATGATGATTATGTTCCTGGGCATACTGATGAACGGAAAATATATAGACGAACGTCTGACGATTGAAAAACAGCAGGCATTATTAACCACAACTAAAAAAGATTCGATGCTATGATGTCCAACATTTTTAACATATTCAGCATAGACTGGTGGATGGATGAGAGCAACAATGCGCTACAAATGACAGATTCCGTCCTATTCCTGCTGCTGGCTATTCCGGTAGCCTACCTGTTTCTCTGCGCACTCTTCTCGCTCGGAAAGTACAAGAACCCTTATCCGGCGGCAGCCGTACAGCACCGTTTCTTAGTGCTTTTTACCGTATTGCGCAACGGGAAAGAAGTAATTGAATCCGTCAACCGCTTTCTGGACACCCAGCAATACCCGCGCGACAAATACGACGTTGCCGTAGCAGCCACCCAACTGCCCGAAGAGGACCTTGTCACCCTGCTGCAAATGCCCGTAAACATCGTAGTACCCGACAAGGAATACTGCACCAAAGTCTACGCCATCCAGCAGGTTATGGAACGCTACGCTCCCGATGAATACGACCTGATTGTCATCTTCAATTCCGACAACCATATCGTGCCGAACGCCCTCAGCATGTTCAACAACGCCTACTACTCCGGTTGCGATTCCATCCAGGCACACCGCATAGCGGAGAACCTGAATACCAGCATCGCTGTTCTCAATGCCACCAGCGAAGAAATCAACAACAATCTTTTCCGTCTGGCACATACCCGCATGGGCTTTTCCTCGGCTCTCATAGGTTCGGCAATGGCATTCGATTTCGCCATGTTCCACGAACGTGCTCCCAAGCTGAAAGGCTCCGATATAAGCAAAGCGATGGAAACCGTACTGCTGGAACAGAACATCTACACCGAATATCTGGCGGAAGTGGTATGTTACAGCAAGAAAGAAGATAATGCAGACGGCTACCAGACGCAACGCATCAGCTGGATCCGTTCGCAATATACCAGCACATTCTTTGCGTTGAAGTATCTCCCGCTGGTATTGCTGAAAGGTGAATGGGACTATGCCCTCAAACTTTTTCAGTGGCTGATGCCTTCCCGTTTCCTGCTTATCGCACTAATTCTGCTATGCACGGCAGGCATCACCCTGCTGAACTGGATCTGGGCTCCCAAGTGGTACGTACTGCTTGCAACGCTTATCCTCACCTTCCTCATGGCACTGCCCGAAGGAGAAGTCAGCCGCCGTCTCCGCAAAGCCATCTGGGCGCTCCCGGTACTTATGTTTACAGCCGTATTCAGCCATATAAAACGGTTCTTTTACAAAAAGAAATAAGGAGTACATAGCATGAAGATAGCCATAGAAGCCCAACGGATTTTCCGTCCCGACAAGCACGGCATGGATTTCGTAGCACTGGAAACCATCCGCGAATTGCAGAAACGGAACGACGGCAATGAATACTACATTATCGTGGCTCCGGGCAAAGACCATTGCCTGGAAGAATCTGCCAACCTCTCCATTGTGGAAGTGGCGTGTCCCACCTACCCGCTTTGGGAACAGATAGCCCTGCCGCTGGCGGTGAAACGTTTAGGGGCGGACCTGCTGCATTGCACGTCCAACACAGCCCCGCTCTGCTGTCCGATTCCGCTGGTGCTGACACTCCACGACATCATCTATCTGGAACCCCGCCAACAACGCAGTCCCTCGCTTTATCAGGAAATGGGCCGGCACTACCGCCGCCTCACCGTACCACGGATTCTGAAGAAATGCCGGAAAATCATTACCGTTTCGCACTTCGAACGCAACCGCATCCGCGAAGCCCTGAACATTCCCGCTGACCGCATTACGACCATCTACAACGGCTATAGCAGACATTTCCGTCCGATGGACGACATAGACATGCAGATAGTAAACCGCTACATTCCCCAAAAAGACTTCCTGTTCTTCCTGGGAAACACGGACCCTAAAAAGAATACGGCGCGGGTGCTGAAAGCCTACAGCCTTTATCTGGAAAAATCGTCCGTAAGGCGTCCGCTGCTCATCGCAGACCTCAACGAAA
>UMKK01031112.1_pt1 | contig 15410 bp, 16 predicted proteins | sample 1966281 | NCBI WGS metagenome assembly UMKK01 (sample SAMEA4836175, study PRJEB28245) | human gut metagenome | biome: gut microbiome; material: fecal sample | place: Denmark | collected 2008 | reverse complement strand
GAGCCGAGTTCGGCACTGATGTCAATTCCGTTGTGGGTGCGCCAGTCACCAAGTGTTTCGTTTTTGACCAGCATGTCCCCGCTAAAAGGAGCGATTGCAGCTCCGCTGACCGGTAAGGTCAAGGAAAAATCGTCCGATTCCTGCTGCTGCACGGGCTGTGTGGATGCTTCGGAAGATTCGGTAGACTCCGGTACAGATTCGGACGGTACAGAAGGCGATAAGACATCCGTTGATGATTCGTCGTCCGGTGTCTCTGCGGTCAGGATACCTTCCTGTTGTCCCTGAGAGGATGGGGAGGAATCTCCGTTTGCTTCCGCAGTCACAGAATCGGAAGACTCGGGGGTCTGCTGCAGGATATTGTCGATTTTCTGCTCCGCAGGATGTGTGTCGAGCTGGTCTTCTGGGTGCATGGTTTCTGCCTGCGGAGTTTCGGATAAAGGGGCGGACTCAATATTATCGATAGTTTTGTCTACGGCAACCCAGGCCGCAGCACCGGCACCTGCAAGGCAGAGTGCCAAAGCAAGATAAAATCCCTTGCCGGAGATGAATTTTGCAAATCCATTACTCATGGTGTGACCATTCCTTTCATAGGTAAGATAATTTCCTCTGACTGTATTTTGCTCAGACAGGATGGTTTTATGCCTTACTTTGAGAAAACTTTTTGAAAACCGGAAACAGAGAGCAAAGTAGCTCACGCAGTCCAATTACCAATAAGAACAGACCAAAAGCTTTTCTTAAAAGATCTGGTTCCAGCATGTTTGCGAGTAAACTTCCCAGAATTCCGCCGATGATGCCGCCGGGAATGCAGGGCTTCAGGAGAGAAAAGGAAATCAGCTTGTTTTTCCAGTGAAAGAAGAGGGAGAGTGCTGCAGCTGGAAGAAAGAGCAGGAGATTAAGCGACTGCATCTGAGGCTGCGAAAGGGTGGAAAAAAAGGAAAGATAGAGAAGCAAAACAGTACCGCCGCCCAATCCCATTGCAGCTACCAAAGAGGAAAGAAACACAGCAGCGATAGAGAATACAGAAAGTTCCATCAAAATTTTCTCCTTTATGTGAGCAGGATTTTTGCGGCGCTGTACAAAATCAGAATGGAAAAACTGATTTTCAGCAGAAAAACAGGAATCCTTTTTAAGCACCATGCGCCGCATACGGAACCGAGAAGTGCAGGAACAAAAAAGAACAAGCTTTGTCCGAGGGAGAGATTGCCGCGAAGATAGTATACCCCAAGGCTGATGATGGATAGAGGCAGGATCAGCGCAATACTGGTTGCATGAGCCTGACGAGGAGAAAGCCCTTTTTTCTCTAGCAGCGCAACTGCCAGAATACCGCCGCCGGAACCGAAAAATCCGTTGAGCAGTCCGATTGCGATTCCAAAAAAGAATAACAAAAAATCACCCCCAAAAACGAAACGCTCCTTCTTTGGATATTTTTCCAGAAAGAAGGAGCGTTATTCATTTTGAAAAGGCTTTGTGGCGACTTGACTTTTTTGATCAGGAGGATTATCTTGTACTTAAGTAATTAAACAAATATTAAAATAGATTGGAGGAAGGCAGGATGGCATTGCAGGAAACACTCAAAGCGATTTCTGACCCAGTACGAAGAAAGATTCTGGTTTTGCTGCGGGAAAAGGAGCTTTCGGCAGGAGAGATCGCACAGCTTTTGCAGATGACTCCACCCGCGACCTCGCATCACCTGCAAAAACTAAAATATGCGGGGCTTGTTTCAGAGCGAAAAGAGAAAAATTATATTTTCTATGAGCTCAATACCTCTTTGTTTGAGGAGCTTTTGCTGTGGCTCAAACAGTTTGAGCAAAGGAAGGAGGAAACATCAGATGAAGGGAATCAAAAAGCTGTATTCGATTCTGACCTTCCTGCCGCTCGTCGTTAGTATCTTTGCCTGTCCGATTCTTCCCCAAAAGATTCCTGCACACTACAATCTGGCAGGAGAGGTTGACCGATGGGGAAGCAGGCTGGAAATCTTGGTTATTCCAATTCTTACGATGCTGCTTGGATGGATATTTAGGCGCTGGATTGTCAGCGCCATGAAAAAGCAACCCGAAAATTCCGAACGCGCCTTATATATCGGGGGTATCTCGATGCTGTTTGTATTTAACGGATTGTTTTTTGTAATGTTGTATACCTCGTTTGCTGTGGTGGAGCATCTGGCAAACCCGGAAAATTCGATCATACAAATCATCAATATTCTGGTCGGAATTATGCTGATTCCGTTAGGAAACATCATGCCGAAGGTAAAGCGCAACGGAGTGTTTGGTGTACGCACTAAATGGAGCATGGCAAACGATACCTGTTGGAATCTTTCTCAGAGGTTTGGTGGAATGAGCTTTGTTATTACCGGTATCCTGATTATTGTGGGAAGCCTGATGATGGAAAATCCCGCATATCAGAGTATTTTTATGGTAGTGATGATTTTATTGGATGCGGTATTCTGTATTGTTTATTCCTATCAGGCTTATCAAAAATATGGGAAAAACTAAGTGCCCAAAGGTTTTGCCTTTGGGCACTGTTATAGGATATAATATAAAATTAGCTTAGTTTTGAGATGGCAGACTGATGAGACGACGAATGCCGACACTTGCCATCAGATAACCTGCGGCAGGAGGAACGAAGGCGCAGCTTGCCGGACTGTGGCGTCCGTGTTCCTCGCCGCCTGCACAGATTGCTTTGGCAGGAACTTCAACCGAATAGATGACAGTCTGCTTTTCAACGCCGCGTTTTTTGAGTTCCCGGCGCATCACGCGGGCAAGCGGACATCCGCAGCCGGTTGTTTCGGAAATATCACCCCAGCGTAGGCGGGAAGGGTCAACACGGTTTCCGGTTCCCAGACAGCTGATGAGCGGGATGTTTTTTTTCTTGCAGGTTTGTGCCAGAAACAGTTTTGCAGTGACGGTATCGATCGCATCCAGGATTAGATCCGGTTTTTCGTCAAAAAGAAAATCGGAGTTTTCCGGCAGGAAAAACCGTTCGTAGCAGATGATATTGAGATCAGGATTGATGGACAGCAGTCTTTTTTTAGCAGCAAGGCATTTGCTCTGACCGACCATATCAGCGGTCGCAAAAAGCTGTCGGTTTAAGTTGGTAATGTCCACAGTGTCGTTATCAATCAGGACAAGCTTACCCACGCCCATGCGGCAGACGGCTTCGGCAGCTGCTCCGCCGACACCGCCCAGACCCAATACGGCTACTGTTTTTTGCGACAGATTGTCGATTGTCTGCTCTCCAAAGAGCTTTTCTGTGCGCTCAAGCCATTTTCTGCTCATAGCGGACCTCCTTATTATGAATTCAAAAAGACATGAAAAAAGCGCACCAAACAGTGCGCTGATTTTTTATGAGATACCCCACCGTGCCGTCGCCATGGCAAGTTAAAACCCGTCGTATGGACAGGTGGGTTGCTGCCCAGCACCTTCACGCTCCCTTCGTCCACAGACGTGAAATTCACGCTGCGGGAGGTCTGCAATCCAGTACCGGAGCTTGGCGTCCCTTTTAAAAAGTGTTGGATTATAAAAACCATACTTTCTCGAACACGGCAGGAGTACAAGCAAAATTATTTACAGAAATACAGGAAATTATTCCTCGTCGTCCGAAACAACGTCATAATCTTCTTCCAGACGTTCCATGAAGATATCAGCGATTTCGTCCATTTCGTCCTCATCTTCGATGGTTTCCAGAAATTCCTGGCCATCTACAGTAACAACCTTGAGAATTACCAGCTCACCGCTGTCATCCAGCGATTCCTGTGGATCATCAAATACTGGGGAAAGTGCCATATAACGATTTTCACCGTTGTCAATTGCATCCAGAACTTCAAATGTATGTTCAACACCGTCGTCATCTTCCAGAGTCAGGATGTCGTTGCCAAATTCGTTATCGATCATCGGGCCGCAGCTCCTTTCATTTCAACTACGATTATATTATAGCATTCTGAGATCAAAGTCAATCATTATTATAGATTTTATAAATTGTTCAATAAAAAGATTCAAATTTGTTGAAAATTAATATTGAAAAACACAATAGAATAGGATATAATGAAATCACAACAAAGGTAATATTAAATATAAAACAGAAAGGGTGATTCCTATGAAAACAGGAGCAGAACCAGTTTCAATCCTTTCTGAGGAATCAAAAGTTTCCTCAGGGAGATCCCAAAACAGATAAGTTTCCATAACAAAGCGATCAGAAACCTGAAAAAAGAAATTCATTAAATCAAAAGATTTAATAAAAAGAATTTCTAAAAAAGGATAAAACAAGATCGAAAGCAATGAAGCAAAATAAAATATGGAAAACAAAATCTGAACAAGTTTATATTTAATATCAAAAAGATTCTGATGGAAGTAGTATCAGAAGAAAAGGAAAAAACCTTTAAAAAAAATAATGAAAACTGAATAAGAAAAAAGAAAGGAAAAGAACCTTTAAAAAAAATTAAAAACAAATGATATTACCTTTTCATTGTTAATATAGATTCTTAAGAAGAAAGCTAGTTAACATTGATTTCAAAATAATTGCTTTTTAGGTGAGTCCGATGAAATAGCAGATTTTAAAAAGGTACCCCTTACAAGATAACATACAAAAAAGAAGTTGAGTTAAAGGAAATGTGATTGAAATGAGAGCATTCCCCAAAAAACCAAACATCTCAGGTTATCTAAAAGAATACTAGTCATAATGAGGGAAATACCAATGTACTAATCTGATTTATCAAGAGAACTCCGAATAAACGATAAAGCTTCCAAGAGGGGCTGTGAGAAATCACAGCCCCTTTTATAATGTCTGGAAATAAAAAACCATGCGTCATTTTGATGCATGGTTTTTCTTTTTTGGAAAGAAAGGGAATGAGTTCACAGTCTGGATATAGAAACACAAAAAGGAATATGATATAATAACCAGTAGGAATTGTAATGAAACAAGATCAGATAGGAGATGAATTCATGGAATATCCGCTGATAAGAGAATGCATTGCGAATGGGGTGTATTTTTCTTCCATCACAGATAAAAAGTTTAAACATAATCGAATCTCGGTCAACCTCATTGTGAAGCTGGACAGAGAAAAGGTAACCGATCGTGCGGTAGTACCATTTATTCTGCGTCAGGGAAGTAAGAATTGTCCGGATTTTACCAACCTCAATAAAAAACTGTGTGACCTGTACGGAGCTTCGCTGGATGCCGGTGTCGATAAAATCGGTGAGTATCAGATGATCACTTTGGGAATCATCGGGGTGGACAACCGTTTTGCGCTGTCCGGAGAAGACATGGTACAGGAATGTACCCGAATGCTCTGCGAAATTGTACTGGAACCGGATATTACAGATGGTAAATTCAATGTAAAAAATACAGAATTGGAAAAACAGTACCTGTTAGAAACTATTTCTTCCGAGATCAATGATAAGAGAACTTATGCTAACATCCGCTGCAAGGATATCATGTGTAAGAATGAAGCTTGTGCAATCAAGAAGTATGGTTATGCAGAAGATGCACAGAAGATTACACCAGAGTCTGCAGCAAAGGCATATCAGGAACTGATCGAAACAGCACAGGTTGAGATCATGTTTGAAGGCTGCGGAGATCCAAATGCAGCAAAAGAGATTTTCCGCAAAAAGTTTGCTGAGATTACAAGAAATCCAATTTCGATTACTAAGTGCTGCACAAGACCTCAGCAGGGAGAAGTGAAGCAGGTAGTCGAAAAGATGGATGTAAAACAGGGAAAACTGGTTATGGGCTTCCGTGTGGAAAATATGGACAGCTATACCAAAATGAATGCAGAACGAGTAGCAATCGGTCTGTTTGGCGGAACAGCAAGTTCCTTCCTGTTTAAGAATGTCCGCGAAAAAATGAGCTTGTGCTACTACTGCTCCTCTCAGTACGACCGACATACCGGAATTATGATGGTATACAGTGGTGTAGAAGCTGCAAACGCACAGAAGGCAAAGGAAGCAATTCTTGCTCAGCTGGAAATGATGCAGCGCGGAGATTTTTCTGAAAAAGATCTAGAAGAAACAAAACTCTTCTTTAAGACTGCGCTCAAGGCAACCGGCGATTCATTGGGCGCAATGGACAGCTGGTATCTGGCTCAGATTATGGGCGGCACAGAGGTTTCACCGGATATGGAAATCGAGCTGTGCAGCAAGGTTACCAAGCAGGATGTTATCGATGCGGTAAACTGTGTGAAACTGGATACCGTTTATATGCTGATGCCGCAGGATGAAAAGGAGGGGGAATAGGATGAAACAGGAAATCGTGCGAAATGAACGAATTGGAGAGGAATATCTGCGGATAGAACATCCATCGGGACTCACCATGCTGCTGTATCCAATGAAAGGGTTCTCCACTTCTTATGCGATGTTTTCTACCAAGTATGGTTCCATCGATGTCTGCTTCAAAACAGAAAAGGACAAGGATTTTGTAACGGTACCGGCAGGAATTGCCCACTATCTGGAACATAAGATGTTTGAAAGTGAGGATGGAGATGCGTTTGACCGCTATGCCAAAACCGGCGCATCGGCGAATGCATTTACAAGTTTTGACAAGACCTGTTATCTGTTTGCATGTTCCGACCAGTTCAGAGAGTCGATTGAGATTCTGCTCGACTTTGTGACCGATCCTTACTTTACCAAAGAGACAGTAGAAAAGGAACAGGGAATTATTGCCCAGGAAATCAGAATGTACGATGACGATCCAGGTTGGAGAGTCATGTTTAACCTTCTGGAAAGCATGTACCAGAAAAATAGCGTCAAAGTGGATATTGCCGGAACAGTGGAATCGATTGCACAGATTGACGCAGATCTGCTTTATCGTTGTTACAATACCTTCTATAACCTGAACAACATGGTGCTGACCGTTGCTGGAAACTTTGACCCACAGGATGTCATTGATGCAGCAGATCAGGTGCTCAAAAAAGCAGAGCCAATCCAGATTGAACGTAAGGTAGAGGAAGAACCGGCAGAGGTTGCAAGAAAACGCTTTGTACAGCATCTTCCAGTTGCCACACCAATGTTCTATATTGGATTTAAGAGCCCGAATGCAGGAGAAACACAGAATTTCCGCAATATGATCTATGACGAGATGATTCTGGACCTGGTTACTGGAGAAACAACCGAACTGTACAAAAAATTGTACGAGCAGGGCCTGATCAATGGCGGTATTATTGGAGAAACCATGGCTGGCAGAGATTATCTGTGCTCGATGATCTCCGGTGAATCCAAAGATCCGGATTCTGTTTATGAGCAGATTGTAGAAGCGTTTGAGCAGGCTAAAATGAATGGAATTGCGGATGAGGATTTCGAACGCATCAAAAAATCGACCTATGGAAGATATCTTGGAATGTTCGGAAAACCAGAGTCCATTGCGGCTGCAACCGTAAACTGCTATTTTGCAGGAATGGATCTGTATGAGCTGATTGAATTGGTGGCAAACAGCACCAAGGAAGAGCTGATGGAACGTCTGAAAGCAGATTTCCTGACAGAAAACAGCAGCATTTCCATTGTAATGGCATAAGACAAAAGGTAAGGAGCAAAGTTTCATGGAACAGACAGTTGCCTTCCCAGGGTTGGGATTGGAATTTAATATTAACAGAGTCGCTTTTCAGATTGGAAATATACCCGTTTATTGGTATGGTATCCTGATTGCACTGGGATTCATTCTTGCAATTATATATGTTAACAAGCGTGCAAAGGAATTCGGCATTGATCCAGACCGGATGCTCGATGTCATTATGGGCGGTGCAGTCGGCGGAATCGTCGGCGCAAGAGCTTATTATGTTCTGCTCAAATGGGATTATTACGGACAGAACCTGGATCAGATCTTCAATACCAGAAGCGGCGGTATGGCAATCTATGGCGGTATTATCGGCGGATTGCTGATAGGTCTTCTGATGTGCAAGATTCGAAAGGTTCGCTTTGTTCCGGCAGTGGATCTGGCGGCTGGCGGATTCTTTATCGGACAGGCAATTGGACGCTGGGGCAACTTTGTGAATATTGAAGCTTTTGGCGGAAATACCAGCCTACCATGGGGCATGTCTTCTTCGGTCATTACTTCTTATCTGACCGAACATGAAGCGGAGCTGGAAGCATTGGGCATGAATATTGACCCAAACATGCCAGTGCATCCAACCTTTTTGTATGAATCTATCTGGTGCCTGCTGGGCTTTTTGTTTCTTGCATGGTACACCAAACGCCGCAAGTTTGACGGCGAACTCATCCTCATCTATATGATGTGGTACGGTGCAGGCAGAGCAGTGATTGAAGGACTGCGTACAGACAGCCTGATGATTCCAAACACTTCCCTGCGCGCATCCCAGATGCTGGCTTTGGCAATGGTGATTGTGGCAGCAGTGATTTGGGTGATCAACACCTCTAAAGTGAAAAAAGCAGGTGAGAAACATCTGTTTGTGGACAGTGAGGAAGGTCAGCTGATTATAGCTGGTCAATTCTATCAGAAGAAGGGCGAAACAGCCAAAACTTCTGATGCAGAACAGACCCATTCTCTGTTTACAGAAAATGCAGAGCAGTCAGCAGAAACTACAGAGAAAAAAGAAGAAGTTTCAGAAGTGACTTCCGAACAGCCAGAAGATCCGGCAGCAGAAGAAGTTAAGCAGGAAGAAACAGTAAATACAGAAGCTGCTGAGCAGCCCGCTAAACAGGAAGAAAATTTCCTGGGAAATGAATCAGAACCAAACCCGGAAGAACCGCAGGAGGAACTTTCGGAAGAAGAAAAATAAACACCAATACTTGTGAGGAGGAATCGGAATGGCAACCATTATGGATGGCAAAGCGTTATCTCAGAAACTGAAGGAACAGATAAAGGAACGCATCGCACAGATGCGGGCAGAGGGAATTATTCCAAAGCTGGTGGTCGTTCTGGTTGGTAACGACAGTGCGTCGGAAGTTTATGTTCGCAATAAACATAAATCCTGCGGCGAAGTTGGAATTGAATCGGAGATTATTCACCTCCCTGAAGAAACAACACAGGAAGAACTTCTGGATACCGTATATCAGCTTAACGAAGATCCAACAGTGGACGGAATTCTGGTTCAGCTTCCGCTTCCAAAACAGATCAACGAAAAAATTGTGCTGCGTGCAATCCTTCCGGAAAAGGATGTGGACGGCTTCCATCCTGTCAGCGTAGGCCTTCTGAGCATCGGAGACGAGGGTTTTGCGCCAGCTACTCCAAGCGGCATTATGGCAATCTTTAAGGAATATGGCATTGAGGTTGCAGGCAAAAACTGTGTAGTAATCGGCAGAAGCAACATCGTTGGAAAACCAATGGCAGCACTGCTGCTCCAGCACGATGCGACCGTTACGATCTGTCACTCCAAGACACAGAATCTTGCTGAAATCACCAGACGGGCAGATATTGTTATCGTTGCAACCGGAAGAAGAAATACCCTGACTGCAGATATGGTAAAAGATGGTGTGGTTGTGGTCGATGTTGGCATGAACCGAAATGAGCTTGGAAAACTCTGCGGCGACGTTGACTTTGCACAGGTTAAGGAAAAGGCTTCCTTCATCACACCAGTTCCAGGCGGAGTGGGTCCGATGACTATTACCGAGCTTTTGGAGAATACTATTCTGGCAGCACAAAGACATCATCGTTAGGAAATGCCGATTAGCAAAAACAAAAGTTTTCAAACTTTCAAAAATGCGCTTGAACACCCTGAGTTGAACTTGTTCAGCTCAGGGTGTTTCGCTTGTTGCGATGAGCGACCAAAGACGCTGTATTTGGAATCTGCAATTTTTTGAAAAAAATTGAGTAAAACTTTTTGTCTTTCCCAAAACGAGCAAATGTGTTAACGCGAGGGAGCGCCGTGTGCTGAAACTGCCACTTCCCACCAAATCAAAGCGCGAAACAGCTTTGGTACTTTCTCAGAAAGTACATTTTCGGCATAATGACGGCATTTTTTGGCTTGACAAGCACTGCTCGATATGGTAGGATAAGTTGTACCGCATGTTACGGGCTTGAGAAGTGTGCGCCAAAACAGGCCACCGCCTGAAAAGACAGCGAGTTTATACAGAAAGAGGAATTTATTATGTACGCAATTATCAAAACCGGCGGCAAACAGTATCGCGTATCCGTAGGCGATGTAGTTTATGTTGAAAAGCTCAATGCTGAAGCAGAAGCAAACGTTGAATTCGACGTTATCGCTCTTGGCAAAGAAGATGGTATGGTAGTAGGCACTCCAGTTGTTGAAGGTGCTAAAGTTGCCGGTAAAGTTCTCAAAAACGGCAAAGGCAAAAAGATCACCGTATTCACTTACAGATCCAAGAAAGACAGCAAACGCAAGATGGGTCACAGACAGCCATATACAAAGGTTGAAATCACTGCTATCAACGCATAATGATCCAAGCTGATTTTTTTAAAACCGGGGAGCTGCTCAGCGGATTTTCGCTCAGCGGACATGCAGGATATGATGATTATGGTCATGATATCGTCTGTGCTTCGGTAACCTCGGCGGTTCAGATGACCGCAAATGCCCTCACAGAAGTTTTGAAACTCAAAGCAGATGTGTCGGTAGGGGAAAACGTTATTCAAGTAAAGCTCTCAAAACAGGATGCACAGAAGGGACAGTCCTTTTTGCAGGCACTGCTTCTTCATTTAAATATTCTGGCAGAAGACTATGAGGGCACAATCAAGGTAAATCTTTCGGAGGTGTACAACAATGCTTAGACTTAACATGTAATTCTTTGCTATTAAAAAAGGTGTTGGTTCCACAAAGAACGGCCGTGACTCTGAATCCAAACGTCTCGGCGCAAAACGTGCAGACGGTCAGTTTGTACTGGCTGGTAACATTCTGTACCGTCAGAGAGGAACTCACATTCATCCAGGAGAAAATGTAGGTATCGGCAGCGACGATACTCTGTTTGCTCTCAAAGATGGTAAAGTTAAATTTGAGCGCATGGGCCGCGATCGCAAGAAAGTAAGCGTTATTCCGGTTCAGTAATCCATTTTGATGACGAGAAAAATCCCGAGATGTTTGGTCTCGGGATTTTTTTAGGTTTATGCGAGGGGGAAAATCATGATGGGAGATATTTCAATCCGCTCGATGAGCCAGGATGATGCGCAGGAGATGTGTTCCTGGGAGTATTCCGGGCAATACCGCGTGTACAACAACAGTTGGGAAAAGATGGCAGAACAGCATATTTCCTACGCAGATGAAGAGACCCGCCGGAAAGAATTTTACACCTTGCTGCGCGATGGAAAGATGATCGGATTTTTCCGCCTTCGCCGCGGAGAAAAGGTTGTAGAACTTGGACTGGGGCTTCGACCGGATCTTTGCGGGCAGGGACTTGGAAAGAAACTGGTGCAGGCAGCGGTTCAGGAGCATAAAAAACGTTTTGGGGATCTTCCGTTGTGGCTTGCAGTGCGTGTCTGGAACGAGCGCGCGATAAGGTGCTATCGTACGTGCGGTTTTGTAGAAATCAAACGTCTGACGTTGGAGTTGTCGGAAGGTCCGACGGAATTTATCCGCATGGAATACCGGGATGATGAAAAAGTGGAAAGGAATTGCAAGGCATCCGGGAGTGTAGTACAATAGAGCTTAGATACCGTAAGAACAGGGGGCTCGTTGTATGAAAACGCTCAATCGGAGTTTGAAGCTTGCAAGCTTTCCCTTTTGGATGTCATCCTTTTTGCTTCCGATTTATTGCAGCAGTCTGGGACTTTCTCCACTGGAAACGACCGGTATGTTTTCGGTCTATTCGCTGTTTGTTCTGCTCAGTAAGTTAGTATCTGGAAGGCTATGTGACCACGAAAAAATCGGCAGAAAAAAGGTATTTTTGACAGGGCTTGTGCTGACCGCATGTTCTTATGCGCTTCTTGCGTTTTCCAGAGAACTTGTCTGGCTGTATCTTTCCCAGATGATAGACGGTATTGCAACGGCACTTTTGTCCGTTTCGCTCTACACCATGGTGGTTGACGAGAGCGGAGAAGAGATAGCAGTCAATCGAGGAAAGCAGTCCGCGGCGCAAAACTTTGGCGGATTGTACGGTATGATTTTTTATTTTGTGCTGTTGTCCAATATGGATTTCTTTGCTACTTGGAAAGTGTTTTTCCTAGGAAGTGCGGTCCTGACTTTGTATGGAGTCTGGAATGCAGCAAGAAGACTTGAGGATAATATGCCAAAAGAAACAGACGGGAAAAAGCTCCAAAATCTGAAACTGGCAATCTGCTTAAAAGCAAAAGGATTGATTGCTGTGCGCTTTTTGCTTTCCCTTTCTCTCAATGTGCTGGGCGCAGTATTTGTCCTGATTATGATGCAGCGATTTGGAAATAATATGATGATTGGGCTAATCTGCCTGATCCCATCTACCCTGCTGGCTTATCTGTCTCCTTCCATCGGCGCAAAAATAAAACGTTTTGGAGAAAGAAAGTCGTTTTTAACAGCAAGTATTCTGGCAATTCTGCTTTTAATCTGGATGTCGGCAAGCACAGTACCTGTTTTCTTTGGACTGGGCTGGTCGGGATATTCCTTTGCTGTCACAGCTATGAATCTTTCGATGGATGCAGTCTTTTCCAAGCAGATACCGGAGAAGGAGCGGGGAATGTACAGCGGTATTTATTCGTGCAGTGTAAATCTGGGAAGCATGATTGCATCGGTATTGGGTGGATTTTTCATGCAGGAGATTGGCGAATCAACGCCATTTTATCTGACCGCTGTTTTGCTAATCTTAACCATGTTGGTTTTCCAAAAAGTTCTTTTAACAGAGAATAAGTAATATAGAGTTGTTTTGTGCCTTTCCTTGCCGCGCGGCACAAAATGAAATGAGGGCGGCAAAGAGAAGAAAAGAGGCGAAACGAATGTTTATTGATAAAGCTACGATTAAAGTACAGGCAGGTACCGGCGGAAACGGTGCGGTTTCTTTCCACAGAGAAAAGTTTGTTGCAGCGGGAGGTCCGGACGGCGGAGACGGCGGCCGCGGCGGAAACGTTGTACTGCAGGGCTGCGAGAGCATCAACACCCTGATTGACTTTAAGTATAAAAGAAAATTTATCGCACAGAACGGCCAGAACGGCGGAACAAACCGCTGCTTTGGTAAGAGCGCACCGGATCTTGTCATCAAAGTTCCAGTAGGAACCGTTGTCAAGAATGCAGAGAGCGGTCAGGTCATGGCAGATATCGTGGATGAAACACCGGTTATCATTGCGCATGGCGGAAAAGGCGGCTGGGGAAACAGCCACTTTGCAACTCCTACCCGACAGATTCCACGCTATGCAAAACCGGGTATTCCGGGAGAGAGCTTCGATTTGATTCTGGAACTTAAACTTTTGGCGGACGTTGGTCTGGTAGGCTATCCAAATGTCGGTAAATCCACCTTGATTTCAGAAGTCATCGGCGCAAAACCAGTTATTGCAAACTACCATTTCACCACCTTGACTCCGGTTCTGGGTGTTGTAAAAGTAGCAGAGGAAAAATCCTTTGTTATGGCAGATATTCCGGGATTGATTGAAGGCGCAAGCGACGGTGTTGGTTTGGGTCATGAATTTTTGCGCCATGTTGAGCGCTGCCGCCTGATCGTTCATGTTGTGGATGTTTCCGGCTGCGAAGGAAGAGATCCGAAAGAGGACTTCAAGACCATCAATCATGAGCTTGCAAACTTCAGCGAGGAGCTTTCGACCAGAGAACAGATCGTTGTTGCAAATAAGAGCGATATCGCGACCGAAGAACAGATTGAGGATTTCAAAAACTTTGTGGAGGAACAGGGATGCCAGTTCTTCTGCATTTCGGCTGCAACCCGCAAGGGAATCGAGCCACTGGTTCATGCAATCTCCCAGAAGCTGGATGAGCTGCCGCCAATCAAACGTTTTGAAGTCAACTATGTACCGGTTATGCCAGATAAAGATGAAAACAAATGGAAGTTTGACATTACCGTGGACGAAGACGGCGTTTATGTGGTCGAAGCAGACTGGTTGGTTAAGGTACTCGGCATGGTCAATATCGAGGACGAGGAGTCGCTCGGTTACTTCCAGCGAGTTCTCCGTCAGAGCGGAATCATCGATCGTCTGGAAGAGATGGGCATCAACGAAGGGGATACTGTCAGCATCCTGAACTTCGAGTTTGATTATATCCGATAAAAGCATCTGGCAGCATAGCAGATAGCTGAGAAGGGAATGTTAACAACGGAAAGCTTAAACAACGAAAAAGTGGACATCAGACTGTACAGCCCACAGGCACTGGCCTTTCTGGGGGATGCCGTGTATGAAATTCTGGTGCGGGAACGGATTGTTCATCGCGCCAACATGCCGGTGAATAAGCTGCATTTGCAGGCAGTGGAACAGGTGAGGGCTTCTTATCAGAGCAAAGCGTATGCAGTTGTGGAACCGGTACTCACCGAAGAGGAACTGGCAGCGCTCAAACGCGGACGAAATATCAGCTCGATTAAGCCGCCCAAAAACGGAACGATGCAGGATTATCGCCGCGCAACCGGTCTGGAGTGTCTGTTTGGATATCTGTATCTGAAGGGCGAAATTCAGAGAATCAACGAGCTGTTTTTGATGATTGAGGAACACCTTGAGCAGGGGGAGTAAAAAATGGTTAATAGTCAGCTTGTGCAAAAAGAAAGTAAATTAAAAACAATTGCAGTAGACCTGTTATTTGACTTGATTGCAGGTATTGCGTTTGGTGTTTCTGTCAATGTATTTACCGCACCAAACCATATTGCTCCGGGTGGAGTAACCGGTTTTGCTACCCTGATGAACTACATCTTCGGTGTGCCGATCGGTTTGATGTCCTTTATGATTAACGTTCCGCTTCTTTTGTCGGGAGTTAAAATTTTAGGAAAAGAATTTTTTGTCAAAACCTTTAAATCGGTTGTTATCATCAACTTCTCGGTAGACGTAATCGTACCGTTTATCACACAGGGATATGTTTATCAGGGCGAGAAGATGATGGCTGGATTGATGGGCGGTGTGCTGATGGGCACCTGTATCGGTCTGGTTTTGCAGAGAGGTTCCACCAGCGGCGGTTTGGATATCGTCGGCAGAATGGTAAAGAAACAGATGCCGCAGTTCTCGATTGGTAAGATTATGTTTGCGGGAGACTTTACTATTCTGGTTGTGTCGATGCTGGTATACAAAAATATCGAGAGCGGATTAAACGGTCTGATTTGTATTTTTGTTTCCTCCAAAATCGTAGACTACCTGCTGTATGGCATGGAAAAAGGCATGATGCTGTATGTAGTATCGGATAAGGCAGAAGAGATCGCCACAGCGATTATGTCCAACATTGTTCGCGGTGCAACCCTGTTGAATGCAGAGGGAGCATATTCCCATGATCCAAAGAAGGTTGTACTCTGTGCAATTCGTGATCATCAGTATCCGGGTGTAAAGAGACTGGTAAAACAGATCGACCCGAATGCATTTATGATGGTAAATGATACCCATGATATTCTGGGCAGCGGATTTAATGATAT
>UMKK01011596.1_pt1 | contig 15464 bp, 21 predicted proteins | sample 1966281 | NCBI WGS metagenome assembly UMKK01 (sample SAMEA4836175, study PRJEB28245) | human gut metagenome | biome: gut microbiome; material: fecal sample | place: Denmark | collected 2008 | reverse complement strand
ATCTTTTGTATCTCCTTTCCTTATCATGGTTATATGATATCACGTATTTTTACGTATGTCAATTATTTTTTACGTATTTTTACGTGTTATTATGTTTGTTATATTTTGTCCTCTGCCACATCTCCGCGACCTTTTCCCAACCACCTGTTGCCACTAAGTACACGATAGGCGCCGCAATCACCGCTCCAACGATATAATACCAGAGTAATGCCATTTTAAAATAAATACATAAGATCACAACCGCCAGCGGACACAAGATCAACGCGACCACAAGCGCCACCGCATTTGTCTGGATCTTATTCAATCCAGGCATTTCTTTCACCACTTGTACTACTACGCTTACAAAAAAGGCAAGTACTCCGATACCTGCCAGCATATACATTACATACTGCATTAATAATTCCATACTCATAATTTCTTCTCCTTTAATCTTTAATTGGTAATTTCTTAATTTCTTCTAATAACTTTGTCACCATGCCATTTCCTCCAAGCTCATGATATGCTTTATACATCTCTAAGAAATTTTCCAGACCGTGTTTGGTGATGTACCCTCTTTCCGTCCACTTCTCGTGGTATTCTATGAGCTGAACTCGTAATAATAACATTGTCCCTTTGCTGTTTGCGTCTCGGTCTTTCTTTTGCGTCTTTAGTATCCACACAATATAGCCCAGTACTGTAGGCATAGCTACTGATAGAACATCCATAATGATTTCTTGCATGTACTTCTACTCCTCTTTTACCCCTCTTTTACTTCTTTCCATAGGCTTTCCGTTCCAACCGCTCCCGGTTCCCAGACATTACTATCCACCAAAGACTCCCAAGTTTTTCCCTCGTGGGTTACTCGATCTCCTTTTTTATATGGATTGGTGCTTTGTGGCTGCTCCCAAGGCAATACGCTTCCAGATGGATCTGTAAGTACCTTTGCGTAGAGACTGGAAGCGGTGTCCGGTGTCCAGTCTGGCTGTGACGTATGATCTTGGAGTACCTTGTACAAAATACCTTTGTATGTAAGGTACTTACCTGCCTTATATGTTACTTCTTCTCCACTCCATAAATCGTACAGAGCTTTAACTTGTAATGCCTGCTCTTCTGGAAGATTTTCCGCCTGTATCTTCGCTACCATAATTGCAGCCTCTCTCACTTCCGTCTGTACTTCCGGAGTTCTTTCTGGTCGGTACATCGTGACACCGTATATTTTTCCGATAAATTCATGTGTACACTCAAAATGCGTATAGCCTTCGTACGGTTCACTTCTGACTCCTCTTTCTTCTGTGTACATCTTCTTTGTTTTTGTTTTATCCTCGAAAATGGCACGTAATTCTTCTGGAGTTGCAGATACTGTTTTAATAGTGACATAGTCGCCATAAACAATAAATTGCTGCACGGTAATTTCCGTTGCATCATTGAATATAATTTTCATATTACTCCTTTCTGCCGGTCTGCCACCGGCAAGGCAATAAAATAAGAGCCTGCATTGGCTCTTGGTTGACGAGTTACATTTTTCTCCCACTTACTAAATGGCAAAATAACAAATGGTGGTAAAGGTTATGTCCGTTTTCCTGATGGAACACAAATTTGCTACGGTACGCTTAGTAGTACGGGCTACACATCTGTTAATCACAATCTTTTTTTTGCAAAACCATTTATAGATACAGAATATGTCGTAATTCTGACCAAGGGTACAAACGGAAAGTTTATTACAGAGTTCGGCGAATATGATTCCTCCGGAAACAGAAATAGATCTGTAGATAAGTGTTCTGTGCATTATGATGCTACTACTGCGAATTACACAAAGACAATTAGCTGGGTGGCAATTGGTCGTTGGAAATGATTATTCGATTTCGCACACCATCATCCATTCTAACCCTATATTTTGAGGTGGATTTGTCATCAGAAATTGCACATCTGCATAAGCATTGGTCGTTGCTATATGTTTTTTTATTCCGCCGATTAAAAACAATCCACTTCCGGGATTAAAGCAATTAAGCGAAAAATCAAGGACTTTCTTGATTTTTGTAGTTATATTTACCGGAAATAAACCTAAGTTGGTTATCGTATTGTACACAAATGGAGGAAAGCTAGTTCCATTTACATTTTTGATTGTATAGTTTCCAAATAGTTTCACATATCTTTTATCGCCAAAAGATAAAATGGAATATTCGTAGTTATAACCATTGGTAGTTATACTTTTACTATCAACAACTTTTATACAATTGCCATTTAGCGACTCAATCATTTTCTGCTGTTCCGCCGCACTAACCAATTTCTTGAACACCGGACGGACCTCTGTGATGTTGATTCCATCCAGTTCCACCTCGTATAGTGGCATCTCATGTTTCAGATCACCATTCCGGATATCTCCAACCACATGCCCAGGTACGTTTGGCGTTTCCTTACTTGGAGTTCCCTGCAATACAACAGTATTCACGCTTTCCACTCCACTATCAGCTACTTTTTCATAGCGTGCTACAATAAGGTCTATTCTCTTTTCCCCTTGCATTCCGTTTTCGATAGTTAATTCATCATTTATATTTTTAGGTATGACCGCATGCGTACCCTGCATACAGATACTACCATCTTTGATGTCTATCCGGTTATTACTCACCAGCTGAGCCTCTAATTCACTTCCACCATTCATAACATAATCTTCAGCACCAACTATTCCAATATTGAAATCACGAACTTTATATGGTGTTACATGTGGAGTGCCTCTATGGCCTGTTACTATCTCCATCTTTTAATCTCCTTTCAGTTTATAATCAATACGTTCTTTCCCTGTACTGATTTTTAAAATTTTTTGTATAACTGGTTTCACAACATAAAGACCGGTTATATGGTCTCTTCCTGATACGATATCACCAAGCTCTAAGTTAGCTTTTTCAATGTTCATATCAAATTCTTTGTAATCAGCAAGCTCTTTCAGTCGCTTCTCTCCGCCTTCTTCTAACTCTGCAACATCTGCAGATGAGTAATCATACACATCTGTTCTTTCTTCAAGCCCTTTATAGTATTGTGTCTTACCAATACTGCCATCTTTTTGGATATACAAGTCGACTCGAATCCGATCTTTCAGCTCGCCTTCGCCAAGACATATCAAATGGTTTATCCCTCGACGGTAATCGCGTACAGTCATTTTTATATTACAGTCTTGACTATACTCTTCCTCTTCAGAATAGTTGTTTATCGGTGCTGCAGATACTTCCACGTATCCTGCTTCTCCCGGAGCGCCTTGAATGTACTTAATGCTGAGTTTGTAATTAACGGATTCCAATAATGAGGTTAAGCCCTCCAACAGAGTTACATACCTATTAAACTGGTAATTTACCGTAACCTCTGTACTCTCTTCCGGCACTACAAACCAATCCCCAAAGTGCTCTTTTAACATCTTCCTTAAGACTTCATTCAATTCTCCACTGACGGTCAAATAATCTTGTCCGGATGGTGGAGATATGATTTTTTTACTTAACATTCCTCGCCAAGTATCTCCCATAAACTTTACAGTTTTCGATTTGGTAAGACTGATAATGTCTTTTACAATGCCTCCAAATTCTGTCCCAGGAATAAACACCTGGGACTCATACCACAAAAATTCTTTATTTACTGCCTGTGATTTCAGAGTGATTACAAAGTCATTTTCGGCACCGACAGAAAACTCTACTTCCTTGTAATTTTTCAACACACCCAACTCGCAGCCTTTTTCATTTGCTACAATCACGCCATATCACCTCTTTCGGGTTCGCTACGTTCCATAAACAAGATCAAGTCGTGTCCAAAGTTACCGTCCCATGTAATATTACTGTTTCCTACTGGAATCCTTGTAAATATAGATGGTTCTTTCTGCCGGTTATTGAACTCATTCACCTTAAAACCATTCAACCTCGTTCTTACAACCGTGTTTTCCCTGGAATCTATTGTCATATATTCCCTGTCAGACACTACCGTTTTTACTTCATAGGAATTCCCGCCGATCATGATTCGAGGGTTGGTACACGGACCATATATAATCCACTTAAAATCACACGCTTGTAGACCGTCATTGATAATATTTCCAGTTCCTTTTACATCACCCATATAATCATACGGATAGTCATGTGGATAATCGAGATATGGAGCATTTGCTTTCCCATCTATGGACTTTACAAACTCATACTTTCGTTCCTTAATCCAAACCGGGCGGTCTGTAATCAAGCGCATATAGCACAGATGGAAACTAACACCCATACACCAGTCTTTTTTCGTACTTCCTATCAAGTTACACAATACATACTGACCATTATAATAGAGCCGCCCTTTTGCATTTTTAATAACATCCTTCTCTGTTATAGTAAAAAGCCGATCACATGCTTTTAGGTAAGTCTCTTCGTCATCGGCGAACACATTAAGGACAATGGATAACTCTGCCATTTCTTTCGTGAAACCAGTTATACCATCGCCTTCTGATTCATAGCCCCATTCATAATCCAACAACTCTGATATGTCTCTGGGAACATACGGAGGCTTTGTGAAATCCAGTTTTTCCCCTTCGCTGTTTAAATAATATAATTCCACAATTTACCTCCTCTCTGCTGCATACCGTGAATATGCACGTCCCATTTCTCTATCATTTAATTCGATTACAATGTTGCTCAGTTCGCTTCTGACAATTTTTTTAATGGCGCCATAATCCGTCAGATCTCTTCCAGAAGAATAGCTTTTATTTTCCTCAGCAGTTAAGACTCTCTCTCCCTTATGGAGTACCGCTCGGAACCCATCATAAGGAACATTATCAAGACCGTTAAAATAAGAGCCGGCTAATCCTGCTTTTACGTTTTGCAAAGCGGAATTGACCGAAGAGCCAATATTAACTCCTACTGAGAAAGTAATCTTTCTGGCTCTTGCCGCATTATCTGCAGCAGTATTCACCGCATTGAGCGCAGATATCGTACCGTCTTTATTGACCTTAATGTTATAAGGTGTACCATTAATTTTTACGATACCGGTACGGGTTCCATCAGTTGCCTTAGTAACTTCTTCCATTGAGCCCACAACTTCTCCATTTGCGAGTACTATATTTCCAGATTCCTCATCAAATCTCATCTGAGCACTTATAATTTGTTCATAAGACCCTTCTTCACTATCTGCCATTTTCTTTGTTGCTTCTGCCATATCTGTTGTATACCCAGCCACTTCATTATTAGTGGCATCGTATATTCCTATTATTTCTCCAGTACTTTCATCTATGCTTACAGCGACATCACTCATAGTACCAGTAACTTTGTTGTACATCCGATAACATCCGCTCTCTGTAATGGTATCGAGTCCATCATAACGACCTTGTAATTGTTCTAAAAACTTCCGACTCTGAACATCTTCCTGCGTAAGAATCTCGCCATTATATTTGTTGATCACATCTAAGATTTCCGGGTTCTTTTCTTTCACGATGTTAAGATACTCATCCCATAGATCATTCTGTGAATCTATCTTTTTTTGTTTATCTTCTTCAAGATTCTGTATCTGTTTTTCTAATTCTTCCTTTTCTGCTCCTGTGCACTCTTCAGCCTTGCTTTTCAGTAAATCAATTTGAGTATCGTAAGCCGCCTTGATTTGCACAATTTCATCTTCCCTAATCTTAGCCTTTTCCTGCAATAGCTTTGAAGCAGACTCCGCATCCATTGTTTCAATCCTTGCATTAAACTCATTTTTTGCATACTCGATTTCTTCCTGTGTGCCACCGAGAGCTTCCAGTTCGATTTGCCTTATACGTGCATTTTTTGCTTCTATATCTGCGATTTCCTGCTCATTCAAAGCCCGTTTTTCCGCAGCAGCATTTTGCTCTATCGCAAGGATTTCTCCCTGCAAGGTTGTTATCTCATTAATCTGATTATCACTCGATGCAGACAAAATCTCTAAAACCTTCTGCTCACTCTCATCAATCACCTGATCGTCTGCTACAAAGAGCTCTTTTAACGCAGCCTGTGACTCTTCTTTCTTACTCTGAACCGTACTGATTGCCTCGTCACACATCTCGTTCACGCGCTGAGTAAACTCATCACTCTCCTGCTGATCTATGACATCATCAAATCCCATTTCTCGTAAGAATACACTAAACTCCTGCAACTTCTCAGTAGAATTCTCAACTGCCTTCTGAAATTCCGGGCTGAGCTCATCACTAAATTCTTTATGCACAAGTCCAAGTTCTTCCAACTCTTCACGTGACTTTACTTCTACCCCCTGTAGCTTCGCAAGTGCCTGTTCCATCAAAGACAACTCTTCTTTAGACTCAATCACACTTCTGTTCATCAACTGTGAGTTTTCGTGAATTGCATACAGACCAGTACCAACAAGCGCTACTCCTGCTGCCACCGGAGCACATGTTCCGAGAAGACCGCTGAAACTTCCTATCAGACCGTAAGAGCCCCCTACTGTTCCCGTTGCCTTTGTAACACCGCCTATCACACTGGCAAGTTTTGTATATGTGGTAATTGCACCACCTGTCACCTGCATAACCGGACCAACTGCGGCTAAAACCATTCCCCATTTCACAACATTCTCCTGCTGTTCTTCTGATAACCCTGAGAAAGCGTCTGCTGCATCTGACAGTACATCACTTACTTTTGTTATGACCGGTACAAAAGCAGCGCCGAATTTCACACCGGAATTTCTAAGTTCATTCAATGCACCTTTCAGCTGTTCCGCAGGAGTCGCATCCATTTTTTCAAATGCTTCCTGTGTTGCTCCTGCACTTGTATTCATAGCCGCCAGCATTTCATTGTATTCCTGCCCATTTCCTTTCGCCAAAACCAACGCTGCTGAACCAGCTTCTACAGAGCCAAACATATCTTTCAGAGTCATATCGTTCTGCTCAGCGTACCGACTCATCATATTCAGGATGTCTGCTGTGGCAACACCCTCTTTCTTAAGATCAGCAAAACCTTTGCCGGTCATTTCCCTGAGTGCCTTGTCTGCATCACTTCCGGTTTTTCCAAGCTCAGATAACATCTGTTTCAGATAAGTTCCGGATTCTGCGGTCGCAATACCGTTTTTGGTAAGCTGTGCATAGGATGCTGACAACTCATCCATTCCAAAATTCACAGAGTTTGCAATCGGGATAACCTTACCCATGCTCTGGCTGAGCTCATCAACTGTAGTTTTCTTCCTTCACTGTCACGGCTCTTTATCCGTGAACTAGGATTTCTCCTAGAGTTGGACTATATCTTAACCCTCGCCTTTACGTTAGGGTTGAGGATTTCTTGGATATTTTTGCATACAAAAAGCACTCCTAAGAGTGCCTTGCTTAGCCTACTTTATCTAGTCTCTAAACCTTTAATAAGTTTCCCCATTAAGTGGTAATTGATTAGCATATGTTAATATGTTGTAAGTATTGATTTCTAGGCCTTTTCTTTTCAATTCATAATACCGAGAATGTACCAAACTATAACTCATGTTATATTTAGTCGCAAAATCTTTTAATGGAAGTCCTTCAATCTTCGCCGTTATTCTCCGATTATGATTATTAACAATAGTTTTACACCATCTGCAGTTATCCGGATAGTATCCCTTGTCATTATCAATTCTATCTAGCTCTAATTCTTCACTATAACCATTCTCTAAAGACCATTGAAGAAAGTTCTCAAAGCTTCTCCATTCTTCACAGATGGTAATACCTCTTGCTCCATAATCACGGTACTTTCTATCATTAACATTCTCACACCTTTGCTTGATTGCTTTCCACCTATTATGTAAAGATGTCTTTGTCAAACCATGGCTGATATTCGCTTCTCTTGCTTTCTCTTTATGATAGCATCCACATGATTGCGTTGCTCCACTCCTTAAATGGGTGGCTTGAACACTCTTTGTGTTTCCACAGTCACATTTGCAAATCCACTTAGTTCTTTTGGAAGTCAAATCCTGTTCAATAACAACTAAACGTCCGAATCTTTGTCCTTTCAAATCAATCTTTTTACTCACATTATCACCTCAATTATATTATAGCTCATAATCTAGGCAACAACAATATTTTTAACACTTAGCTTTCCAATTTTAACCCTCTGTTCACTTACCAGTTTCCTGATAAGGGAGCAAAGCATTTTACCCAAATTCTGCGTTGTGATCAGCATATCGGATATCTTTGTTGCATCCTCTGCTTTCAAATTGTATCCGTTAATAGCAGTGGTCATAATATCCACTGCTGAAGCCCCAGAAGTAAAACCGCCTTTCGCCAGTTTCATAGCGTCTGTAGTAAAGCTTACCGCCTTTGTCTGGTCAACACCGGCAGAAATAGCTTGATATACCGCTTCTGAATATTCATCAACCGCAACTTTCGTCTCGTTGGATCCTGCAATCAGGGACTCTTTATAATTATCGAAATCTACGACCGTATCATCCAGTAGTGTACTCACCTTTGCGAAACTACTTTCAAAGTCCACCGCCATCTTAGTTGTTGCAATAGCAGCGCCTGCAAGAGGGACGGTAAGCCCCTTTGTCAACGCCGCTCCGGTTTTTGATAAGGTCTCCCCAACCTTTGCCGTCTTTGACATTTGCTTGCTGATCTTATCAGCCTCTGATACACCGAGAGCCGCCGCTTTGGACATATCACTTTTAAAGCTTGCAATATCCACTTTCATTTCTGTTAAAAGCGGTGCTAATTTAATGCCTCCGGCCATTTACGCTCCCTCCTTCCTATTTTGAAAAGCATGCACTGCTTCCAGATCTGCTCCGGTCTGTTGCAACGTCCATAATTCTTTTAATATTTTTCTTCCTTCCACGGAAGAATTGTAGCTGTCAATCCAGCTTTCACGGTTTAACAGCAAAAAATAAGAATAAGGGAGCTGCATGACCTCTTTGAAACTAAGCCTTGCATACTCACTTATTCTCTTAATAATCGCTGTATTTAGATTATATGCCCTTTCCCAATCTTCCATCGGAAAATATTTCTCAACAATTGCTCGTCCTACTTCTCCGCCTGGGATTGGGATCCTGAGTTTGGGTTCTGGTCGGCTTCATATCTCATGGCGCTTACTTCTGCGATCAAACGGGAAACCGCTTCAAACGGAAGCTTTTTAATATCGTTCTGAGAAATCTTCACGCCCTGCTTATTATGGTTCAAAAAGAGCTCAGCGGTCTTTAACCGCCTTTCGTGTAAGTTCTCACTCGTCAGGTCTTTTTCCAGCTCGTCTACTTTCATCACCATTTCAAAACTCGGCTCCAAAACCTCAAGCTTCTTTCCGAAAACTTTCATTTCCATAGAATGATTCATATATTGATCTAAGTCTAACATTTCATAATCTCCTTCCTATTCAGTAATCGCCGCTGCCTCTTCGTCTGTCAGCTCTTCCTCGAACTTCGCAAGGAATCCATCCAGTTTCTGAATTGCAGAAATCTCCGCATTGATTGTCAGCTCTTTGGAAGCAAACTCAAGAGCAAAACCACTTCCACCCTGCCCAATCATAGTGAACCGGATCTTCTTCCCATTCTCTTTTTCGTGCACAAACCGAAAGAGCACGGTGGAAATAGATTTTCCTTTACCCGTAAATAACAGAGTACGAATTTTCTTCACCTTATCTACCACATATTCACCAGTAGACAACATTTTCAATTTATCAAGCGCCCAAGACAAAATTCCTGTCTTCGCTGTGATTTCTTCTTTCGTAATGAAAGATTTCACAACCTTGTCATACTGATTTACAACATCATACTTTGTCGGTTTGTAGTCGATTGTGAATCCACCCTGGCAATGTCCTACGTTGTGATCCTCTGTCTCAATCACCGAATCCTCTGGAATCTCAGTTCCATTAAATTCATACATATACACTTCACCGGCACCTAATAAAATTTCATTTTTGTCATGTTTTTCTGTTCCTGCCATAGTCATTACCTCCAATTTAAAATATAATATTTACTTATTTCCCACATTTGCAGATCATCATTAAAAAGTGCGCCGCCACCGGAAGACAACTCCGAATGGAAATAGGTATCTTGATATTTCACAAATGCCCGATCCGATTCCATAGCAAGAATCTCTTTCAGCTTCTGATGTACCTCCATGCACTCATCATAATCTGAACATATGACATTTAATGTCAGTTGGCTCTCCTTTACATGGTCAGAGCTGATATCTGTAAACAAATACACCACACTCAATTCGGATATGTCCGTTGTTAAAACAGGGAATAAGCGATCCCTTAACTCTGGAATCTTCTCTTCGATATATTGCTTGATATCTGTTTCCATCATATTAATCACCCAGTATCCTTTCCACTGCTGATTTCTTCTCCAGTTTCGCATTTTCCAAGAATGGCTGCGGGCGTTGCCCCTTTGTCCAGCGAAAGCCTTTATGCTTTCCGGCACGAACCGTATAGCCCCACGGAGTCTTACGACCATTCCCGTCTTTTGCATATATCCCGGTTCCATTATGGACATACGGACCATATTCTTCATTGGTTCCAACACGCCCCACGATTTCGCTTGCTGTGACCTCTGTTTCGCTTGTAATGGATGCCCTTAATATACCAATATCAACTGGGCAGTTCTGCTTTGCCTGCGATTCCACAACTAAACACGCCTTATCCATCTTTTGGGACATATCCATCACCATTTTTAACGTGGCATTTTCCATGCTCCTAATAAACTCCTCATTATCCGGCATTACTCCACCACCTTTAACAAGAGATTTGTTAATCGTCCTTCCGTATTACAGTCTGTAATCTCATATACGGTTTCATTGCGAATCAACCGGTATTCATCCGCTTTTATCTCTTTACAATGAGTAAGACCGGAATGCGTAGATTTCATGTACTTTTCAGACGACACAACCCGCATATCGTTCTTTTTATACACTGCTGCCATGATTTCTTTCACGCGCCTCCATTCTTCACGCGAAGCACCAGATGGAGTACGTGCGGTTTCTTTGTGTTCCAGCACATACTTTTTCATATCCCTGTTAATAGACATTTAATCACCTCGGTAATTTACGATACTTGCGAATAATTCGCCTCACATGATCTGGAAGCGCGTCACTGTAAGTTGTGCTTCCGCCGGAGCTCTGAGACTCACTGGAAATCCCCTCTGCGCCATCTCGATTAAACCGGATCAGCACCAGCTCCTTTACAGCCGGTGCGATTTCATCCGGTAAATCATTTGTAGATGCGTAATTGAGATAGCTTTTGATATCTAATATGGCATCATCTATCATATCGTCCAGCAAATCCACGTCTTGATCGGACATGCCTGGTCGTAACAAAATACTATTTAATATCTTGTCTTTCAATCACGCCACCTGCTTTCTTTCTAGGATCCAGCTTTTGTATGAACCGGATTGTCTACTGTATTTTTCACTACTACATTAACCGGATCAACATCAGCTGCAGTTCCAATCTCGTAATAGAGGACAGCGCTTGCATCATCTCTGAGAAGCTTCTGACCGTACATGCAGAGACCTCTGATACCATCAGCAAACTTAGACTGCAGTCTCATTGCCTCAATCTCGTCAAGCTGTTTTGCAGATCCAATAGCAGACTTATGATGAGCAACAATCTGATTTGCCGGAAGCTCTTCAGAGCACATTACCTGCATGCCATTAATTTTCTGTCCCTCAACAACACCATTTGCAAGGACATTTGGGTTGGCTGTAAATCTCTTATCTTTAGATAAAAATCCAAGATATGCGGCATTTACAGTTACATACCGGTCTGTCTTAGGAACTTTCTTCTCAGAAAGCATAGTTCCAAGATCTACAATGTAGTCATAAGCATTTGCCGGAGTTACTTTCTTTTTAGAGCCTGCAGCACCGATTTTCAGCTTTGTACCTGTTGTCAGCGCAACGAAGAAATCTTTGTCATACTGCTCTGCAAGTACAGCAGAATGCTCCTGTGTAGTCGCTGTCATAACGTCAGCTTTCAGCTGCACTTTATCAACATCATCAAGAGCAAAAGCAAAGTACTTTTTCTTGTCGAATGTCATTTCTACTGGTGTTGTTTCAATATCATCCCAGTCAACCGTACCATCGTAATCTTTCAGCGATCCTGCTGCGACACGGTTAAAAGTTACTGTTTTCCCATCGATTTTAGATGGTTTTGTACACATCACATCAGCAATGGATACGGAATGTAAATTGTGGAGAAGTGCACCTTCCCATAATGTTGGTTTAAAATTATCTACTGCCATAAGTTATACCTCTTTCTAAAAAAATTTTATTTGGTTTCTAATGCTGCGAACTGTGCAGCCACTTCTTCGGCTGTCATGGTGTCCGCATTGTCAACAAGTGACTCAAATGTTGGTACATTATTTCTTCCTTCTGGATTTGCTGGTGTTCTGCCTGATACTGTCGCACCGAACAGATCTTTGTAGGACTCTTTTAGCCCTTTCATCTGCTCATCCAGTCCGGACACAGTTCCGTCTTCTGCCACAATCAGCTTTTCACGATCAAACTTTCCGGAAAGAAGGTCAGCATGCTTGGCGTTATTGTCTGCAAGTACTTTGCTGATAGCTGCATCAATACGCATACCCTTGATTTCCTTATCGTGATCTGCTTTAAGTTGCTTAATTGTAGCTTCATGGTCCTTGATGGTCTTTTGCAGAGTTTCATTGTCTGCATTTCCCTTTTTCAGTTCCCCGATGGTCTTATTAGCTGCTTCCAGCTCCTTCACCTTACCGTTGTACTGCTCTTTCGGGATAATATGCTTGGAAGCTTCCTCGTTAATCTTCTTCATGGTAGCTTCCACATCAAGCTTTCCATCGTCTCCGTAAACTGCATTTGCTAAAATTTTCTGTAACCAATCCATAATTACTTACCTCCATAGATTTTATATACTGGCTCTCCCAGTCTTGGGATGTACCGTTGTTCTTTATACCCTGCAACCCATAAAAAAGGGTAGAAAAATAGCACCCTCTCGGATGCTTGTATGCTCGTAACCCTGAGCTGGGAGATATTCGGATCACCGCCTTTCTACTGATAACCGCTTACCATCAATACAGATCTTATCACCGGTTCTGGCTGTCTAATCATTGATTCTCACCCCTTTCACTATACAAAAAGAACACCTACCATTTCTGACAGATGTTCTGATTATTATTTTAACCACTATTTAGTTAAGCAAAAAATATAATTATAAAATTTTTATAAACTGAATTTTAGCGCATAAGAATACCCACCTACCGAAGTAAGTGGGTAAAATACTATAATGTATTCACAGTCGGCTCATATCTTCCTGCCTCGTTCTGAAACATCAATATTCCATCATTTTCACCATTATTATAAACAAAAACCGTTATTTCATTTATCTCATTATTGTTTAAAAGAGTTTCTTTGGTAACTAAAAATTGTGAAATTATATTATATGTCGCATCCTTGCTTTGTTGTAACTCCATATGTATTGACATATTTCTTCCACCATCATCTGAATCCACGATATATTGAATATCTAACTCGGGCAACTCCTGTTCAATTTCCGAAATCATATCTGCATATATAGTCAAACTTTCTTCCTGTTCTTTTAATAGTTCTGCCTCTTCTTCTGGTGACATTTCATTTTCTTCGTCTGCATCATTATCTTCCTGAACATCTTCCACCACTTCTTCACTATTGTCTGTCAGTCCTAGTTTCTGCACTTTAGGTTTTGCACACCCAGTAAGCAAACCACAACACATCAAAGCTATTAACAGCATGCTTACAACTTTTCTCATACTTTTTCCTCCTATCCCCTACATTAGCAACCTAATTAAATTATATCGGTTTAGGGAAGAAAAGGCAAGAAAATACCACCGGTCGTTATGACTGGTGGTAAATTAATTAATTATTATTTGTTGCCCGCATTTATCACAATAAAATGTATTTGTCATTTTATAATCTCCAACAGGAACCATAACTCCATCCACACACTTAGAGCACAAAACCCTTTCTCCTTTTCTCAACAACTTCACTTTTTCATGAGGCGGTATACGAACCATATCATTCACAAAATCACTCCTAATCTCTATCCTTGAAGAAATCAGCCCAAAAAGGATTTTCTCTATCAAATATCTTTTTCTGCTCAGCACTCAGTTCATGTGGATAGTCTCTGAACATGTTAAATTCTTTTTTCTTATCAAACGAAAACACAAATTCACCGTCTTTATCACTGGTGTCCTTCCACCAAATTATATCATCAGGATGCTCTTTGTAAAATTTACCTAACATATCCGGTTACCCCCTTTAACTGTGCGTCTTCCAACGTGTTGATATACCCAAGTACTTTTATAAACTCTTCATTGCCATCTAATTGACCTATATCTGTCAAATACGCCTTTCCATTAAGTTTCCCACACTTAAACCGTTGCAACAAGGTATCTCTTACATTTTCACTAAAATCTTTCCATCCGTTTTCTTTTGAAGATTGCAATTCCAGATACTGGAGAATGCCACCTTCCGTCTTTCTGACAATAGCCGCATGTTTGCCAACAGACAGATAATACTCTTTTCCTTTTTCTACATTTGACAATATCTTCTTGCCATTAGAAACGCAACCCTTGAAAGAATCTTCTGTAATCACATTTACTTCTAATTCTTTCCACATGGTTAACTTATTGGCTTTACTTGAAAACCAATCTCTTGATATACCTCCCCTAAAATCAAGACATTGATAACCGTTCTTATTTCCAATATAAGCCAAACCAAGAGAAGCACACGAACCTTTTGTCTTATCCACGCCCGAAATATTATCAATAATTTCAGATTCGGTTACCTTTTTCCTATATTTTGTAACCTTTCTAAACTCTATTTTCTCTTTTTCGAGCATTTTAATAAGATTTGACTTTTCTTTTTTCTGCTCCCCTCCAAACTTTTTCAATTCATTTTTTAGGTTTTCAATAACAGCCCCTCTGTTTCTTATTTTTTCTTTTAATTCTTTGATTCTAAGCAATGCGTCTTCATCACTGATTTCTTTCTTTTTCCTTCTGCTGAGAATAGAATCTTGCAGCTTTGAAATTTCATCGTCCATCTTATCTATTTCCGCCTGAGCCGAATCAATATCTTGTTGAACTTCTTTTATACTTCTTATTCTATCATCTTTTGAGACTTCCGCAACATCTTCTTTCTCATACTCCGAAATCATCTTTTCATCTGTAACCGGCAGAATCGTACATCTGCAGTTCGCATGAAAAGGAACTGCCGGACATTTATCAATCGGATATATCTTTCCGTGATAGCTCCCACAGGTTTTACACGTTCTTTCATCCAGTGCCGCCCATATCTGAACATACCTTACTCCCGCATCTTTATATCTTTGCAAAGTCGCATTATTCAGATAGTGCATGCTCTCTGTCTTTACAAGCCTATGACAGTCGTTAAAGCCCTGCCCCATTCGATTATGTAACGCAATAGCAATCTCTGTTACTGTCTTTCCCTGTTGCAAGCCCGTAAGAAGCACATCATTCAGACTAACTACAAGTTTCTTCTGATTCTTCCAGAGTCTCCCCGAAAAGTTATCTCCACGCCACGGAGTCTCCATCAT
>UMKK01008087.1_pt1 | contig 15613 bp, 12 predicted proteins | sample 1966281 | NCBI WGS metagenome assembly UMKK01 (sample SAMEA4836175, study PRJEB28245) | human gut metagenome | biome: gut microbiome; material: fecal sample | place: Denmark | collected 2008 | reverse complement strand
GGCGAATACGTGGCGGCCATGGTGCAGCTCCATCCCGCCGCGGATGCCCGGACCCGCTCCGACCTGCGTGTGGCGTCACTCAATGCCTTCAACTTCAATTTGGGGGAATCCCGCTACCGCACGGCGCATGCCGTGGCCGGGATCATGTCCCGGGAGCGGGTCGACGTGCTTTGCCTGCAGGAGTTTCCGGTCTTTGCGGATACTTCAGTCGACAGCCTGCTCGGCTGTTTCACGCCGCGCTTTCCCTATTCGGTGCAGGACGGCTGGGAAGCGATCCTGAGCCGCTATCCGATCGTGAATCACCGCTACGCGCAGTTTGCCGATGCCTGGAATGCCTACCTTTTGGTTGATCTTGCCGTTGGAGAAGATACGGTGCGGGTTGTTTCGGTGCACCTGCAGACCACCGGCGTTGCCGCACTGCGTGCCCGCTACCGGAAGGAGCACGACCGCGAGGCGCCCGTCGAGGCGCTGCTGGGCGAGGTGGAGCGCAACAGCCGACTCCGGGCCCGACAGGTCCATGAACTGGAGCGGCTGATCGACTCCGTGCGCGGGCCGCTCATCCTGGCCGGCGATTTCAACGACACCCCCTCTTCGTACACCTACCGCCGCATCGACAGCCGTCTGCAGGACGGGTTCCGGGCCGCCGGCCGCGGCTACGGCAGCACGTTCCGTTCCCTGGGCGGGGTGCTGCGCATCGACTACATCTTCTGCAACGACTCCCTGCGGTGCGTCGGCTACCGCACGCTGCCCGACACGGTCAGCGACCACCGGGCGGTCATTGCCGATTTCCGGTTCGTGCGGTAATACGCCTTCCGGTGCGGCAAAACCCTGCGCCGAAATTTGCGGATTCGGATATTATCCCTATCTTTGCGTTGCAAAGGTCTCCGCGATACACCCGCCCGGGCGGGCCGATGTCGGGATGAAAAGGGAATGCAGTGAGAATCTGCGACAATACCCGTTGCTGTGAGTTTCTGCCCCTCGGGGCGCAAGGGGTTCCGCAATCTTTGCCACTGGCCGTCAGGCCGGGAAGGCGCGGAACCGGAACGAGTCAGAAGACCTGCCTTTGGCGTTTTTACGTGATTTGCAACCTGCGGGATTACGGGTGGAAATCAAAACGGCGAAATCTTCTCTTTCCGACGTCCGGTCAGATCTCCGTTTGCGGCAGATCGTATGAAGGGCAGGGTGCGCATCCGTTTTGAACCTCCGCACACCGTATTCCGCGACACATGCGGCCGACAACTGTCTGTCGGCGCGGGAGCCGCCGGCTTTCCGGCGGAGCGGCACGGACCCCCGTGGGGCCGGGCCCTCTCCCGACATCGCCTGAATCCCCGCAACCCGGGGGCCGGATTTTTTGGAGATTAGTGGGTTTGTTGTCTGCCATACAACAATATGCCTCCGGCCTCCCGTTGCGGGGATTTTCCATACCCGGCTGCCGCCCTGCGGCGTTTGTACGGCAGAACGGTCCGCTTTCAGGCCCCGGACCGGTATTTCGGTTTCAGACCGCCGATCCGGATCCTCCTCTTCGTGACTGACAACGGCCTGACAGTCGAACACCTTGAGGTAGATACAGGAATACAATGACGTTGCGGACTCGCCCGGCGGAAACGGGACGGAGATGCGAAACACGTTGCCGGCGTGCCTGCCGACCCTTGAGGTCGCGGTTCGGATGCGGGTGTGGCCGGCCGGCTCGCACAGTATGGGGCGCCTCGGTGTCCCGCAGTCGTCTTTCGGCAGGCGGCAGATGGGGCGCATCCCGCCCGCGCCTCCTGCCACATACGAAAAAGAGGTCGCATCCTGCGATGCAACCTCCTGATTTCGAGCCGAAACCGAGATTTGAACTCGGGACCCCTTCATTACGAGTGAAGTGCTCTACCGCTGAGCTATTTCGGCCTTTTTCTGAAAATCAATGTGTTATGACTTGATGAAGGCGGATATTGGGCGATAGGTTCAACATTGGGTCCAACAATCGCAGTCCGCAATTACTTGCTGGTTAATGTTAAATGGTTTATTTATAGGAGATTGTATGTATTGTGGGTTATATAGGGACAAACTATTGCAAAGGGGTATATTTGAGCACCCTTTGCAAAGTCTGTCCTCGGAAAAGCTCGATCGCTTTTGTCTCTGTAAACAAAAATCCTCGACTGTATAGCCGAGGATGTATCATTAAATAGATACGAATTATTTGAGGTCTTTGGCTTTTATCCGCACAACCTTACCATCACGCACAATCACCAATTCCCCGCCCTCTTTTTTTGTTTTTTCAATCAGGCGTTTACGGGCAAGCAAAATCCCTGCATTAATCTTTTCCTGCATTTGTTTGATTTCAACCTCGCTCATGGTCTGTAATGGTTTTATAAGATAACGTATCTTCGATTTGAATTGTTGCATCCTTTTCTCCCGATGCAATGATTTTAATTTCCGCGTCTGCCGAACTATTGTCGTATATCGTCCAAAAATCGCAAACGGGTGTATAAAGCATTGTCAGATTGCGTAATCCGTTTGCATAACGACGGCGAATTACATCCGATGGGATATTGTGGCCACCCTCGCTTACCCGTGTCGCAACGCGTTCGATTGCTTGTTCGGGTGTTGGTAGCCAAAAATAAAGTAGGGTTACGAAATAGCCTTTTGCGTGTGCCCGTTCGATAAACTTTACATAGGAACGGGTAGCCAATGTCGTTTCAAAAGCAAAATCCGCGCCCTCTGAAAGTAAATCATCCATGCGTTGCAACATCAACCGCCCAGCCTCGATGGCCACACTTTCGGGATTGAACGGTGATAGCCCCTTTGCAATCTCGTCGGCATTGACGAACTCTTTGCAACCGAGCATTTCGGGCAATACGGTGTAGGATGCAGTCGTTTTCCCTGCACCGTTGCAACCTGCTATGATATATAGTTTTGGCATATCGTATGAACAAAGATAGGTAATTTATATGAATTGTTCCAAATATTTCTCGTTGACGCAGCGAATCTGTCCATTGCCAGATAATTAAGGACAAACTTTTGCAGAGGGCCTATAAATTAACCCTTTAGCACAAGTCTACCATATTGGCCCTATGAGGCCACATTCTTCGCGTTTATAACTCCATTGTACTTGACTTGCTACACCCGTCATATTATCCATAAGGATAAAGTTATAGTCATTCCCTGTCGGATACAATTCAAATCTGCCATTGATTTCACCACTTGGAATAAGAGCATCACAAACGGAATATTCATGGCGAGCGGCTTTATCATTTATCCCAATTTGGAGAGCTGTTATACGTCCTGTTGCTGTATCCAATTTTAGAGAAGTATAAATATTGAATGTTCTGTACACTTTATATCTCGCGAAACACCTTATCCATAAAACCTCATCTGCAATTTGGTGTACTCGTTTCTCTAAGTTCGTTAACAAACTATCGTGCTGAATCTCTGTTAAAGGTTCTACAATAACCTTTTGTAAAGAATCGGTATCTTGTCCATACGCACATAATGCTCCAATAAGGGTGATAATAGTTGAAAACAACTTTTTCATGGTTATAAAGTTTAGGTTGTCGTCCCAGCACCTACACGACGGTTAAAGTTTGATTTTAGAAACAGAAAGCGTGGTGCCGAAAACTTATTCAATGATTGCAGGTCGTAGGAAACCTTGAAGATAAAATAAGCAACAGCCCCACGCCTATACCCACGAATGGATATGACGCGGCAAGATGTTCGCTATTCTATCATCATTCGAATTTCCTACGTTCGTTCAACGAGAACAAGCAACACTTTCCGTGTTTGTTCGTATGTCCCACAAAGATAGGCAAACAAACTGAAAAGTAAAACATCTTTCCGATTTCTCGGAGCTGTTGCAGTTAAAAATAGACTTTACGCCTGCATAAACCCTGAAATTCTGCTTTTCAGGATCTTCAAAACCACGGATTTCAACTTTACGTCAGCATAAATTCCATATCTGTATGTTGCAGATTTTGCGGTAAATTGCAATGTATAGATTGTGAATAATATAGCCATCTTACTATATATTAGTACGCTTTGTTTTGGAGCATAAGAAAATACCCCTGCCGTCAGACGACAGCAAGGGTATTCTTCTCTGTAAAGTGTAAAGCGTTATTCCACAAACCAGCTGTATTCGGTATCTCCCTCCAAGGCACGACCGATTCCTGCAATCAACTGCGTTGCATTCAGCGACCTGTCAAGGAAGGTGTCGATGTAGCTGGACTTGTTGGCTCCCGTAAAGAGGTTGTAGACCTTCCACAAGTCGATCTCGGGATTGTCCCCTCTGGAAAAGTGCTCGTCCGTGTAGTAAGCCTTTGCCACGGCATTGATGTGGCAGTCGGTAAACTCCATGGCGGGAAGCTGCCGTTTCTCGGCTGTGGGCAGGTATTGATACAAGCGTGCCTTGCCGATCAGCTGGGCAAACTGGTGTTCACTGAGCGATTGACGTTGCAGGGCAGCCATCTGCCGAATATGCCGTTCGGCATCGTACTGCTGGAACAACTGCAACGAAGCCTCAAACAAGTCCTGCACGCTCATTACCCGCAACTCCCGCTTGAATCCGTCGGTCGTGACACACAGGTTGCAGCAGACAAGGTTCTTGAATCCGATGAAGACCTTGAACTTCTCGACCGTCTTCTTGGAATAGAGGTTTTCGTGGTTGTAGGCCCTTACTCCTCCGATCGAAAGATTGAGCCGATTGCCTGCCACCTCCTCGTAAATCGTGGGAACCTCAAAGCAGAAGGCCATGCGCTCGTAATAGATGGTCTTGTCCGTCTCCAGGAGCTGATTCACGGGTTTGTGGATAGCCTCGGGAATCCGTCCCTTGATAATATGCGAAACGACAATATCGGGTGTGTCGATGGTCTCTTGAGGGAACAACCGATGAGCAGCATTCCAAACGATCTCGATAAAGCTCTGATGGGAGATCGTCACCTCGTTGTCCTTGCTGAATACGGGAACGACACAATCGTTCTTCAGATGGGCCATATCGACAGGCTTGGTGTTGGCCTCGATAAAGTGACGGGTACGCGGAACTGCCCCCAACGACACAATCGGCGTTACGGAACGCTCCTCTACGAAGGTTGCCTCCTCCACCATGGGGAGATTCAACCCTACGGCAAATTCGGGATTAGGCTGAAAGGCTGGAAGCATGGCTGTGGAGGTTTTGCGTGGATGGATTCGATTGCGCGGTCTGCGTCATGTTGCACCATTTGAGGATGGCTTGCCCCACGGCAGGTGTTATCGTGAACTCGGGATGCCCTGTAAAGAGCCCCGTTCGGTCTTTGGAGGTAGTGGCCTTGTGGTTCATGGCGATGTCCAGCACGGCGGTAAACTCATAGTCCACGTTATCGCGCTGCACGGCCTTCAAGCCCACCTTCTCGGGTACCATCTTGCCATTCTTGTCCGAGAGGACATAATCCTGCTTGGAACGCATGGTGCAGATGATGTGGCACGAGGAGTTGAGAATGCGTTGGACGAAGGCATTCTGACGGGGCGTAACCTTGGCCCAGTTGGCAAAGGAATTTCCTTGCAGATTGGCATGGAAATCGAGCAGATAATCCCAGCAATGGGAAATGCTGTCGATAACGATCACCTCGGCCCCTGCCTGTTCACAGATACCGATGGCCTCGATGTAGGTCTCGGGAGAGTAGTCGGGCAGGGTGAGAACCTGATAACTGCCCAGATGGGCATAGAGATCGGCCGAACCGTTCTCGGAATCAATGACGGCAACACGGGACCAGTCGGAGGTCATGCCGTAAGCAATGAGGAGCGAGGAGTAGGTTTTGCCTGACCCCGAGGCTCCAGCCAGTGCCAGCCTCATTTTGGCTGCACGGCGCATGGATGGACGTAATTGCATAAAGCTACAAATTAGAGATGAATAAATAAATACACTCATCATCTGTCTGTTGCTTTTGTTGTTAGTCTGGAAAAATTCCCGATAATCAGCCACAAAAAATCCCTCCCCGAAATTCGTTTCTCAAATCGAACAGGGGGAGGGTGTTTTACGGGGTGTATGTATATACAGATAAACTATATCATGCATTAAAAAAGTCCTTGATCTGTTGTAAATATTGAACTAATTCATCTGGAAAATCTTTTCGAAGAAGATTCCGCAAATAGCGTTCAGAGCTAAAATTGTGTACGATCTTACAAATATCCTTCCCTGGTAAATATTTCATAGGATCTAGTTTTGCTGCATCACGCATTGCACTAGCACGTTTGTTGAATAATCTTTGATGCTCATAGGGGCTTTGAGTGTTTAAATATTTCTTCCGACATTTTAGTAGATTATTTTCAGCAGTATCAAAACATGCATCTTTTATTTTATCAAAACGGTCATCTCTTTTAATTAGCTCATTTGAAAATAGAGGGCTTGAAATAACTGCGAAATTCTCTATCTCATTAACGGGCAAGAATGCTATCTTATAATATTTAAGCGCTTCAAAATCTTTTTTCATAGCATCTTCTATGAATTCCACCTGTTCGGGCAAATAAGCATCCCTATCTAACTGTCGGAATATTTTTGGAGAATAATCTGGGCGTTCCTTCATTTTATATGAATAGACAGTTTCGATTTCATTATTAGTACAACCTTGAGATGAAACTATATGCAAATTTTGTATTGCAAACTCATCAAAAAAATGAGTCCATATAGGAATTCCTCTTTTATCCTCACAAATAAATATTTTGTTTGGATAGTTGTCCTTCTCGGCTATTTTGAGTCTCTCCAACTCGGCATGTTTTGCCTCTATTTCAGCTCGTATCTTGCTAAGTTCACCCTCAAGAGCTTGATAATTATTTTTTAAGTCAATAAAATTTGGACTCTTTTCTAGGATGTTTCCTAATGAATTTGCAAGTCTCTGAAAATTGACTCCCCATAAATCCTGATATAAGGACTCTTTTTGATCGTCAGGTTTATCAAATAGGGTGGTTCCAATATATTTGTCTAAATTTCTAATGACGCTTAACTTTCTGCTATTGTGAGATAAGTCCTCAATCTTATAGACCCTATATTGATAAATACCTTTCTGTTCATTGGTATTAAAATTAATGAATGCGGGAGAATGTGTGGTTATAAATATTTGAGCATTGTTAGAGAAAACATTTGTGAAAATATCGGACATTCTAAATTGCCTTTGAAATTCATATGCAATTTCAGGCTCTTCAAACCCCCAGATGTACTTATGTTTGTTGTCTTTATTAGCAATGAACCAAAGTAAAAAAGACAAGAACTGCATTTGAACTCCATCTCCTCGATTAGCAATAGGAATATTTTGTTTTTCCTCTATATTGCCTCCCCGTCCTATTTTTTTGATTGTTATTTGTTCATTTGTACTAAATGACATTGATTCTAGCAATGTCGCAAAATTCACATCTGAAAGAACATTAATTTCTATGTATTTATGTAGCTCTTTTCCAAAATCAGTGAACGTTGTATTTAGTTCTGTTTTTAAAGCCTTAAAGATATCCCCTAGTTTACCATCTCCACTATCTGTAATTTCCAATAATTGTCGTTGGATATATCGTCTAAAATCAGCATCTCTAATAGCAGGAACATATATGAACCGAATATGATTACGAATCACGGAATCAGCTCTTTTGTACGAGACTGATTCATGATTTAAGGCTTCACCTATCTGTCCTTGGTTTCTCAAATAAAAATGCGTCTGGATTGAACCGTCGATACCGAATATTTTTTCGGCAATAAATCCATTATTAATTCCTTCTGGATCTTTGTATGCCCCTTTTTTTACATGTATTCTAATGATGATATTTCGTTGCCCTCTCGCATTTCTATCTTTATACCATTTATTAAAATCATTTTCTGGAATAAAACTTGTAAATATATCTGTTCGTTCATTAAAAAACAGATTTAAAGCTTTTATTACATTAGACTTACCGCTATCGTTACTGCCTGAAAAAACATTCAGCTTTCCACATTCAATAACATTATCTTCTCCAAATGATCGAAATTTGGATATTTCTATTTTGTCTATATACTGCATATTAAAGTCATTTATATTCAAAATTAGTCATTCCAATGAAAAAAAACAACTTGAACATAAATAAATACAACTGATTATATAAACTCAAACCCTCCCAACTCCTCTTGGCCATGTTTGCGCTTTTCTATCACCTCCCGATACTGTTCCTGCATATCGAGCACCTTTATAAAGTAGGGGATGGAAACCTTCTCGGGTAATTGCGTGCACCGTTTGTTGAGTTGATAGGTCAGACTTATTGGCTCCGTACTCGGAACGCCAACGGCATTGTACTTGGTAAGCAGCACAGATAGCGCCACCTTGTTCCGTCTGGGTGCGGCTACCCCTTTGGCCTTACAGAAATCGCATAGCTCCTTATAAATGGCAGCTTCCGTCTGCTTAATGGCTGGCTGGATAAAGCAATCCGTTGTCAGCTCATAGCCCTTTGCCTGTGGCTTTATAAGTCCAGCCTGTCGGCATTCTTCCAATAAAGCCGAAACGGTATTGCGTGACAGCCCGAGCACTTGGGCAATCTGGCTCTTGCTTCATTGGATGGTATTCGTGTTGTTCAGACAGATGGCCTTTAACAAGAGCAGGAATCCCGCCATCTTGGCGGAATAGTTCCTTGTAAAGAAGCCATTATTCAGCAGGAAAAAATCCTTCTCGACAGGCTTTATCTGGTAACTGTTCCGCTTGATAAATCCACGAACGACATCTTCCTTAATGGCAGTATGCACGGTAAGACAACCTGCCTCTTTGAGCCGTTTGATAACACGGCGGATGGTCCGTTCAACCAGCCCTGTAAGGAGGGCCAGTTTCTCTTCGGTAATGTGAGAAATATTTGTCTTGTGGTCGGAGCAGCATTTGATGGTGGCTCATACATAAACATCGACAGGCTTACTGTTGCCCGTCTGAAACGTGACGATCGATTTGGGTATAGCGGTATAATTCATCGTTAGCAATGGAATTTTGAGGGTTAGTAAATAGAATCTCTTTTAAATGCAGCAGCTTTCGGAAACGGGCTACGCCATAGTGCTCTTTCGCCTGCTTGCGGTTCTCGAATCACTTGCGGTCTTTGATGTGGTAGTACATGGTCGGAACGACTTTATTAGGTAGTGTATAAGTAGGTAGTGTATATATAGGACACTTTTGAGCAGTTATCATAGGACAGTTTTGAGCATCGCCTACCTACTATCTGAACGGATTGAATCTGGAATCTCGGGGATGAACGGAATGCCTGCCCCGTCTTGGAATTGGATGAACAAAGATACAAAAAATTCAATAATTGTACAAATATTTAACAACCTATTTTGCGTTGTTTGTCTCTCGGCTATTTTGTATCTTTGAGAAACTGGAACCCCGAACTGACTATGAACTGTACGATTCCTCAAAACTGGAGCGATGAAGCCATGGATTATGCCAACCGACTGGCTGACCGAATCAATGTAGGCTGGGATGGTGAGAACTATTGCCCGAGTGACTGGAGCCTCCGATTTCTTGTTCGTCTGAACAAGGGCTTGGTGAAAGTTCCCTTCACCTATGAAGCCTTCAGGGATAACGACGACATCATGGCTACATTGGAGGGATACGGGTTGGATGCCGAAAAGTTCTGGTATGCGTTGCTCTTCATCTACGACATCACGATCTCTTTCTGCTTGAATGCTGCCGATGCCAGCAAGACGGATTATGAGATTCTAACGGAACTCAACGATTTTCTGCAAAAACACCCGAAAGCAGTTCTCTACCTTTCGGAGGATCTGGAGTTGCGCAAGAGTGAACGCTACGAAACCAACAGCCCGTTGATTCTGGGCTGCCTGCGTCGTTTTGTCAAGCAGGAGTTGGCGCAATATCCAGAACCGCCCCAACAAAAAATCTTTACCATCGACCTTCTTTATAGGAATTATACAGAATCACTGTCCACTGCCCAGCAACAGGTGCTGATGTATCGGTTGTTCAAGGTACTGTTCGATACCCTCAAATTGCCCGAGTTGCGTGCCAAACGGGGAGAGGTTGTGTCGTACAGCAAACAGCTCCTTGTCTCCCGCATCATCTATTTCTGCCGACTGACGGCCAATGAATCCTTTACGGTGGACAGCTCCTCGTTGAAAGGAGTCCTGAAACAGTACGGAAATACGGACTTCAACCAACTGGAACCGCGGGTTTATACGGGTGGCTTGCGACTGCCGAAAGAAGAGGGTGAGTAAGTCGGGTTGTATTTTACTCCCTAAAGAGGGGTGGAATTTTGCCGAGCTTTGTCGTGTCGGATGGATGGTTCAGACGACCTGCAAACCCCTCGGGCAAGGCAAGCAGCTAACCAACGCCCCTCCGTAAAGGACGGAGTAATTTATAACCATGAAAAAGCTCATTATCACCTCGGATGACCAGAATCGTCAGTTCGCATTTGTAAAGGGTAACCGCCCGACCAATGCCAAGACCGTGAAGGCCAAGGAGAAATCGATGCAGGAGCATGGACAACTGTCGCCCATCACCGTTGTGAAGGGTGAGGATGTCTACCTGATGAACGGCCATCTGGTAGACTTGCAGGGAAACGACATCCCCGACAAGCAGACAGAACAGTACTATGCCGTGGTGGATGGACAGCACCGAGTGGTCGCATGGATGAACTTGGGCAAGAACTTGGATGACCTCGTGATTTGTGAGGCGCTGAATGCCGAGATGGAGATTGCTGCCCTGATCGCCGAGATGAATATCTGCACGACCTCGTGGAAGGGGACCGATTATATGGCAGCTCCAGCAATGGCCCTGGCTGCAAAGAATGAGGTCTTCGATTTTGCCGTGGAGTTGCAGGGCAAGGGCTTCCCGCTGGCGACTATCTCACTCTGGTGTACGGGTGCAAACTCCCTCAAGCCGAAAGACCTTGTGTCCAGCATCAAGAACAAGACGCTGCCACGGGCATTTGCAGATGCAGGCTGGTTCTACCGAAGCGTCAAATGGTATGAGGCGGCCTCGGAACGGATTCCGAATGCGTTCCTGACCAAGAAGTACCTGATTACCTATCTGGTCAAAAAGTTCAACCATGCGGAGGACCCCACGCAGTTCAGCAGCCAGATGGAGGAGACGTTGAGACGCCTGACGGTGGAGCAGGTGGACGAGATCATGAATCCCAAGGCGAATGATGGAATCACGCGGGAGCAGGCAACTTATGATATGCTGGAAAAATACCTCGGGTAATGAAAACGCCGCATGCCATCAAAAGAAAGGAGGTCGGTTACCAACAGGGCCGCCGACCTCCCGATTCTTACAGTAAATGCTGCATGGCCTCGTCGATTTGCGAGTTCTCGAATGAATCGAGGTAAATTTGAGTGGTCGAGAGGTCGGAGTGTCCCAACGATTCGGAAATCAGAGCCACGCTTACTCCTGACCGTTTCAGGACGGTTGCGTATGTGTGGCGGGCAACATAGGTCGTCAATGGAACCTCCAATCCGATCAGTTTTCCCAGTACCTTTAATTCCCGATTGATTTTTGCCAGCACCTTATGTGTCCGATTGAAAATCTGTTGTGGTGTCCGATGGACATTGCGATTGAGAATCGGAAAGATATAATCCTCTTTCGCATGTCCCGTCTTGCTGTATTTCCCGATAATCTGCACGGCGTTCGACACCAGCTGGAAGGATAACAACTTCTGGGTCTTGTGACGGGTGTAATAGATTCTACCTTTTATGAGGTCCTTGTAACGTAACCGTGCCATGTCTCCGAAATTCATTCCTGCCGTAAAGTAGGAGAACAGGAATAAATCCTTGGCGAGTTGTCGGTACCCCGTCGTATGTCCCTCTGTAATTTCGAGATCAATTAACCGTTGAATGTCCTCTTTGCCGATGGCTCGCTTGCGAGTCTTGGCCCACAAACTGCCCACCTGGTAAAGGCTGAACGGATTTTGTTTGGTCTCGATTCGTCCCTCTTTGACCGCCTTGTTGTAGATGGCCTTGAAGATGGCGAACCGTGTGGCGATGCTGTTGTCCCTGTTTCCACGTTTTCGCAGGTATAGTTCCAGCCCTTTCAGATAGTCGAGGTCGATGGCCTCTATGGCCATGCTGGTCGGTTTGTAGCCTTCCAACACTTGCAGGGCATATCGGTGTTTGGTTGCCGAGTGAATCTTGCCGAGCGATTCCAACCGTTCGATCTCCTCGTTGAATCCTTGTTCGATGGTGATTCCTGCGATATGGGCGGTTTTTACCTCAAACAGCGTATCGAAGTTTACGGGAATATCCAACGCCTCCAGCCTTTTGATCTTCTTCTGAAATCCTGTTAATGTGCCGTCGATTTTGCTTTGCAGGGCGGCGCGATCGGGGCAATCCGTTGTCAGCATTTCGGCCTCTTTGTCCCAGTAACAGGGAGCAACAGAAAGTCCGAGAGCAACGAATTTTGTGACGCGGTTGTGAATAAATCGGAGCGTCAGCGGTGATTGCCCATTCTTGTTGGCTTTGTTGGTTCGTAAAATAACTTTGATTTTCATTTACTTGCGTATTGTGCAAGTAGTTGTAGACGGCGATTTCGGGGTACAACAAAAGGTACAACATTTGCGTGCGGAAGCTCCTTTTTGCCCCTTCTTCCTCCTGCCACATACGAAAAAGAGGTCGCATCCTGCGATGCAACCTCCTGATTTCGAGCCGAAACCGAGATTTGAACTCGGGACCCCTTCATTACGAGTGAAGTGCTCTACCGCTGAGCTATTTCGGCCTGGGAAGACTTCCTGTCTCCTTTCGGACTGCAAATATCTGAAAAAAATTCTTTTCCTGCAACAATTTTGCAAAAAATCTCTCATTTCTTCTTATCTTCGCATCTGAAATAATCCCAAGCTCTTGTTTTTGCGATGATTACTTTTTTGGTGTGCCTTGCCCTGCTGGTGGGGGCATACTTCGTATACGGGCGCTATCTCGAGCGGCTCGTGGAGATCGATCCGGCGGCCGAGACCCCCTGCCACCGGTGCTATGACGGCGTGGACTACGTCCCGCTGCCGCGCTGGCGCATCTTTCTGATCCAGCTGCTCAACATTGCCGGGCTGGGCCCGATCTTCGGCGCCGTGCTCGGGGCCGCCTACGGACCCGTGGCCTTTCTGTGGATCACCTTCGGCGGCATCTTACTCGGGGCGATGCACGACTTTGTGGCCGGAGTCATCTCCCTGCGGCACGACGGGGCGAGCCTTCCCGCGTCGGCCGGGCATTACCTCGGCCGCGGCACCCGCCTCTTCATGCGGCTCTTCTCGGTGGGACTCATGGTCCTTGTCGGGGCGGTCTTCCTCTCGCAGCCCGCGTCGCTGATCGTCAACCGGCTCGACATCCCGGCACTCGAAGGGGAGGCCTTCGGCGGATTCTCGTGGCTGATGCTCCTCGTGCTGGGCGTGATCCTGCTTTACTATGTTGCGGCGACGCTGCTGCCCGTCGACAAGATCATCGGGCGCATCTATCCCGTGTTCGGCGTCGCGCTGCTCTTCATGGCCCTGGGCGTCCTCTTCGTGCTGCTCTTCAGCGGGCGCTACACCATTCCCGAGTTCACGTCGTTCGAGAACTGCCTGACCGACGCCCGCGAGTTCCCGATCGTGCCGATGCTCTTCACGACGATCGCCTGCGGCGCCATTTCGGGCTTCCATGCCACGCAGTCGCCCCTGATGGCCCGCTGCATGCGCAGCGAGGGCGAGAGCCGTTCGGTCTTCTACGGTGCGATGATCTCCGAGTCGATCGTCGCCCTGATCTGGGCCGCCATCGGCATGGCCTTCTGGGGCGACGTTGCGGGGCTGAACGCCGCCATCGCCCGGTACGACGGGCAGGCGGCCATCCTCATCGACCTGATCGCCACCGAGACGCTCGGTCCCGTGCTGGCCGCCTTCGTCATCTTCGGCGTCGTGGCCTGCGCCATCACCTCCGGCGACACGGCCTTCCGTTCGGCGCGCCTGATCGTTGCGGACTTCCTCGGCATCGAGCAGCGCTCGCTGCGCAAGCGCATCTGGATCAGCCTGCCGCTCTTCGCCGCGGGGCTCGTCATCATCTTCGCCCTGCCGTTCCAGGTCATGTGGAGCTACTTCGCCTGGATGAACCAGACGCTGGCCGTCGTGACGCTCTGGATGATCGTCGTCTACTTCGCCCGGCGGGGCCGCGGGGTGGCCGTGGGGCTGATCCCCGCCCTCATCATGACTTACGTCTGTGCCAGCTATATCTTCGTCTCACCGCTCATGTTCGGCATGCACAACCGCGTGGCGGCCTATGTGCTGGGCGGTGTGCTGACGCTGGCCATGCTCGTGTGGATCATCATCAAACTGCGTCGCGACCATGCAAAAGGCAATGCTTAACCCGACCCCCGACCAGACCTTCGAGGTGATCGGCGAGGGTCCCTACGATTTTTCCCGCGTCCTGCGCCACAGCCGCGAACTGCAACAGGCGGGCCGTGTCGAGGAGGCCTGCAACGAACGTTTCCAGGCTTTCCAGCGGCTGGCGGAGCTGATTCCCGAACAGGAGGAGGTGATCCTCGAGTGGAACCACCGCAACTCGCGTGCGGCGCTCGAGCTGATCGAGGCCTCGGCCATCGACCACTTCCTGATCAACGACTTCGAGATGTCGGCGGCGCTGCTGGAGATGCTGCTGGAGCTCGACCCCGAAGATCACCTCGAGGGGAGCGAGCTGCTGGCGTTCGACTACCTGGCCATGGATGAGCAGGAGCTCTTCGACGAGGTCATCAACGACATCTCGGACAAGTGCGCCAGCCGGGAGCTGCTGTTGCTGTGGTCGGCCTACCGGCGCGACGGCCGCCTGCCGCAGGGGGAGTTGCAACGCTTCTGCACGCGCTTCGCCCCCTATTTCGCGGAATTCACCGCGGCGGAGCACCCGGCCGACGAGGCCTACCTGCGCGACATCGAGAGCGAACACCCCTCCGTCGCGGCGCAGGCCCGCGAACTGTGGCTGCGGACCGAGAACCTGTGGGTCCTGTGGCCCGGGTTCATCGAGGCGCTCCGGGCCGCACGTTGACCCCTTTCGGAGGAGGGCCTCGCTGATCCCCTTCCGGAGGGGGCCACGCTGATCCCTTTCGGGTGCCGTCCCGGGCCGCGCGCTGCTCCTTTCCGGGAATGTCCCGGACGTCGTTTCCGTTTTGAATAAAACCATGAAAAACCGATAATTATGAAAGCATCTCTCCTTTTGGCCGCCCTGCCTTCGGCGGCGTTGCTGTCCGGCTGCGGGGAGCAGGCCGTTCCGGCCCCGCCGCGCCCCAACATCATCTTCATCTATGCCGACGACCTGGGCATCGGCGACTTGAGCTGCTACGGCGCCACGAAGATCTCGACGCCCAACATCGACCGGCTGGCCGCCCAGGGACAGCGCTTCACCAATGCCTATGCGACCTCGGCCACGAGTACGCCGTCGCGTTTCGGACTGCTGACGGGCATGTACCCGTGGCGGCAGAAGAATACGGGCATCGCCCCGGGCAACTCGGAACTGATTATCGACACGGCCTGCCATACGCTGGCCGACGCCCTGCACGGTGAGGACTACGCCACGGGCGCCGTGGGCAAGTGGCACCTCGGCCTCGGCCCTGCGTGCGTCACGAACTTCAATGCGGAGATCCGTCCCGGGGCCCGCGACATCGGCTTCGACTACGAGTTCCTGATTCCTGCGACGGTCGACCGCGTGCCGTGCGTCTTC
>UMKK01035178.1_pt1 | contig 15929 bp, 9 predicted proteins | sample 1966281 | NCBI WGS metagenome assembly UMKK01 (sample SAMEA4836175, study PRJEB28245) | human gut metagenome | biome: gut microbiome; material: fecal sample | place: Denmark | collected 2008 | reverse complement strand
CGTGAATAGCAGCAACGTTATTAAATGGAATAGCGAACCCGAGAAGTGTTATCCGACAAAAAGAACTATCGGTAGCTTGCTATTATAGGCAAAGCTGAATGATATAACAGAAGCATATCCAAATAAAAGACTTTTCCCACAATCTGCGAGCCTCCCACACAGGAGGCTCGTTCTTCTTTTCACAATATCAACATAAACTTTCAGCAAAGCTACACCATATCCCCCTGTTTATCAGCATAAAATGGAAAATATTCACTTGACTTTTTGTGCTTTTTGGGATATACTATATTGTGTACAAAGAAACAACAGTACATCTCAGACGACAGCAGTACAGCGTTACTCTACTGTCGCACGGAGGGTAAAAATGAAAAGATACGCAGTCACTTTGTTTATTGCGGCGCTGGCTTTAGCTTTGGTGCCGGCTTTAAGCGGATGCGGCTCGGATAACACATCATCGGACAATTCAACACCAGACATAACATCAACAACACCGCAGAGTACCGACTCAGAACCTTCGTCACAGCAGACAACGGTATCGGATATAATATCGCTCCCGGAAAGCTCTGATAACAGCAGTACAATAAATGACCTTCGCACTCAGATAGTGTCAACCGCCGAGGCTCTTGTCGGAGTCGATTATGTCAGCGGTATGGCAACGCCTGAGCAGGGCTTCGATAATTCGGGACTTATATACTATGTCCTTCGTGAAAACGGCTTTATCAATTGTCCGAGAGGAACAGCCGCACAGAAAGAAATGGGTACAACCGTAGCGCTCAGCGAGATTGAGCCGGGCGACATCCTTTTCTTTACCGATAAAGATTCAGAAACAGGCGAGATGATTGACTTCGCCGGAATATATACAGGCAACGGCCAGCTTATTTACAGCCCTTATCCGGGTGAAAAGGTAAAGTTTGCCGACCTTAACAGCTCTTATTGGCAAAACTGCTTCAGCCGTGCTGTAAGAGTTGCTTAAAACCGATTATGACATTGTCCTTCATATAAAACTACAGGAATGCCGTCTGCTTTGCAGACGGTGTTTTTGTATATTTTGGGGAATAACTGCGAAAAGAATCGATTTTGTCACCTTTTTGTAACCGTTGTAACCGTTTTGTAACCATTTGTAACCAAATTGTTACCATATTGTAACCGAATTTTAATTGCTTTTTGCTTTTTTTGTGATATACTTAAATCAAGGACAGAGAACAATATAAAACGATAAAGCAAAGGTCGTGATATTATGAAAAAGAAACTATCATTAATCTTGGCAATGTTTACAGTTTTGGCTTTGGCTTCACTTACCGCTTGTTCCGGAAACAATTCTCCGTCCTATGAAAGCGGAAATGATCCGCAGAACAGCACTCAGAGTTCCGTAGCGGAAACTCTGACAACTCTTCCGACAACACATCGAGTGAGGATAACTCCTCTGATGATACGTCAAGCGAAGACAACTCTTCCGACAACACATCGAGTGAGGATAACTCCTCTGATGATACGTCAAGCGAAGACAACTCTTCCGACAACACATCGAGCGAGGATAACTCTTCCGACAACACATCGAGCGAGGATAACTCCTCCGACAACACATCAAGCGAGGACAACTCTTCCGATAATACGTCGTCAGACAGCACCGAGCCGCCCGCTCCCTCAGAAAAAGGTGATGCAATAGCAAAGTCGGCTTATGATATGCTCGGTAAACCATTCACTGAGGGCGGATACAGCGCAGAAACAGGTTTTGATAATTCAGGACTTATCTACTATGCGCTGACATCAAACGGTGTTGATTGTCCCAGAGGACTTACCGCACAGAAAGAAATGGGAACTGAAATAGCTCTTGAAAAGCTTGAAAAGGGCGATATAGTTTTCATAAAGGACGGCGACTCGTTCTTTGGCGGTATATATACCGGAGATGACACGATAGTGTTCAGTCCGTATCCGGGACAGAAAGTCCGCACCGCAAGCATGAAGTCGGTATATTATACCGACAACTTCTTAAAGGCTGTAAGAGTGGATTAAACGCTTTTATTGCAATTTTCCTTACTTTCCTAACAATTTCGCAACGCTTTGAAACAACGCATTTCAGTTATAGCAACGCACAGAAAAATCATACTACCGCATATATCTTCCGCCTTGCTTTATCACACTAATTTTTCCGTAACATTCCGCAGCATTTTGCAACGCATTAACATCATCATATAACATCAACACATCGCTGCATAGCAGCAAATTCTCCTCTCTTATATATTATGCCCCCTCGGACAACCGAGGGGGCAAAATCTTTTTGCGTATAAACCGTTTACCGCTTGATTTTCACTGTTCAAACTGTTACAATAATACTAACAATTCATATTCAGCTTTAAAGCCGAAAGGAAACACAGATATGAAAAAACGCAGAATTTTATTCAACGATAACTGGAGATTCACCCTCACCGAACCGGACAGCGACGGAAAGACGCTTGAAAACGCACATTGGTATAATGTTGAGATACCGCACGACTGGCTTATAGGCGATACGGCAAATCTCTACAAGTCCGGCTGTGGCTGGTACGAGAAGTATTTCACCGTAGACGCACTCGGAGAAGACGATTGCTATATCCTGATCTTTGACGGCGTATATATGGATACTACCGTCTATGTAAACGATAAGGAAGTCGGCAAGTGGAAGTACGGCTATACAACCTTCAGCTTTGATATAACCGATGCTCTGAAAAACGGCGAAAACCGCATTTTAGTCAGAGTAAACCATAAATCCCCGAATACCCGTTGGTACAGCGGAGCCGGAATATACAGAAACGTGTGGCTCAGAAAAACCTCTCGCCGTCACATTGTTGAAAACGGTGTCTATATCAGCGCAAAGTGCAGTGATACAGACCGCAGAGAACACGGCAAATGGAAGACTACTGTACAGATAAGCCTTTCCGACACGGTCTGCGGCTTGATTTCATATACATTAAGAGATCCCGAAAACAGAGAGGTTTACGTTTGCGAACGCAGACTTTGCGGCAAGAACGATAAGCTGGTGTTCTATATGGACGCTCCTAAATTATGGGATATAATCACACCCAATTTATATACCCTGTCCGTGATACTTTATGACGATAACGGAAACAGGCTTGATGATACCGTTGAAAAATTCGGCTTCAGAACCACAAAATTCAGCGCAAACGAGGGCTTTTTGTTAAACGGTATGCACCTTAAGCTGAACGGTGTTTGTATGCACCACGATTTAGGCGCACTCGGCGCTGCGGTAAATTATGACGCTACCCGCCGACAGCTTGAAAAGCTGAAGAATATGGGCGTAAACGCTATCCGCACCAGCCATAACCCTCCGTCAAGAGAGCTTATGGAGCTTTGCGATAAAATGGGCTTCCTCGTTGACAGCGAAATATTCGATATGTGGGAGCTTGCCAAGAACGAGAACGATTACCACCGTTTCTTCTCCGACTGGTATAAGAAGGATGTTGAAGCGTGGATAAAACGTGACCGTAATCACCCTTCGGTTATAATGTGGAGCATAGGCAACGAAATATACGATACGCATAAAAGCCCCAGAGGACTTGAGGTTGCGAAGATGCTTTGCGAGGAGGTCGAAAAGAACGACCCTATGCACAATGCCCCGCCCACGATAGCCTCAAACTATATGCAGTGGGAAAATGCACAGAATGTAGCTGATTATCTGAAGATTGCAGGCTATAACTATACGGAAAAGCTGTATGACGAGCATCACGAAAAGCATCCCGACTGGGTCATTTACGGCAGTGAAACCGCCTCGACGGTACGCTCAAGAGGCATATACCACTTCCCCTATGATACAGGCTTACTGGTATATGACGATCTGCAATGCTCCGATCTCGGAAACAGCGTTGTAAACTGGGGAGCATCTCCGCTCAGATCCTTCGCTATGGATGCCGCCGCAGAATATTCTATGGGACAGTTCGTATGGACAGGATTTGACTATATCGGCGAGCCTACCCCCTACAATACCAAGAATTCATACTTCGGCATCATAGATACCGCAGGCTTTGAAAAAGACTCGTTCTGGTTCTATAAATCGGTATGGGATATAGCCGAAGAAAAATCCTTCATTCACGTTTCCCCTTGCTGCTGGGATTTCAACGAGGGTCAGCTTATAGACGTGCTTGTTTATTCGGATCTTCCGTTTATCAGACTTCATTACTGCGGAGAGATGTATGACGGAAAGGTGATAGATCACCTCACGGAAGACAAGCTCTGCGCCCGCTTCACAGTGCCGTTCCATAAGGACAAGCCGCTTGCGGTAAGAGGCTATCTCAGCCCCGATTGCGATGTTGACGATTACGAAAAGGAGGAGGTCCTTTTTACCTCTCTCGACCCCTATAAAGTAAATATGAGCCCCGATGTGAGCGAAATAGCGGCTGACGGAAGATCGCTTGCGTTTATTACCGTAACCGTTGACGATATAATGGGACAGGAAGTTCAGAATGCGGTAAACAGAATAAAGTTCACCGTAAAGGGCGCAGGCAGACTTGTAGGACTTGATAACGGCGACAGCACCGACTATGACAGCTATAAGGGCAATCATAGAAAGCTGTTCTCCGGAAAGCTCCTTGCGATAATCGAATCCACCTTTGAAACGGGCGACATAGTTATAACCGCCGAAAGCGAGGGCTTGAAGCCTAAAACGATAACTATAAAAGCGGTAGCCCCCGAAACAGAGCCGCAGGGAGTAAGCGTTGTCACTCAAAACGCATTCCCTGCAGTAACCACGCCCTACACAAATGAAATTCCCGTAAGAAAAATCGAGCTTTTCGACAGTGAGCCTCGTACACTGACAAAGGAACGTGATACTGCCGAAATTTCGGTAAAGATATTCCCCGAAAACGCAACCTTCCGTGACATAGAGTTCAAATGCTGTACCGATAACGGAGTTGAGATAAGCTTCGCAAAGGTAGTTTCGTTTGACGGAAATACGGCAACGCTTAAAGCGTTCGGTGACGGCAAATTCCGCCTGAGAGCATATTCAAAGAACGGTACCGATATTCCGAAGATTATCTCCGAGCTTGAATATACGGCAGAAGGACTCGGAAAAGCAGAAAAGAATCCTTATATCTTTATTGCCGCCTGCCTTTGCGATTTCTCGAATGTTCCCGTTATTACGATAGACAGAGGCTCGCTCGGCGGCTTTAACGGAAGAACGACCGTCGGCTTCAGCTCCGTTGATTTCGGCGGCGGAACAAAGAAGATTACGATAAGCGTCGGAAACAGCGGCGGCGGTGAAGATTATCCCGTAGAGCTGTATCTCGGCGATGCCGACAACGGCGGCAGATATATCGGCACATTTGCAATAAAGAATAACGGCGGATGGGACAGAGCATACCCCCAGACCTTCGACTTGCCGTGCAGAATAAGCGGAACGCACGACATCAGCTTTGTTATCAACAATTCCTGCATATTCGGCGGATTTGAGTTTGAAAAGTACGACCGTACCTATGCGGAAAACTCTGCGGCAGACAACGATAATCTGTACGGCGATGATTACAAGGTAAACGGCTCGTGCGTTGAGGAGATAGGCAACAACGTTGTTATCGAATTCAACGGTCTCGATTTCGCAGGCGGTACGGATAAGATAACCGTTACAGGCAGAACACCGCTTGATAACTGCACGATTCAGCTCAGAGTAAATGACGAGAACGGCAGCCAGACCACCCGTCTGCTCGAATTCCCCCACGCAGACGAGTACACGCCGGTAACGTTTGACATCGAGCACATCGCAGGCAAGAACAACATTGCATTCGTATTCCTGCCCGGCACACAGTTCGATATGAAATCGTTCAGATTCACAAAAACCGAAGAATAAACCGGTTCTTATTAAAGCAACACAGTGAAATATATCGCAAACACCGCCTAAAACATTTTCCGTATCGACAAGGAGTTAATATTTTCGTGAGTACATCATTACAACTGCACTGACATTGACCTTTCAAAAAAACGCTACTAACCTGAGATATATGTACTAATCTGCGGACGTGTAGCGTTAAGCGTCCCTGAATTGACAGGATACACAATGTTCAGGTGGCTATTCGAGTTCCGCCAACACCACGACGGGGTGGTGGTGTGAGTAAGGAAAAAGGGAGCCACGAGGGAGAGAACCTAAGAGTATAGGGCTGAGTCTTGCTTGCGCAAGCACTCGGACGTTTCGCTTTGCTTCACTGGGCTGTCAAGTCCAGCGTAGCTTTAGCGGAGTGCACGAGCCTTGCGTAAGCGAGGCTCAGACTTGCGCCTAGTCTCTTTGGTTCTTTCCCTCGTTAATATTGACAAGTGTACCCATTTGAATAGCGAACCCAAGAAGTGCTATCCGACAAAAAGAACTATCGGTAGCTTGTTACCAAAGATAAATACTAAAAAGCCACGGCACCCGCCGTGGCTTTTCCCCACCCATCAACTAAAAACCACCTCTTTTTCCCAACCCTGCAATCATTTACACCCCTTCGCTATAGACTTTTTGTGAAAAACATGCTATAATATAAACGATTATAAACAACTGCACCGTGTTTTAATGCTTTGACAACGCAAGCGGTCAGACACAAGGAGGTGTTCGGAGCAGATGACTTATGAAAAGTCCTGCGGCGGTATTGTTTACAGAAAATTTCACGGCAATACGGAAATATTGCTTATAAAGCACATCAAGTCGGGCTACTGGTCATTCCCGAAAGGACACGTTGAAAACAGCGAAACCGAAGAAGAAACCGCAAAACGTGAAATAAAAGAGGAAACCGGCATAGACGTTTATATTGACTCAGGATTCAGAGAAACGGTTACATATTCGCCACGCAAGGACGCAAAAAAGGAAGTTGTGTATTTTGTTGCCCGTGCAAAAAATTATGATTACACCCCCCAGCTTGAAGAAATTTCTGAGATACGCTGGGTAGGCATAGGACAGGCGCATAACCTGCTCGTCTATGACAACGATAAGCTGATAGTAAATAAGGCAAAGAGCTTTATCGCACTTATGAAATGAAGAAATTGTGTTTTGAGTAAAAGAAGAAAATGCGAAAGGAAACCCCACATGACATACGAACAGGCATTTGAATACGTCGGTTCTTTCACAAAATCCGGTACGCCTGTAAAGGACCTTATAAGATTTGTTATTCTTATGAGGCTTCTCGGCAATCCGCAAAACGAGCTTAAAATAGTTCACGTTGCAGGAACAAACGGAAAAGGAAGCGTATGCGAATATATAAGCAACGCTGTAAAAGCCGACAACAAGAGCGTAGGAAAATTCACATCGCCCTATATTGAGTGCATCGAGGAACGCATACAGGTAAACGGCAAATATATCTCACGCCCTGCCTTTGCGCTTCTTTGCGGACAGGTGAAAAAGGCAGTCGAACAGACAGGCTTTGACGGATTCTCACAGTTTGAGATACTCTGCGCCATAGCCCTGCTTTATTTCTACAAAGAGCAGGTAAACGTTGCCGTTATAGAAACAGGTATAGGCGGACTTCTTGACTGCACTAACGTTGTAAATCCCGCTGTCAGCGTTATAACATCGGTAGATTTCGACCATACCGATGTGCTTGGCGATACGCTTGCCGAAATAGCACGTCACAAGGCAGGCATAATAAAGCCGTCCGTTCCGTGCATAGTATATCCGGGACAGGCAAAAGAGGTAATGCGTGTCATTGACGATAAATGCCGTGAGTATAACTGCGAAGAAATTATCCCCGATATGTCAAGAGTGCAGATGCTTCATATGGATATTACCGATGTGTTCTTTTCGTACAAGGGTATGAATTATCATCTCGTTATGTCCGGCGAACATCAGATAAAAAATGCACTGTGCGCCATAGAGGCCTGCCGTATACTGAATATAGAGTACAGCAGTGTGTTCACAGGACTTGAAAGATCCGCCCTCAGAGCCAGAATGGAGGAGGTAAGCGTGAACGGCGCTGTCTGCATCATAGACGGCTCGCACAACCCCTCCGCAATGAGAGCCGCCGAAAAACTGCTGAGCTGCGACAAAAGAAAAATACACGCCGTAGTCGGTATGATGGCAAACAAGGACTGGCAGACCGCCCTTAAAATAATTCTCCCCCGCTTCGAAGATGTAATATTCGTTGACGGCTTTATGCCCGGCTGCGTACCCGCTTCTCAGCTTACGCGCTTTGCCATAGAGCAGGGAGTACGCGCTGCCGCCTGCGGCGACCTTAACAGCGCAATATCACAGGCAGCGCTCAAGGCAGGAACAAAGGATATAGCGATGGTCACAGGCTCGCTCTACCTTGCCTCCGCCGCCGAAAAGATAATCAGCAAGTAAAACCCAATAACTATTAAATATTTAAAAGGAGCGATAATTCAGCCAAGCACCATACTTGCCTTTGAATGAACGCTTTGCCAGTTTCGCATCCACACTATCCCTTGCCTCGCACCATCACCCTTGCCTCCCCTCGAAAAAGGGGAGGTGGCTTGACGGCAAGGCACAAGCCTAAATTTTACAGCGTTTTTATGTGATATATCCGACTTTTATAATTACTAAGTCGGTCTGCCGTCAAGACGGTGGGGATTGTTAATGCCTTAGCAGCTTTTATGGTAGCGCTCACATCAGATTCAATCCCCTCGCCTCACACCAACCCTCCCAAAACCGCACTATCCCACTCGCTTTTCGTAGGGTGAGCGTCTGTGTGTGCTTGGTTGGCTTTGCGTCCATTGCAATCGTGGTCGTTTGCGGTCGGTGCGTCCTGCACCGACTTTTTGCGACCACTTGTAAGCATCCGTGCTTAAAGCCCTTGGGCACACACGCTTAAGGCATCCTTGCCTTGCTTGCCCCTCCCGTTGCACCGAATGCTGTCACTCTTACAATCATTGCAAAAGTACAACCATCCCTCGCTCCGCACTACCACCCTTGCCTTTTAATGAACGCTTTGTCGGTTTCGCATCCTTGCAAAACTTTGGGCGTTCAACTTCGGGCATCCATGCCCGCCTCGAAAAAGTGTGAGGTTCTGCTACTCGGTCAAGCCGAGCCAACTATGATGGGGATTGAAGTTTATAGCACTACTGTCCTAAAACTTTTTTCTGTCACAGTTTATTTTCAATCAGTATAAAATTTGTTTTCACAAGCAAAGCCGCCCGATAACCGAGCGGCTTTATAAAAACAAAAAGCCGACCCCGAAAGGCCGGCCCAATATCCATATAGCAACTTTACCTGTAAGCCGAGTTTTGTCGTGTGCGATCATCTATCTACGCTCTGCGTCGCCGCAGACCTCAAGCCACCTTAAATCGGGACCGCCGAGCAGACGGTTTACCCCCGAAACCAATCGGTGTTGCATCGGATAGGGTTTACAGACAGGAACAGTCGCCTGCCCCGTGGTGAGCTCTTACCTCGCCTTTCCACCCTTACACTGTAAAAACAGTGCGGTATATTTCTGTTGCACTCGCCCTGGAGTCGCCTCCGGCTGCCGTTAACAGCTACCCTGCTCTGTGATGCTCGGACTTTCCTCACGGTTTTCACCCCGTGACCGCACAGTAAAGTTGCGATAGTTATTGTACCATATTTTCTTGTAAAAATCAAGATGGTTTTATAGACGATAGGTTAGTAGAAAAAGTGTGATTTTCAATATGAAGTGCAAATTTCTAGCCCTAACCCCAAACCCCTTCCCGTGGTGAAGAGCTGTGTATGCTTGGTTGGCTTTGCGTCCTTGCAAAGCCCTTGGGCATACACGCCCGGCATCCATGCCGGGGCTGAGTGTGGGGCTGCCGCCCTCACCCCGCTTGGGGCTACGCCCCAACCCCCCGTTAGACATTATAAAAAATATTTATAGAAAGGAGTAAAAGCATATTATGACCGTAAAGCCGAATATAAAAAAGAACTTCAATATAACGTGGCTGCTCCTGTACGGCGCAGGACTTATCACTGTCGGTATACTTGTACTTGTAAACGGAAAAATAGTGGTAGAGCCTGCCGCAAGGCTGGGCGGTATCTTTATCGTCGCAAACGGTATCCACCGCCTTATCCGTGCCTACGCAAGACATCAGCGGCTGCCCGTGTTCAGCGGCGTCGGAAACATTATAATAGGACTAATATCCGTTTTCTTTCCCGCCGCCACTCTTGCGCTTCTGTCGTTTATATTCTCGCTTTACGTTTTTCTTAATGCCCTTGTGAAATTCATCGACTTCGGCACAGCCCTTAAAAATGCCGTTCCCGATGCGTTCTATGACTTTTTTTCCGGAATATTCTTCACCGTTTTCGGCATTATTATGCTTTTCGGCACCATTATGGGAAGTCAGGGTATGCTTGTTGTCATCGGACTATATTGCATAATTTACGGTGCAGGCGAGCTGAGGCTGTTTATCCGTGAGGCCGCTCCGAATAAAGCCAAAGGCATCATCCGCCGCAGGATACGCTTTTCGCTTCCGCAGGTCATAACCACGTTCATACCGCTGAAAACCTTGCGCAGCTATACCGAGCGGCTTGATTCCCGTGAGATAGATATTGAAAAACTGCAAAACGAGGAGCGTTACGAAAAAAGCGCCGACGCCCCCGATATACACGTTCTTATCCACGTCAGCGCCGACGGAGTAGGCTCTATAGGACATTGCGACCTTGTGCTGAACGGTACTGTAATATCCTACGGAAATTACGACAAAGCGTCGGAGCGCCTTTTCGGCGGCATCGGTGACGGTGTGCTTTTCAAAGCGGATTTTGATAAGTATATAAATTTCTGCGTTTATCACGATTTGCAGATGGTGTTCGATTTTGGCATAAAGCTGTCGGAAAAACAGCTTGCAAAAGTCAGAAAAGGCATAGCAAAGCTCGAACGAAACATCACACGCTGGAAACCGCCCTATCAGCTTGCAACCGAAAACAGCCCCATCGCCGATATTGCGGATTTTGACGATTATTGCAGTTCGCTGTGGAACGGCACACACGCACGGTTCTTTAAGTTTAAAAGCGGCAGATTCAAGACCTATTTCGTTATGAGTACAAACTGCGTTTTCCTTGCGGACTATATACTCAGCAAGGCAGGAACCGATATAGTAAAGACCGCAGGCATAATAACCCCCGGCGATTATTACGACTATATGCAGAGCGAATATGCCCTCCCCGGCGGAATAGTCATAACCCGTGACATTTACAGTAAATATAACGTTTCGCCGGCTGAAACTTAAGTGAAAATCCTTGAACTTGACACGATAGTGTGATATACTACAATAGGACAAGAATTTACATTTACGGGCAATATAAAAATATCCCCGCATAAAGAAAGGACATACTATGAAGCTCAATATCAGGTTAACAGCGGCAATACTTGCCTGTGCGTCAATTCTGACGTCGGCCTCCGCCTGCTCATCACAGAATACAAGCTCCGCTACGGACAGCAAAAACGAAAGCAGTGCAGCGGAAAGCTCCGCTGCAGAAAGCAAGGATAATACAAAAAGCGACACAACAAGCGATAATTCATCCGCATCTTCAGAAAGCACCGTTTCTTCCGATGAATCATCGTCCGAAAACAAGAAGCCTGTCGGCGTTGACGGCGTTCAGACAAACGGCCAGCTTGTCGTTGACATAGACGGTCATACATGGGGCATCTCCCTTTACGGCGGCGGCGACGGTGCAAACTATGCATCATACCTTAACGAGTTCAAGGAAAAGGTAGGCTCATCGGTAAACGTATTCAATATGGTAGTGCCTACAGCAGGCGCATACTACCTTCCCGATGGCTACGAACAATACAACGCAAGCCACAGGGATTCGATAAACAGCATAGCAAACAAGCTGGTGAACGTGATAAACGTTGACGGATATGCCGCACTTGAGGCACACACAAACGAGTACATCTATACCCGTACTGATCACCACTGGGAACCCCTCGGCGCATATTATGCGGCAAAGGCTTTCTGTGAAATGGCACAGGTACCCGTAAAGGAGCTTTCAACCTACAAGACGGAAACGATAGAAGGCTTTGTCGGAACAATGTACGCATTTACCGATTATAACGAGCGTATCAAGAACGACCCCGATACCTTCACCTACTATATTCCCTCTACAGATTACACCGCCACTTATTATACCACCGATTTCAAGGCTGACGAGCAGCTCACACAGTTCCACAGCATATTTGTAGATCAGCCCGCAAGTGGTGCATATTCGACCTTTATGGGCGGCGATCAGAAGATAGTAAAGATAGAAACCGCAAACAAGAACGGCAGAAAGCTCTGCATCTTCAAGGACAGCTACGGCAATGCCGAAGTTCCCTTCTTCATAGATTCCTTTGAGGAAATCTACGTTTGCGACATCCGCTATTTTGACCTTTACGCACCCGACTTTATTAAGGATAACGGCATTACCGACGTTCTGTTCACAATGTGTACATTCTCCGCTGTCGGTGAAAATGCAGAGGGTATAAAGAACAACCTGCTTTCAAAGTAAATCTCTGACAGGTTTTCTGAAAGGAGGAGCAGTATGAAAAAGCTCCCGAAGATAACAGCGCTTATATTGACATTATCGCTCGCCTGCGGATGCTCGGAGGTTTTCCCCGACAGCAACGCAAGCGGCAAGGACACATCGGCATACACCCTACCACCCGACCCCGTATCATCGGAAGCTCCTTCGGACACCGAAAGCGAAGAAACCGAACAGCCCGATACCTCCGCTCCCGAAACGTTACCGCCGGATACTTCCGCCGAAGAAACCCCCGCTCCCGAAACAGACGGCACTTCTGCCGAAGAAAGCTCCGTCCCCGCAAGTAAGACCGATATAAACAGCTACAGGGCGATAGGCGACAACGGCATATTAGTCGCAGGAATGGATAATCACTACCGTGGAATTATGTTCTACGGCGGTACATACGGCTACTGCGACCAATATATGACCGATGTAAAGGCGTTCCAGTCGGCGCTTCCCGAAGTGACGGTATATTCTATGGTAATACCGACCTCTGTCGATTTCTACAATCCGACCGAATACAAGGGTTACACCGAGCTTCAGAAAGATAAGATAGATTATATCGAAAGCGGACTTAAAAGCACGGGCGTTACAAACGTCAGCGTGTATGATACCCTGTCAAAGCACACCTCAGAGGAGATATACTCAAGGACGGACCACCACTGGATGCCGCTCGGCGCATATTATGCCGCGCAGGTGTTCTGCAAAACGGCAGGAGTAAAAGTGCCGGATATAAAGAATTACCGCAAGGAAACCTGCGGCGGCTATGTCGGCTCGATGTATTATTACTCTTCCGACGAACACCTTAACAATGACCCCGAAACCTATGCGGTCTACTATTCTCCGAATGAGGATAAGCTGAAAACCACATATTACGACCGTTATTACAGCAACGGCTATGACAGCAACCTTTTCCTTTGCGACAACGCAAGCTATTACTACCTGTCGTTTTTAGGCAGTGACGATCTCATCGCCCATATAAAGACCAACGCAAAGACAGGCAGAAATCTGGTCGTTATCAAGGAAAGCTACGGCAACGGGCTTATCCCGTTCTTCACTGAGAGCTTTGATAATATCTATGTGCTTGACCTGCGCTACTGCGAGGTAAACGCAATAAAATTCTGCAAGCAGGTCGATGCGACCGATCTGCTGTTTGCAAACTGCGCCTATACCGTTGCAGGCGGCAACTGCGACTATTTCTCATATATAAGAAACATTTAAGGAAGATTACATGAAAGAACTTGAATACCCCTTCGACAGCGGTTATCTGCTGAAAAAGAAACGCTCTATAAAAAGACAGCTCCTGTCAGACGGCAGTGTGCGTATAAAGAAAAAAATAGCCGTTCTCGGCGGCTCAACCACGAACGATATAATAAATATGCTCGAATTATTCCTGCTGAACTACGGTATCGAGCCGATCTTCTACGAGTCGGAGTACAACCGTTACTGGCAGGATGCGGTATTCGGAAATGAGGAGCTTGACAGCTTCTCACCCGACCTTATTTTCGTTCACACGTCCAACCGCAATATTCTGAAATATCCTGCGATAACCGACAGCAAGGAGCAGACAGACGCTCTTTTTGCCGAGCAGATGAAATATTTTGAAACAATGTGGGAAAAGATAGCCGAGCGCTACCACTGCCCCGTTATACAGAATAACTTTGAACAGCCGTATTTCAGGCTTATGGGCAACCGTGATGCGTTTGACTGCCGAGGCAGAGTGAATTTCATAAACAGGCTGAACACAGCGTTTGCCGATTATGCCGCATCGCACGAGAGTTTTTATATCAATGATATAAACTATGTCAGCGCCTGCTACGGTCTTGACAAGTGGAGCGAGTCGTCCTACTGGCACCTGTACAAGTACGCAATGTGCGTTCCTGCGATACCCGACTTTGCATTCAATTTAGCGGCAATAATAAAGTCGGTATTCGGCAAGAACAAGAAAGCGCTTGTACTCGACCTTGATAATACATTATGGGGCGGAGTTGTCGGAGATGACGGTGTTGACGGTATTGAAATCGGACAGGAAACCCATATGGGACAGGTCTATGCCGAATTTCAGAAGTATCTCGGACTTGTGAAGGATACAGGCGTAATGCTCACCGTCTGCTCGAAGAATGACGAAGAAAACGCCCTTGCAGGCCTTAATCACCCCGAGGGCAGTTTAAAGCCCGATGATTTCATAATGATAAAGGCAAACTGGGATAACAAGGACAGAAATATCGAGGCAATAGCGACAGGACTCAACATCGGACAGGATGCGCTTGTATTCCTTGATGATAACCCTGCCGAGCGTGCGATAGTTTCCGCACAGTTGCCTACAGTAGCCGTTCCCGAAATGGAGCGTCCGGAGGATTATATAAGAGTGGTAGACCGCTCACGCTTCTTTGAGATAACCGCTTTTTCAAGCGATGATTTAAAGCGTAACGAAATGTACAAGGAGAATGCGGTAAGAGCCGCACAGCAGGCACAGTTCACCGACTACGGCGAGTATCTTCACAGTCTTGAGATGGTGGCTGTGATAGATGACTTCCTGCCTGTCTATCTCCCTCGCATAACACAGCTTACAAACAAGAGCAACCAGTTCAACCTCACCACAAAGCGTTTTACAACCGCAGAAATGGAGCAGGTATTCGCAGATGACAGCTATATCAGGCTGTACGGCAGGCTTGCCGACAAGTTCGGCGACAACGGTATAGTATCGGTAGTTATCGGCAAGGTGAACGGCGATACGCTCGACATAGATTTATGGCTTATGAGTTGCCGTGTGCTTAAGCGTGATATGGAATACGCAATGCTCGACAATCTTTGCGACAGAGCAAAACAGCGTGGACTTAAGACGGTAAAGGGATATTATTACCCCACCGCAAAGAATAAAATGGTGAAAGAGTTGTACGGCGACTTCGGCTTTACGAAGGTCAGCGAGGACGCAGACGGCAACACCGTATGGGAGCTTTCGCTTTCGGGCTACAAGCCTAAAAACAAGTATATTACTGTAGAAAGGAACAAGTAAAATGAGTGAGCAGGAAATTTACGAAAGATTAAACGAGGTTTTCAGAAACGTATTCGACGATGACGATATCGAGGTCGAAGCAGGCACAACAGCAGATGATATAGAGGACTGGGACAGCCTTGAGCATATCAACCTCATCTCCGCTGTAGAAGACGAATTCGGCATCCGTTTCAAGATGGGTGAGGTTTCTTCGATGAAGAACGTCGGAGAAATGGTCGACATCATAAAATCCAGAGCCTGAGCGGGCGGGCGGCTGTGAGCCGCTTCAGATTCCGCCTTTGGATTTGTCGGCGGTCAGCTAAAGTTAGTTGAACGGCGGGGCTACGCAAAGCAATAATTTGAATATGCGGCGGTCACGGTGATATGCTGTGACCGCTTTTTTATATTATTATCACACACCCCTTCTCCCCGCATAACCTCCCAAACCCGCACTATCCCTTGCTTTGCACCACCACACTTTCCTCCCTTGTCAAAGGTGAGGTGCTGTCGCCCGAA
>UMKK01042016.1_pt1 | contig 16583 bp, 17 predicted proteins | sample 1966281 | NCBI WGS metagenome assembly UMKK01 (sample SAMEA4836175, study PRJEB28245) | human gut metagenome | biome: gut microbiome; material: fecal sample | place: Denmark | collected 2008 | reverse complement strand
CTTGCCCTGCCGCAGGGAGAAAAACCGGAATATACAGACGGCTATGAAGGCTTTTACCACTGCCTGCGTATTGAAGGCGGCACCGACCGTGTGGAACTGGATATGATTTTGCGCGACCACGATAAGAACATTCTGGCAAAACGCAAACAGCTTTTGCTGGATTTGGCAGCGTTTATGAATAACAAATATGGTGCCGGAAGCGTGGAATGCAGATTGCAGGATATGTACTGCAACATGAAGGAATATATAACGCCGGTGTTTGAAATTGTTGAACGTGTCGAAAACGCCATGCGCGAAGCCGGTATTGAACCGCAGCTTGTGCCTGTGCGCGGCGGTACGGATGGCTCGCGGTTATCCGAAATGGGGCTGCCCTGCCCCAATATTTTTACCGGCGGGCATAACTTCCACGGGCGCTACGAATATCTGCCGGTGCCTTCGCTTGTAAAATGTACCGAAGTTTTGCTGAATATTGTAAAGCTGTAATGCTTATGCCTTAAACTAAAAATCAGGACGGCTGCTTTATTTGAGCGGCTGCCCTGATTTTTTATTATACCTAAAAGTAATGGAGCATCATGTTTTATAACTATTTGTTGTTTTAACTGCACAGAATTATAATAAAACCAACAGGAATAAAATTTTATAATGCTGCGGCGGTACAGGATAGTGTTATAATTAAATGTGTGAATGGGATTGCAAAACACATTGCGCAAAATACGGCAGAGGCTGCCGGGGCTGAACATGTATGGTCTGCCGGAGAGCAGAAAATATAAATTTAAATTTATTGAGAAAGAGGGATAATTATGCAGAAAGTATTAGTTGCTTATTTTTCGTGCAGCGGTGTAACAAAAAAGCTGGCACAGACGCTGGCAGGCGTTGTTAAAGGCGATTTGTATGAAATTACGCCCGCACAGCCCTACACGGCGGCAGATTTAAACTGGCAGGACAAAAATTCGCGCAGCTCGGTAGAAATGAGAGATAAATCTTCGCGCCCTGCCATCAGCGGCAGCGTAAAAGACTTTGCGCAGTATGACACCGTTTTTGTGGGCTTTCCGATTTGGTGGTATGTTGCGCCGACAATTATTAATACCTTTTTGGAAAGCGAAGATTTTTCCGGTAAAAGCGTTATTCCGTTTGCAACAAGCGGCGGCAGCGGCGTAGGCGATACGGATAAATATCTGCATCCTTCCTGTTCCGAACAAACGGCATGGCGCCCGGCAAAACGCTTTGCAGGAAGCGCCAGCCCGGCAGAACTGCAAAAATGGGTGGAAGGTTTAAAACTGTAAGCATTTAAAATTAAAATCAGCAAAATAAAAACTCCGCAGTGTAATGCTGCGGAGTTTTGCTGTATATACGTAGTTTATGTTGTTTATGTTGTTATGCTTTGATTGTGCTGCTTAAAATTTAGCGTTATCCTTAAAGGCACGGCCAAAATCAGTAAGCGTTAAATCGGCGTAGCTTAAATCGGCATCGTCAAGCATGGCGCGGTCGAGCCGGGCGCCGTTAAGCTGGGCGTGCTGCAAATTGCTGCGCGAAAGGTTGGCGGAGGTTAAATCGGCATTGGTGAGCACGGCGTTTTGCATTTTGGCGTTGTATAAATTGGCGTGTGTTAAAACGGCGCCGGTTAAATCTGTTTTATACAGCCAGCTGTAAGACATACCGGCGTAGCTGAAGTCGGCATTCTGCGCATTTGCTTTGTCCAGGGTTGCTTCCATAAGTTTGGCGTAGGCAAAGTTGGCGTTTGGCATTTCGCAGCCGCGCAGGCTGGTGCGGAACAGCGTTGCGCCATTGAAGTTTGCTTTATCCAGCTTGCTGCCGTTTAAATTGGCGTAGCTTAAATCAGCACCCGCTAAATCAGCGCTGCTTAAAGTGCAGCCTGCCAGCACGGCGCGGTGCAGGTTGGCATTTTTTAAATCGGCGCCGGTAAAATCCGTGCCGTTAAAGCGTGCGCCGTTCAGGTCTGCGCCGCTTAAATCAATGCCTGCCAAATTCAGCCCGCTTAAATCAGCGCCGCTTAAATCCGCACCGGGGCAGCTGATGCCGCTCTGCACCTGCTGCACGTCGATTGCGTTATAGGCAAATGCCGCTGCCGGTAAGGCAAGGCAGCAAATAAATGTTAATAAAAATTTTTTCATAATTCCTCTCAGGCTTCGTTGAAAAGTTGAAGCAATTTCTGCGGTTCGTCAGGCAGTTTGTCAATGATTTTCCACGGTTCGTGCTCCGCAAGCTGCTCTTTGGTGTAGGTGGAGCCTGCCAGCACGGCAAGGCAGCGTGCCCCTATGGCTTTGGCGCAGATAATGTCGTTGGGCGTATCGCCGATAAAGAAAATATCGCTGCCGCTGATTTCTTCTTCCGGATGCATTACCTGCAAACGGCGCAGGGCGATTTTGGCAAGTTCGCTGCGATCTTCGCTAAGTTCGCCGCAGACGGCGTAGTGGCTGTCGAAGTATTTGTCGATTCCGTACCGCTGCAATTTTAAATAAGCGCCGGTAGTAGTGTTGCCGGTTAAAAGGCAGGTTTTAAAACCCTCAAGGCCTTCAAAATAAGCCAGCGTTGCGGCTACATTGGGCATTAAATGCCCCTGGCGTTCTTTTAAAAATTTTGGCAGCAGGCGGTGGTAGTTAATTAAAATGTTGGCGGCATCAAAAGTACGGCAGCGCCCTTTTATATCAATACAAATTTGCTTGATAATCTGCGAATCCGTTGCGCCTGCCAGCGGATGCGAAAACTGGAAATTTTCGACGCCGAACAGTTCTCTGATTGCCGCGCGCAGCGCATCTGCCCCGGCAAGGCCTGTCAGAAGCAGCGTGCCGTCAATATCCCAAAAAATATATTTCATAAAATCCTCCGTTTAAATGCAGGGTAAAAGAAAAAGCTGCCTTTTGGCAGCGTTTAAATTGATTTAGGACGCATCATCAGTTTAGATAATTTTTTGCCAAGGGTTTTGGCTTTGCGTATGATTTTTGTATGTGATTTGCGGCGCGGTTTCATATCGCTTTCGTTGCCGAAATCGCCGCGTTCCAGATAAGTGATTTTGGATTTGTCGGGATTGAAGTATTTGCGCATAAAGCGTGCCAGCCCGTCGGGGTCGGCTTCTTTAAAGCAGGTAAAAATATCAATCGTGGCAAAGCCCATATCCGGATAAACGTGCATGGTAATATGCCCCTGCTTGCAGTGCGCAAACACGGAATATTCGTCAATGCCGTCCTCGTCGTTTACATAAACGCCGCTCGGCTCCATACCGAAACGCGCTGCGGCGCTGCTGAGCATGTGCTCGATGCCGATAACGTCATCCAAAAGTATATCGCTGCAATTATACATATCAATGGCAATTTGTGTGCCGATGGATTTCAAAGCGGAACCTCCTGCCTTTTTGGAAAAAGGCTAAAACGTATTTAATTAATTATAGCTAATTTTAAACCTGTTGTCAAAAAATAATAGCCTGCGCGGACGAGGTTTATTAACTTAAAAAAACATGCTATAATTAACTGAACGTTTGTTTTGTACGGTGGTGAGCATTTGGAACAGCTGCAGGGAACACTGGAAAATGTTATATATCAGAGCGGCGACGGCGGCTTTTGCGTGCTGCGCGTTAAAACGGCAGCCGGTTTGGCAACGGTTACCTATAAAGGCATGGCCCCCTATATGGGCGAAAACATTGCCATGGAAGGCGAATGGTGCGAGCATGTGCGTTTTGGCCGTCAGTTCAGGGCCGATACTTTGCGCGTGGTTAAGCCTTCCACCACGGACGGTATTGAGCGGTTTCTGGCATCCGGCGCGGTTAAGGGCATTGGCAGAACCATGGCGGCGCGTATTGTGGAGCATTTTGGCAGCCGTACGCTGACCGTTATGGAAAGCGAACCGGAAAGGCTGACGGAAGTTGCAGGCATAGGACGCAAAAAGGCCGAAAGCATTGCGGCTTCGTATGCCGAACTCAGCGAAATGCGCGAACTGATGCTGTTTTTGGAGCAGCACGGCGTAAGCGCCAATTATGCGCCAAAACTACAGGCGCGCTATGGCAGCACGGCACTGGTGCGCGTGCAGGAAAACCCCTATGCCCTTGCGGGCGAAGTAACCGGCATAGGCTTCAGGACGGCCGACAAAATAGCGCTGGCCCTGGGGTGCAGCCGCAGCGACAGGCGGCGCATAGAAGCTGGGCTTGTTTATGCGCTTAATATGGCGGCTTCTGCCGGGCATACCTGCGTGCCGGAAGAACTTTTGGTGCAGGAAACGGTTAAACTTTTGCAGACCGACCCGGAGCCGGTAAAAGAGCTTTTTAAAGAACTGATTGACGAAGACCGCCTGCGTACGGAAGAAGTGGGCGGGCTGCGACTTATTTACCCGGAATATCTGTATCAGGCGGAAACGCAGACGGCAAAGCGGCTGATAGCGCTGCGCGACGCACCGGGAAAAATAAAAAGCGTTGATGTTGAAAAAATTATCGGCCAGTGGGAACGCGAGGCTGGCATACAGCTTGCCGAAGCGCAGAAAGAAGCCATCCATGCCTCGCTTAAATACGGCGTGTTTGTATTAACCGGCGGGCCGGGCACAGGCAAAACCACCGTTGTTAAGGGCATTATAACGGTGCTGGAAAAAGCAGGCTGCCGCATTTTGCTGGCGGCGCCTACGGGCAGGGCGGCCAAGCGTTTGGCAGAATCAAGCGGGCATCCGGCGCAGACGGTACACCGCCTTTTGGAATACCAGCCGGACGGCAGCGGTTTTAACTTTGGCAAAAACGACAGCGATCCGCTCGACGCGGAAGCAATTATTATCGACGAAGCTTCCATGCTTGATATTACTTTAATGCACCATCTGCTGAAGGCAGTGCCGGGCGGCTGCCGCCTTATTTTTGTCGGCGACGTTGACCAGCTGCCTTCGGTAGGGCCCGGTTCGGTGCTGAAAGATATTATACGCAGCAAAAAAATGCCGGTAGTAAGGTTGGAAAATGTTTTCCGCCAGGCGGAAGTAAGCCCCATTGTGCGCAACGCCCACCGCATTAACCACGGGCAGATGCCGGAATTTGCCGAACACAGTGATTTTGAGTTTGCCGGTTTTGACAACGAGTTTATGGCGGCGGATTTTGTAGCGCAGCTGTACGGAAAGATAGCGGCCGAACACGGCTTGCAGTATGTGCAGGTGCTTTCGCCGATGCACAAAAACCCCTGCGGCGTGCAGAACTTAAACAAAGTTTTGCAGCAGCATTTAAACCCGCCCGCGGCAGACAAGGGCGAACTGACGCTGCCGGGAGGAGCCGTGCTGCGCGAGGGCGATAAGGTAATGCAGATTCGCAACAACTATGAAAAAGAAGTGTTTAACGGCGACATAGGGCGCATAATACGCATCGATGGCGGCAATGTAACGGTTGTGTATGACGATGGCGGCAAACCGGTATTTACCTCGTTTGAAGATGAATATGCTTATGCCGGTATCAGCGGCAACAAAATTGTGTACACTTCTGCCGAAGTGGATGAACTGCAGTTAGCCTATGCCATGAGCGTGCATAAATCGCAGGGCAGCGAATACCCGGTGGTAATACTTTTAATGGTGCCGGGGCATTATATAATGCTGCAGCGCAACCTGTTTTACACTGCGGTAACGAGGGCGCGGCAAAAAGTTGTAATTGTCGGCAGCAAAAAAGCCGTGCAGGCAGCTGTTTTAAATGATAAAACGCGCAAGCGCTATTCGCTTTTGGCAGAACGCTTGCAGGAACAGGCTGATGTATTTTAATAAAATGGTGATAATTTGAATTATATAAAAGAATGGTGGCGGGCGCTTGTAAGTGTGTTTTTTGTGCAAAGCTGCGCCGTATGCAATGCAGAAACCGAAAGCGGCGTGTTTTGCCCTGCTTGCAGGCGCAGTGAACTTTTTCTTGAAGCAATGCCGGGGCTGTTAAACCTTGATGGTGCGGTGATGGGGTATAAATACAGCGGTGCGCTTAAAGAAATGCTGCACAAACTTAAATTTGAAGGTGAAAGCAAATTTTTGCAGCCGCTGGCGGAAGAAGCTGCATTTTTAGCGCAGGCGTATAGTGAAAGTAACTTTGATATGGTGGTATCTGTACCGACGGACGCGGCAAGGCGCAAACAGCGCGGCTTTGATATACCTGAAAGTATTTTTGCCCAGGCGCTTGCCGTTAAAGGCACGTGGCAGCCGCAGGTTTTGATGCGTATAAGGGCAACAGTGCCGCAGTATGGTCTTGCGCCGGATAAACGCCGCAGCAATGTGCGCGGCTGCTTTGCAGTGCAGGGTGATGTACGCGATGCTAAAATTTTATTGGTAGATGATATTTTAACCACCGGCGCAACGCTGGACGAAGCGGCAAAAACCCTAAAGCAGGCAGGCGCTAAAAGTGTTTACGCTTTAACCCTGTGCGGCAGTTTGGAAAATTTTAAAAGCTGAAAAGCAAGAAACACTGTTTTAAAAAGCCGGTGCTTTACTTAAAACTGCTTAAAAATTCGTAAAATAATAAATTAACAAATAAACTAAAACCTCACGGTATTTATGTATCGTGAGGTTTTGTGCTTTAATTATTGTGCAGATTTTTTTATGCCGTATTCGCAATTTGTTTTTAATTCTATTTCAAAAATTCTGTTCCACGGAAGGTTTGCTTCGGCGTTAATGCCGGTAAGGTAATATTCATCTGCTCCGTCGCTGTAAAAGGGCGTAAGGCCTAAATTTGTATATAAAAGGCTGCGTTTTTCGTTATAAATAAATCCTTCTATAATATTTTCGGCAAAAGTTTTATAGCCGTCATTCAAATTTGCAGGGTCCTGCCCGCGCAGGGTAAGTATGGTGCTGAGTCGGTGATGCAAAAGTTTTTGGTAGCTGTAATCATCCAGCAGGCGGGCAACGGTAAAGTTAAGGTTTTGCGCGTAAAGCGCAGGCAGCAGATGTTTTGGCAGGCGTTTAAGCTGCCCGGTAAATATTGCGCTTTGTGCTGCGGCTGTGCCTGCCGCGTTGCCGAAGGTGTTCCAGGCCGAGTAAGAAACAAGTTTGTTTATGGTTACGTTGTTTGCCAAAAGCACGGGCAAAAGCATCTGGCTGCTTTCGTAATCTTCACTGGCGTCGATAACGGCAACATGCTTGCCGCTGTTAAGCAGTGTTTGCAGTTTCTGCGCCATTTTTTCGTTGGCAGGTTCTTTGGCACTGCCGCAGTGTACATATAAAATAACGTCGGCTTCATTAAGGTTTTGTGTCAGCGTGCCGCCGGTAAATTTAATTTTGTCAAGCAGGGCGGCTTCGGCAGTAACTGCCATGTAAGGCATAATGGCGGTAGCTGCGCTGCCGGTGGTATATTCAATATAAAATTTTGGCTTGTAGTTATTAATCTGGCAAAAGCGGCGTGCCGTAAGCATTTGCGCTATTTCGTCCGCGCCGCAGGTGGTTGTGCTGGCGCTGCTTAACCCTGCCCGGCGCATATAGGCTTCGGCGTGGGTGCGGTTGCGGTTGGGCAGGCCAAAGGGCTGGGCGTCATCCTGCCCTATTACAAGCGTATAATTTTTGGCGGCGCACAATGCTGCAAGCTGTTTGTTAAAACTGTCGTTAGTTCTGTACAGCACGTTATATTTTTGCAGTATTTCCTGCGGAATTTTATTTTTAATTTCTTCCAGCTGCGCTGTGGAAGGGTAGTCGCCAAACTGTTCTACAATATCGCGCAGGGTGGAATAACGCATTAAGTGCCACTGGTACCAGGCGTCCGGCAGCAGGTTATCGCTTACGAGCAGGCGCGGAATAATCGAAAAAACGGTAATATCTTCGCCTGAAGGCATAGCTTGCAGCAGTTTTAAAAAGTTCTGCTCGTCGTTAACGGTTCCCTGCGGCAGGCGCGAAGCAAGCAGCCCGCCATGAATTAAAAGGTCGCCTGAAATAACTGCCGGGCAGTTGCCTGCATTATGGCTGAGCCATGAGGATAATTTTTCGCGGTTTGCCGGTGTGCGGTAGTTGTCAAGAAGTTCTTTTGGGGGTAAAATTACATCTATGGAAGCAAGCCTGCCCAAATCCTGCGCCATTAACGTGCAGGGCGGACGGCTGTCAAGCGGCATAAGCAGCAGCTGTTCCTGCACCGGCAGGGGCGGCGGTGTGTAAGGCGTGCTTGGCGGCAGGCTGAAAAAATAAAAAATATAGCTGCACAGGGCGGTTAAAAAAATCCATAAATATTTTTTCACGGTAAGCCTCCTTTGCAGCGTATAGTTACAAATATTATATTACAAGTACGGAGTTTTTAAAATGAGAATTATTACTGGCAGAGCCAGAGGGCTGAAGCTGACTACGCCTAAAAACTGGGATGTGCGCCCTACTGCCGACAGGGTGAAGGAATCGCTGTTTAATATTATCGGCAGCAAAATTATCGGCGCGCAGGTGCTGGATTTATTTGCCGGCACGGGCAACCTCGGGCTTGAAAGCTGGAGCCGCGGCGCGGAGAAAATTGTTTTTACCGATACAAGCAAAGAATCGCTGCGGTTGGTGGAAAGCAATATTGCCAAATGCCGGGCGCAGGACGATACGGAAACAATTTGCGGGGATGCCTGCCAGCTGATAGGGCGGCTGCATAAAAAGGGCATGAGTTTTGATTTTGTTTTTGCCGACCCGCCTTATAACAAGGGGCTGGTGCAGAAAGTTATTGCCGCGCTGGCGGAAAGTCCTCTTTTAAACGATGGCGGCTATTTAATTGCTGAACATTCGGCACATGACGAGCTTGGAATACTGCCGCCGCAGTTTGAACTTGTGCGCTGCGAAACTTACGGCGAAACAAAAATTAGCTTTATACGTTTTGCAAAAGTGTGAAAACATGTTACAATAGATAAAAGGTGCGGCAATTAAAGGAATATTACATTTTGTGTAGAATAAAGCTTTTAGAATATTGCCAAAATTTACCGTCTGCAAAGCAGATTTTAGGAGGTTAATAAAGTGCGCAGAGCAATTTGCCCGGGGAGTTTTGATCCGGTAACCAATGGCCATTTGGACATTTTTGAACGGGCAAGCCAGATGTTTGATGAAATTGTCATCAGTGTTTTTCACAATCCGGGAAAGGAAAAAGCAATGTTCAGCATGGAAGAACGTGTTGAAATGCTGCGTATGGCAACAGCGCATATCCCCAATGCCAGGGTTACCTGTTTTTCGGGTTTGCTGAATGAGTTTTGCAGGCAGGAAAAAGCTCCTTTTATTGTCAGGGGCCTGCGTGCATTTTCCGATTTTGAGTATGAATTTCAGCGTGCGCTGCTGATTAAAAAAATTGATAATAATCTGGAAACTGTTTTTATCATGACCAATGCCAATTATTCGTTTTTAAGCTCTTCCGGCGTGCGCGAACTGGCTACGTTTGGCGGCTGCATCCACGGTTTGGTGCCCGATAACGTTGAGGTGCGCATTAAGGAGCTGCTGGCAGAAAAACACTTGTTATAGAAAGAGGATGTTACGATGATAGACAAGAGTACCAGTGCTGCTTTAGACAGAATTTTTGATGAAATGTATAATCTTATTTCTGCGGCCAGCAGAATTCCGCTGACTGATAAAATCATTGTGGAAGAAAGCGATTTGGCCGAGATTCTTGACGATTTGAAGGAAGCCATTCCCCGTGAAGTAAAAAGTGCCGCCAAGCTTTTGGAAGAACAGAAAGCAATAATCAACAAGGCCCACGAAGATGCCGACAATATTGTTGTGCAGGCCAAAACCGAGGCGGAACGCATTGTGGAAATTGCCAAGGCGGAAGCAGAACGCCTTGTACGCCAGGAAGAAGTTGTGCAGCAGGCACAGGCTTTTGCCGAAGATATTAAAAATTCGGCCCTGCGTCATGAACAGGAAGTTAAGGAAGAAGCTGACGCTTATGCAGAGCGCGTAAAAATGGATGTGCTGCAATATGCCGACGATATGCTGGCATATTTAAGCGGCAATTTGCAGTCTGCCCTGCAGGGACTGAACGATAACCGCAATTCCGTTAACGACGAACGCCGCAAACTTGCAGCGCCGCAGGAATATTACGGCGATGAAATTCAGGATGACGAAGAAGAAAAATAATCAGGCAAAAATTTAAGCCGTTTACTCTTACGGGTAAGCGGCTTTGTTTTTTATCAGGCCTGCTGAAAAGGCTGCATTAAAAAATCGCTGTTGTAGGTTTGGCAGTAGTTTTGGCTGCGGTTTTGCAGTAGTGCCAGCAGGTTGGCGGCATTAATATCCGTTTGCAGCTGGCGTATAATAAGTTGGTCTTTTCCGGCATCGCCGGTGAGGCAGTTTTTAAAATTGCGGCCTATTTTGGTAATAACCGGGAGCGAGGCTGTTTTGCGCATTTGTGCAAGCATACTGCGCCCGCGGCTGTTAAAGGCCAGCACGCGCAGGTATTGCGGTTTGGCTTCGGTAAAAATGGTTTTGTCATTGCCAACCAAAAGCTGCATTAACAGGCGGCGGATGCGCGATTTTGTATAGCGTTTGCTGCTTACGCTGCTTACAACGCTTTGCATATCCGGGCAGGCAGCTGCTGCTTTTAACCGGTGTTCAAGGCCTTCGGTGCATTCGCAGGCAGCGGCAATTTGCTGTTCCGTAAGCATGCAGATCTTGTATAAAACAAGCGAGTCAAGTTTTGCTGTATTCCAGCCAAGCAAATTTAAAGAATGGAGCGTTTCCAGTAGTTCATGGCTGCATTCCGGGATTTGGTTTAAAATTCTGCCGGAAAGCCCTGCTGCGGCGTATTCCGCGCGTATGCCGCTGGCGCTGGCGTATTCCGCGCTTATGTCGCTGCTGTTGTAGCCTGCACCGCAGCGGCGTATAACAAGCGGCATAATTTGCGGTGCGTATTTTTGCAGGCAGCGGCAGTATTCAAGTGCCAAAATATCGTTTGCTTCCGCCGCGGCAAAAGTAAAGCCTGTATTTTGCAAAAGGGTGGACTGGGCGGCAGCGTAAGAAGCACCGCTTTTTATAATCGCGCGCAGTTCTTCCTGATGAGTGTTGATAAAGTGGGCGGCAGCTGCAAGCGTTTGTGTTTCCGCGGTTTCCGCGCCAAAAGCGAGGTAACCCGTAATTCCTGTCGCCGCTAAAAGCTGCACTGCGCCTGCGGCAAAAAATTCCGCGCTGCGGCACGAAAATACGGCAGGCAGTTCCAGTACAAGGTCTGCGCCGTTTTGTACGGCCATCTGCGCCCGCGCCCATTTATTGCAGAAAGCAGGTTCGCCGCGCTGCACAACGCTGCCGCTCATAACGGCAATAACGGGCGAATCGCCTCCGGCAAGGCGGCGCGCTTCGGTAAGATGCAGCAAATGCCCGTTGTGGAAGGGATTGTATTCGGCTATAACGCCGATAGATTTTTTCATAGGTTCACCTCAGAAAGTTTTACTGGCGGTTAAATGTCAAATAGTGTATACTAATAGTATATTAAAATTTACCCGGAAGTGCAAAACTAATTTTAGGGGTGAATACTGTGATTGTTTTTGTTGTTAATTGCGGCAGTTCTTCAATTAAATACCAGCTTATAAATATGAACGGCGAAAAAGTGCTGGCTAAAGGCTTGATTGAGCGTATCGGCATGGACGGTTCTGTTTTAAAGCATACTCCGGAAGGAAAATACACGGTTGATATCAACATCGACGTGCCCGACCACAACTTTGGCATAAAGCTGGCGGTGGACGCACTGGTAAATCCCGATTACGGCGTTATTAAAAGCATGAACGAAATTGACGCTGTCGGGCACCGTGTTGTTCACGGCGGCGAACGCTTTTCTGATTCCGTGCTTGTAACGCCGGATGTGCTTGAAGGCATTGCTGCCTGCGCTGAGCTTGCGCCGCTGCACAACCCGCCCAACTTAAACGGCGTTAAGGCTTGTATGGCGTTAATGCCGCAGGTGCCGCAGGTTGTTGTTTTTGATACGGCGTTTCACCAGACCATGCCGGAAAAAGCCTATTTATACGGCCTGCCTTATGAGCTGTATGTAAAGTACGGCGTGCGCCGTTATGGTTTCCACGGCACTTCGCATAAATATGTGGCGCAGGAAGCCGCCAGAATGATGGGCGGAGAAGTTTCGGATTACCGCATTATTACCTGCCATCTGGGCAATGGCTCCAGCGTGGCGGCTGTTAAATACGGCAAATCCATTGATACCAGCATGGGCTATACCCCGCTGGACGGACTTGTTATGGGCACGCGCTCCGGCGAGATTGACCCGGCGATTATTCCCTTTTTAATTGTTAAAGAAAATATGGATGCCGAGCAGATTGACGAATATCTTAACCGCCGCAGCGGCGTTTTGGGCATCAGCGGGCTTTCCAGCGATTTCAGGGATTTGGAAAGCGCGGCGCACCGCGGCGATGAACGCAGCCAGCTGGCGATTGATGTTTTTGCTTACCGCGTAAAAAAATATATCGGCGCTTATACGGCGGCGATGGGCGGCGTGGATGCCATTGTGTTTACAGCAGGTCTGGGCGAGAATTCTTCTTCCATGCGCGAGAAAATCTGCGAAGGGCTTGAGTATCTCGGTACCGGCATCGACCCAGTGAAAAATAAGGCGCGCGGCAAAAACCAGGAAATTAATGTTGACGGTGCAAAGGTAAAAATTTTTGCAATTCCTACCAACGAGGAGCTTGTAATTGCGCGCGACACTGTAAATATCTGCCGCCGCATTATAAAATTGTAAGCCTGCGGGCGATAACTATTACTTGACAAAGCAGCTTCACATAGCTATAATTGATACGATTGGTGAAATATGATAAGAATAAATGTCGCAGAAATCAAAAAAAGACTTGTCGGAAGCAAAGAATTTTCGTATGAACTGACGCCTGACGAGCTGGGAATTACAGAAGCCGATTTAAAAATTACCGCGCCTGTTGTTTTAAAAGGCATGGTTGAAAATGCGGGCGACGTAATTTTGCTCAAGGCCGAATCAGCAACGGAAATTGAACGCACCTGCGGACGCTGTCTTAAGGTTTATACCGAAAAGCTGAACGCCCAGGTGGTTGAAAAATTTTATCCGGCAGGAGCAGAAAACATTGAAAATGATGCTTTTATCTATGAATCAGATCTGCTTGATATAACAGAGCCTGTTCGAGAGAGCCTCCTTTTGGCAGTTCCTTTGCAAGCACTTTGCAGGGAAGATTGCCGTGGGCTGTGTCCGGTCTGCGGGGCTGACAGAAATGAAGGCGACTGCGGCTGTGATACAACTTCGGTTGATCCCAGACTGGCGGCATTAAAGCAATTCATCAAAAATTAAATTTTGCCTTACAGCTTGAGGAGGTGTACCAACAATGGCAGTACCAAAAAGAAAAATGTCTAAAGCGCGCCGTGATTCCCGCCGTGCAAACTGGAAGCTTACCGCTCCCGGCTTAGTTGAATGCCCGCAATGTCACGAAATGAAAATGCCGCACCGTGTTTGCCCCGAATGTGGTTACTACAATGGTAAACAGGTTGTAGCAAAAGACGCTGAGTAAAAAATACCCCCTAAGCCTCAGGCTTGGGGGTTTTTGCTTTTAACCGGATATTTGTTAAAGAGGCTTTGCGGCCTCTTTTTATTTTGCCGTTTTAAGGATGAAAAGCAGGTAAAAAATTTTGCTTGCTTTTTTTTATTTGTACTATTATAATAAATCCAGATATTAGGAGTAGGTATTAAAATAAGGTGATGTTATGAATTCTGCTAAAAAAGTAATACGGCATGAGCGTTTGTTTAAAATGCTGCAAAGAAACCCTTTTTTAACGGATGAGCAGCTTGCTAAAAATCTGGCGGTCAGCATTCAGACTATCCGTTTGGACAGGCTAAGCCTTAACATCCCGGAACTGCGCGAGCGCACGCGCCAGATGGCCGAGAACGCGCAGGTAAAGCTGAAAGCCATTGACAAAAAAGATATTGTCGGTGACCTGATTGACCTGGAACTTAATCATTCCGGCATTTCCATGCTGAAAATAACTCCTGATATGGTATTGGAAAAAACAGGCGTGGCAAGAGGCTATTACATGTTTGCCATGGCAAATACCCTGGCGCTGGCAGTTGTTGATGCCGAAGCGGCCCTTACCGGTGTGGGCAATGTTAAGTACAAAGTGCCCGTATACGCAGGGGCTACGCTGGTGGCAAAGGCAGAGGTTATCCGCAGGGAGCTTAATAAATATATAATTTGGGTTAAAATAAGAAATAATAATGAGGAAGTATTCCGGGCAAAATTTATAATTGTACCCTGCCCGGACGAAAGGACGACACAGGCATATGAAAATCGCGCTTGATGTAATGGGAACGGACTATGGCCCGAAAGAACTTGTGCTTGGAGCGGTACAGGCTGTAAAAGAATTTAACTGTGAAATTGTGCTGGTAGGTGACCCGGAAACCATCGAGAACCTGCTGCGCGAATACAAAGCCGATACGGACAGCAGGCTCAGCATTTGTCCGGCAACGGAAGTTGTAAGAATGGACGAGCACCCTTCCATTGCCGTAAAAACAAAGAAGAATTCTTCTATTGTTGTGGCAACCCGCCTTTTGCGCGAGAAAAAATGCGATGCGCTGGTATCGTCAGGCAGTACCGGTGCTGCCGTTGCGGCTGCGCTGTTTTACCTGGGGCGCATTAAAGGCATTGAGCGCCCGGCTATTGCAACGCCGATTCCGAACCTTACCGGCACTACGGTGCTTTTGGACAGCGGCGCCAAAGTTGATGCCAAACCGGAACACATGGTGCAGAGCGCACTGATGGGCAGCGTTTATTCGGAGCTGATGTTTGGTGTTGATAAACCCCGCGTAGGGCTTTTGAATATCGGCGAAGAAGAAACAAAAGGCAACGAGCAGGCTTTGGCAACGTACCCGCTGCTGAAAGAAGAACAGCATATTAACTTTATCGGCAACGTTGAAGGCCGCGATATTAATAAAGGCACCGTTGATGTTGTTGTATGCGACGGCTTTGTGGGCAATGTTGTTTTAAAGTTTGCAGAAGGGCTTGCAAGTGCTATAATGGTAGTAATAAAAGACGCCATTTCCAAAGGCGGCTTCATGGCAAAGCTCGGCGGGCTTTTGCTTCTGCCGACAATGAAAGCCTTAAAAAAACGTGCTGACGTTACGGAATACGGCGGCGCGCTGCTTTTGGGCGTTAAGGCACCGTTTATCATCTGTCATGGCAACAGCAAGGCAAAATCCATTACCAGTGCGGTAAGGGTAGCCATTAACTTTGCCGAGCGTGATGTGGTAAAACATATTGCTGAAATTGTCATCAAAGACGAAGAAAAATAAAGAAACGAGGATAAATACATGACTAAAGCTGTAAAACAAGTTGGTATTTTGGGTGTAGGCAGCTATCTTCCCAGCAAGATTTTGACCAACCACGACCTTGAAAAAATGGTTGATACCAGCGATGAATGGATTGTGCAGCGCACAGGCATCAGAACCCGCCATATTGCGGCTCCCGAACAGGCTACAAGCGATATGGCACTTATCGCCGCAAGGCGTGCACTGGAAGATGCCGGTGTTGCCCCTGCCGACCTTGACCTTATTATTGTTGCAACCGCTACGCCTGATTACGGCGTATATCCTTCCACCGCCTGCCTTGTACAGGACAGACTGTGGGCAACTCACGCAGCTGCGTTTGACCTTTCCGCAGGCTGCACGGGCTTTGTTTACGGTGTAAGCGTTGCTGCACAGATGATTGCCAGCGGCGTTTATAAAAAAGCCCTTGTAATCGGTGCGGAAACACTTTCCCGTATTTTGAACTGGGAAGACCGCAATACCTGCGTACTGTTTGGCGACGGCGCAGGCGCAGCCGTACTTGGCGAAGTTGAAGAAGGCTATGGCATTTTGGGCCTTGACCTTGGCAGTGACGGCGCAGGAAGCATTCACCTTATGCAGCCCGCAGGCGGCAGCAGAAAACCTGCCAGCCACGAAACCGTTGACGCCAAAGAACATACCGTACATATGAACGGCAACGAAGTATTTAAGTTCGCCGTAAAAATTATGGGCAAAACGGCTAAAAAATCCCTCGAACAGGCCGGCCTGACCAATGAAGATATTGATATGCTGGTACCGCATCAGGCCAATATCCGCATCATTCAGTCCGCTGCAAAGCATTTTAAAATGCCGATGGATAAAGTTTGGGTAAATATTGATAAATACAGTAATACTTCCGCAGCATGCATTCCTATCGCTCTTACGGAAATGCAGGACCAGCATGCCATGAAAAAAGGCGACAACCTACTGCTTGTTGCTTTCGGCGCGGGCCTTACCTGGGGCAGTATTGTTCTTAAATGGTGTAAATAATTGGCGAAAGAGAGGCTATGTTAATGAGTAAAGTAGCATTTATTTTCCCCGGCCAGGGCTCCCAGAGCGTTGGCATGTGCAAAGATTTGTACGAAAACTATGCCTGCGCACGCAGGACTTTTGAAGAAGCTGACGAAGCACTCGGTTTTTCCATCAGCAAACTGTGCTTTGAAGGCCCGGAAGACCAGCTGCGCCTTACTTTTAATACCCAGCCGGCAATTTTAACTGCCAGCGTTGCCTGTGCAAGAGTTCTTGCCGAAAACGGCGTAACCTGCGAAATTGCAGCAGGCCACAGCCTGGGTGAATATTCCGCACTGGTGCAGGCAGAAGCACTTGATTTTGCAGATGCCGTACGCATTGTACGCAAAAGAGGCCAGTTCATGCA
>UMKK01030968.1_pt1 | contig 17041 bp, 17 predicted proteins | sample 1966281 | NCBI WGS metagenome assembly UMKK01 (sample SAMEA4836175, study PRJEB28245) | human gut metagenome | biome: gut microbiome; material: fecal sample | place: Denmark | collected 2008 | reverse complement strand
GTAACATCTGAATAATAAATTGTAAACATAGTTTTAACTCTCCTCCTTTAAATCGTGATTGAAATACCTAATTGGCTTTTTTCTCTTCTTCGCAACAGATATTTCTCGTTTCATTCCTTCTGTAATGACATCACCAAAAACCCACACTTCTTTACAAAGCCCTAAAAGAACATAGTTGATTTTGTGAATCGCAATGTTTCTTTCAAACAGGTCATCGTCATTTATGAATTGCGGGTATAAAAGATGTGGTGTTATTGGTATGTTTTTCTTTTCAAATGTGAACCTACTATACTCTCTAGCCTTTCGAGTATTCTCCTCTATGTTTCCTCTATATGGAGAACATACATACACAAGTGGGTAGAACTCATCAGTTAGATTGAATTTATTTAGTAAATCTTTATAATCAAGAATCTCTCCGTCACTTGCCATTATTCTTGCCTCCTTTCTTTGGTTTTGGAGAAACACCTTCTCCTAAATAACAGTCAAAGAAAAAAGGCTATATTTTAGCCTCTCATTTAATCTTTTTTATAAAATTCACATTCATACCCATCAGCTCTTAAAAGTAAGCCTTTAATCCAGGGAGGAGTTTCTCCCATTTGCTCACATACTTTTTCAATTGACATCTCTTTACTACATTCGATTATCATTTCATCATGGACGTGTCCCACTATAAAACAATAGGATAATCTTTGCATTGCATAACACAAGATGTCTCTACTAATGGCTTGTATGATATTTTCTACAAACTTTGGACCGTAGCTTTCTAATCGTTCCCACTTTTTAGTAGCACCTACACCTTCGTATGTAACACTTTCTGATCCATATTGATTAATTTCAATCTTAGGTTTTACATAGGCTAGTCTTCTACCGCTTGGTAATTCAATAAAGAGCATCCCACTTTTATAAATGAACTTTAATCCATGAGTTTCAGTTTTAGTTCTATTTCTAACTGCAGTTTTTATTGCTTTATCTACTGCCCACCACATTTCCACGATGTGTGGATTTGCCTCTCTCCAAGATTTAACAAGTGGTTCTAGTTCTTCTTCTTGAAGTCCCATATCAATGGCTCCCATTGCTTTCAAAGCTCCAACAGAACCACCATAGCCGCAGGCTAATTCTGCGATTTTTCCTTTTTGTCTTAGATGTCCATTTATTCCATGTTTTTCAACTGGCACTTTAAACATAGCGGAGGCTGACTGACAATAGATGTCGCCATTGTTTGCAAATACATCCATCCTCCACTTTTCATTTGCTAGAAAAGATAGAACTCGAGCCTCAATTGCAGAAAAGTCTGCAACTATAAACTTCATACCTTTTCTTGGAACAAATGCTGTACGGATAAGTTGAGATAAAGTATCTGGAACATCATATAAAGTTTCAAAAGCATTATAGTCACCATACTTGACTAGCTCTCTTGCATCTTTTAAATCTTCTATATGGTTTTGTGGTAGGTTTTGTAATTGTATAATCCTTCCTGCCCATCTTCCAGTCCTATTAGCACCATAGAATTGAAACATACCTCTAGCACGATTACACCAACAACCTGCATTTTTCATGGCTAGGTATTTCTTTACTGAAGACTTAGATATTTGTTGCCTTAGTTCTAAAACTTCAGCTATTTCTTTTGGAGCATCTTTTATCATTTCATTTACTTGCTTTTTACCAAGCGACTCTGCCTCAACTCCATTATTATTTAACCATTCTTTCATTTGCATAACGGAGTTTGGATTTTCTATATTAGTTAGGCTTTGTAGTTTCTCTGATGCTTTTTGCTTTGCTATCTCATCAAACTTTATAGCATTTTCTACAAGTTCCATATCAAGAGCAATTCCTCTATCATTTATTTCTTGATCCAAGTGATACTCATCCCATAAGAACTCTGGCACAGGATAACTTTGTAATCTTTCCTGGATAGATACTTCAACTTCAACATCTCGCTTATTATACTTTTTGAAAAGCTCCCATTTAGTCATATCATGCTCTGGTAGGTTTCTTGTTCTACCTCCATTTGTTTTTGTTGGATTACAAGGAACACAAAAGTACTTGATTAAATCTTTACCCTCTTTTAGTTTTTGTTCTTCTAATCCTAATACAGCACCAACTCCTGCAAGTGACAAAGGAAGTCCTAAATAAGCCGACCATATCATAGAACATCTCCAAGAACTAGGGTCTAAAAACTCATTAACTGTGTCCTCATCAATGCTATAAGATATAAAGTATTCAGGGTAATATCTTGAAATATAGCGAGATAAACACACTCTTTCAAAGTTAGCATTATAAGCCCACTTGGTTACTTTATCATCAGCAAGTGCCGATATTATTTCTAATGGTATCTTTTCTCCTAAAGCTAAATCAACAACTTGTACCTCTTCATGATTTATGGAATATGCAAATAGTAGTATTTCAAATTTCTCTGATTCAGAGTATTTGTAGACACCACACTTCGATAGGTCGATGTCGGAAAATGTTTCTATATCAATAGAGATTGTTTTAATTTCTCTCATTGCTTTACCTCCTATTATGATAAAAGCGGTAGCTTTACTACCGCCTTATCTTATTTCATAAATTCTCTCATTCTTGCTTTGTGGTATTCTTCATCTCTTTTTTCTTGTTTAGCTCTTCTTTTTTCTGTGTTTACATCAGATGATAATGAAAACAAAGAACTTAGAACAAAAAGGAACATTAGAGTAATAAACTCAATACCTACAATTACACAGAATATTGTTGATAAAACGTTAATCATCTTTTTATCCTCCTATTCTAAAAAGTCATCTTCATCGCTAGTTGCGAAGTCGTCTTCAGCCCTTGATTTTCCACCAAGACTTTCTCCGTCTTTTATTTTTTGTAAGTTATTTAATCCACAGGCAATACCTTTATTACCATTGGAATTAAAAGCATATAGGTTTATACTTGCTCGTCCATACACTCCACTATAAACTTCAGAGCGTTCTAAAATAGGTTGAAGAGCTGCATCTACGATACCTGGTGCTTTTGGAGAATTTGCATTTATAAAGTAACATCCTTTATATGCCTCGTCATCTGGTCTTTCTAAATCTCCATCACGAAGTGGTGTCTTAATTGCTTGTAATGCTGGTACACTTTTTCCTGTTCCTTTTAATTTACTTTCTCCTTCTTTATATGCTACTTCAATCGCCTTTTTAATCTTCTCAACTGTTACTGTGTCAGTTTTTGGAATTATTAATGACACGCTGTATTTTGGTGTTCCTCCATTGATAGATTTTGGCTCCCACACATTGCAGTAGCTCCATCTTGTATTTACTCCTGTTATTACTTTTGTCGAATTAAAACTATTATTCATAATTATTTTCCTCTCTTTCCTCTTTAAAATCATTTATTTGCATGGCTGGTCTTTTATCGCTTTCCAGTACAAGCGTTGGTTTGCCTTGAGGTTTATAAATTAAGTTCCCTAAAACCTCATTAAATTTTGTTCTTCCTAGAAGATTAGTCATTGCTGTAATTCCTAAAACTTTCTTTTCGTAAGGATCATATCCTGCATTTGTAACTGCTGTTGCTACTTCTTCTTCATTTAAGTATTTTCGATTAGAACGTCCTTCCACCAGTTTCAAATTAGGATAACTCTTTCCGAGTAAGGCTTGATTTAAAGCATAATCTTTTACATCAGATACCCAAGATACCAAATCACTTGATTTAATAAGAATTGATGATATCTCTTCATCTGTTAATTCAGCAGGTTCTTCAAAATCATACTTTGCAAGTTCCATATTGTATTCAGCTCTCTTTCTACAAGTTGCTTTTATCTTGCAAAACTGACAGTGGTCTCCTGCTTTGAACTCACCTTTTCCTTCGTAGGCAAGTTCTGCTATTGGTTTTAGTGTGTTTTCTGCCCAACTATATAACTCTGTAACACTCATGTTTGAAACACTGATGTTTTCTATTCTTGGCTGATAAATCACCATGCACACTTCTTCAATGTCATATAAGCTGTTAAATAGTTCTAGAGCTCCAATTGCGTAGCACATCATTTGTGAATTATCTTCGCTCTCAACTTCTACACCTTTACCATATTTAAAATCAATTATATAAAGCATTTTGTCTGCTATGATTAAACAATCTCCAGTTCCAAACCCTTCTGGAACAAATCTTGAAAAGTCCAGCCTTTGTTCTATTAGAACAAGTGGGTCTTTACAATAGTTCTTTGCATCTTCTATAACTTCCATGACATAACTAGCATAATCGTTAGCACATCTTTCCATTTCTTCATTATAGTAAGATAAACTATCGGTAGGATCTTGCATTTCAATTCCTAGCATTGACTTAACTTTATACTCACAAAGTGTGTGTGCATCTGTACCTTCTTTAGCATATTCAGATGTTGTATCTTCTACTTCAGCACATAACTTTGCAGAAGGAGGACAATTGAGCCATCTTTTACTACTAGATGCTGATAATATTGCATGACTGCCCATATTAAATTCCCTCCGTTTCTTTCAACAACTCATCATACTTTGATGCGTCTAATTCAGATAATTTGTTAACTCCAAATTTAGTAAGTAGCCCTTTTACTTCTGCTGTTTTCCCTGCTCTAGATTTTTCTGCTAAAATAGCTCTTACTTCTTCTAAAGTTACAGACTTTTTATTTTCTTTAGGTTTTTCTGGAGAACTTGAAAAAGCTGATTCGATACTTTCTACAATGTCATTAATTGATGTTATAATGTCGCTTACTGTAGATAGTATTTCACTTAGCTTATTTGTACTTTTTCTTAGTTCTTCTAACTCTAAAGATAAATTATTCATCTTGCCCATCGGTACTTCCTCCTTCCTTCACTTCTTTGACATCAACGGATTGTACTGATTGTCCTGGGTCTAATAAGAATACTTGTCTATAATCACCAAATAAAAACTTGATAATTTTCTGTGGTAATGTTAATTGACCACCTCGAAGTACTTTCACGTTATTGCCAGTTTCATCAGTTACGTTGATTGTGACCTTATGCTTTATAGCCATCCTCTTGAGCCTCCCTTCGTATTTGTAAGTCCACTGCCTTACAAGTACTAGGCAAAGATTTTTTTATCTTTTTTAACCTCTCTTGAAATTTTCTTTTATAAACTTCAAAATTTTTTCTTTGTGCTTATGAACACTTGCAACAGAAGTCCCCATAATTGCAGCTATTTCAGTTAATGAATAACCTTCTAAAAAATGAAGTTCATATACTCTTTGTTGTTTTTCAGTCATCATTGAAACAACTTCTCTTAACCTATCTACTTCATCTGATGTATCTTCTACAGCAGTTGTATTATCTGTAAGATATATACACTTGTCCTGATTTCCTTCCTCATCAAAGATTGAATCGATAGATAAGTTCCATATTTCTTGATATTTTTCTCCTGGGTGTTTATCTTCCCATTCCTTAATATCTTGTTTTTCTTTTTCAGATATGGGTCTATGCCAATTCTTATGGTTGTAATAAACCTCTGAATCATCTAAAGAATGTAATTTCTTGATGAACTCCTCTGTTACTCCTTCCTCTCCTGGTTTGATTGTGATTTTAGTTCCATCGTCAAAGATGTAGGTGTAAGTACCTCTATTTTCTTGTTTTGTTTTATGACTTTTCATATAAAAGTCCTCCCTTCCTTTTGCCTGTTACTTCAGTGCAGAAGGAAAGGAAAAAAGAGTCCGTGCCTTTTTAGTACACGGACTCCTACTGCCTATTTTAGGGTGCAATAAAGAGAGGGTACTAAAAATAAGCATTTTTACCTTTATGGGTATTAAATAGCTTTTATTCGTATCCTTCTGCCCTATTGCAAACTCAGGCATCAAAACATTAAATTTATAAAAAGCAAAAAGTTATTCGTCTTTGTATATTTTTTTCACGATTGCATATTTTTTTTATGCAAAAGCATGGATTTCTTCATAACTTTCTGATATAATATTTCCTACCAATTTAAAAATCATATCGTGCTATCTATGAAGTTATTACTTCTGCTTTTTACACTTAAGATTTTAACAGCTTTGCTATAAAATCTCGGGTAGTCATGGATAGTCTTCGGTATGTATCGGTAATACGAGAAATGAGGGGATAATTAATGACGTTTTCAAATTTTGCTCATCTATTAAAGCCTGTTATTGGCGGATCAGACAACACAGTAGAATTTACTGTAAAACTATTTACTGCCATAATTGGAGAAGATAACTTTCCAATAATTGAAGATATAGGAAATAGTAGTTTTAAAGCTTATTACAATGGAAAATCATCAATAAATGGTATAGCAAGAAAGATATCTCCTGTTGCTGACCTAGAAAACTTTGTATCTTTCCTTGATGACTTTGGAGATTCTGTTTCAGAGAAACTTTGTGAAGACTTTTCTGGATATATTGATGATATAGACTTACAAAATGTTAATTACAAAATAGCTAAATGCTTTGATGAAATCATAAAAAAAGCAGCAGCAACTCAAAGAAAAAGCTCATCTAATAAAGATGAACCTATTAATATTCCTGTTGAGCAGACTGCTACTAGTTTTTCCTATACAGAAAATGATAATAAATTACTTACTGAATTTAATTCAGATTATGAGGAAATCATGCTTACTTTAATTGGTGGAGACTATGCAACCTATTTAGTAGATATGAGTATTCCTAACCAAATAAAAAAACTATATCAAGAAAAATGGAAAGAAAAATCTAATGATTTTGTAAATCCAACACTAAAATCAGATATATTTGGAATTTTAGGAGTTCTTGATGAATTAAGTACAAATTTCATTTCTTGTACTTCAGATACAAGTCTAATCAAAAACCAAAGAATAAAAGTAAGAAATCTATACGTTAAACTTCATCCAGAAAAATATGACAAAAATATCCCATATGATGTTTTGTTAGATGATTGGAATGATAGTGATTTTTAGAAAGGATGATAATAAATGCCAACAATTGATAATTCTATAAAAAGAATAGATAGTGTTATATGTAGACACTTAGATGAAATCGAAGACTCTTCTCGTGGTGCAATTTCACAAGATATATTAGAACAACTAATAAAATTCATTAATCATGTAATGCTTAAATTTTATGCCAATGGCAAAGAAATCGACATTAATGAAGAAAATTTAACTAAAGCAATCGAGTATTGCCAAGTAAATAGTGACCTATATACCCTATATAAGTTTCGTAACTATCTACAAGTTGTAACTACGCAATACACTTTAGATGAAGATGGATCAGAACGATTAATGTTAAAATATTATCAGTACCTACTTGAAACAAAAAATCTTCTTAGAGATTATTTTGGCATTGACGTACTACATAATTTAGATAAATTCCCATTACATTTAGATGATACCTTACAGGAATACTATAAAAAAATTGCAGAAAAAATAGAACATCACCCTGCAGCATTACACACAGATAGTAAAGATAAATACTATATCCAAAAAATCAAACCTCTATTTGTAGATAGAAAGATATATTATGAAGTTACATTTACTCCTGTTGATGACAGAAAAAACAAATCTAATACAAACAGAGTTATTGCTTTTACTAAACTTCCAATTAAAAGTAACTATGCATCTAAATTTCATCTTATAAATGAAACTATCGAAATATTAGGCAAAACAATGCCTATAATCATTATTGATGGATGGGAAGTTTCTATAAGAGATTGTGAATTTCAAAATTTTATATCAATAATAAAAGGAGATAAAATAAGAGTAAGTTATCCAGAGCAACGATTGATTTGTGAATTTCTTACTAAAACAAAATACACCTTAAATAATCTAATAGACTTTCCAGATTCTGCCTATAACGATATTACTCTTAAATGGAAAAGTAGTCTTAAAACTCCTATATTTATTCCAATATTAGATTATTGTAGAAATATAATATTAAGCGGCAAAGACGGAAAAAATATATTAAGATACTTACTTTATAATATGAATAACGTTATAATAAGGAGTCAATATTCATCAGGGTACTATAGTAAATATCGTGAAGAATGGGTTAAAGCTCCAAACGGCTATCTATCTAACTTATATTTAGATATTGGTAGTAAGCCATTTGATGAGTTGCCATTTAATCGCTCCCCTCTTGGACATAATCCAAAATTATCTGCAATATTTGAGTGCATTCCTTGTAATGGTAATCGTCATGAATTATTTGCAAGATTTATAAAAAATAATACAGAAGGCAAAGGACAATTATTCACTGATATTAGTGAATTGGAAAATTACCCTGATTATCCAGAACTTATAAAAACGTATAATGAAAATCTTTACTCTGGGCACAGACCTGAGGGTGATTTAATGCTAGAGCACAATCAAGTATTTATAAATGATTATAAACTGGATACTTGTACCATAATTGAAAAATTACAAGAATTAGCTGAGTCAGGTATAGAAAACTACAGCACTAATGTGGATGCATGGCTACTCTTTGATGATTATGAAATCGATTGTGATGAAAAGAAGGATATTATTAGACAAATATTTTCCGATTCAAGAGTTGGTGTAATATACGGGTCTGCTGGTGTAGGAAAATCCACATTAATAAACCATGTTTCACACTTTCTAAACGATGAGCCTAAACTATATTTAACTCAAACAAATCCAGCAAAAGAAAATTTAATTAGAAAAATTGATGCAGAAAATACTACATTTTCTACAATCGAAAGCTTTAAACATCAAACTTCTTCAATTGATTATAAATTATTAGTCATTGATGAATGTAGTACTGTCAGTAATAAAGATATGGTTGAAATACTACAAAAAGCAAATTTTGAAATGCTTTTATTAGTCGGAGATACATATCAAATTGATGCAATACAGTTTGGAAACTGGTTCTCAGTATTAAGGGCGTTCTTACCAGAAACTGCTGTTTTTGAACTAAAAAAACCTCATAGAACTAAAAATAAACAATTGCTAGAGCTTTGGGATAAAGTTAGATGCATGGATGATACAGCTAAGGAAGTAATTGAAAGAGAAAGTTATTCTCTAAAAGTAGATGAGACATTGCTTTCTTCACTTGAACCTGGCGAGGCAATTTTATGCCTTAATTACGATGGACTATATGGCATAAATAATATTAATAGATTTTTGCAAGAAAGTAATCCAAACCCAGCAGTTACTTGGGATGTTCAACAATATAAAGTTGGTGATCCTATACTATTTCTTGATTCAGATAGATTCAGACCAGTCATATACAACAATTTGAAAGGAATAATCCGAGGTGTAAAAATCATGGATGTAGATACACCTAATGAACGCATTAGATTTGATATTGAAATTCCTAAATTAGTATTTGAAAGAGATACGTATGGTACAGGTCTTGACCTTCTTGAAAATAATGAAGAAGAAGAAACATCTCTTATTAGATTTTACGTATATAAACTAAAAAGTGCTGATGAGGAAGGAGACGATTTTAGAACTATAGTTCCATTTCAGGTTGCTTACGCAGTTTCAATCCATAAAGCCCAAGGATTAGAGTTTGAATCCGTCAAAATAGTAGTAACTGATGAAGTTGAGGAATTAGTAACGCATAATGTTTTCTATACTGCTATAACAAGAGCAAGAGAAAAACTAAAAATCTACTGGACACCAGAAGTAGAAGAAAAAGTTATAAATAGAATTAAACCTAGGGACATAAGTAAAGATGTTGAAATTTTAAAAAACTATATTGATAAAAAATAAGGAGGTTAATTTATGCATATTAGTTATAACAAATTATGGAAATTATTAATTGATAAAGGAATGAATAAGCAGGATTTAGGAAAAATTGCAAACATTAGTCCTGCGTCTATAGCAAAACTCGGAAAAGGTGCAAATGTGACCACAGATGTTCTTCTAAAAATATGTGAAGCATTAGAATGCAATCTTGAAGATATAATAGAAACTGTAAAAGAAAATAATAATAAAGAGGAGGAATAAAAAATGGCAGATATAAAAACGCATTTAAGGGAATTAAGTGTTGCAACAACAGTTGGATTATTAAAACAAGAAATACAATTTAAAAAAGAGGACTTATATAATTCTAAAAAATTTATGGAATATGCTAGAGAAGTAATATCTGGAGATATATCTAGTGCAAATAATATTGAAGATGTATCCATTTTTTCAGGTGAATTAAGAACAATTATAGATAATGGATATAAACTAGGAAAAACTATTTATGAAAGTACTTATTTTAAAATAGATAAAAATGATATTATTACATGGCAAGGAAACAATACACAAAAAGAAGACCCTATTGATATAACAATTGGTAATTATGCATTTTCTTTAAAAGAAGAAAGCTTTATCTTAGAAAATATGGGATTATACAAATTATTAAATTGTTATACTGGTTCTAATTATACGAAAAGGCATATTTTTAATGATTATGCAAGAAATGAATACGAAATATGGTTTGATACTACATGGCAAGAGCTATTAACCACATTAAAATCAAATAATTGTATATGGAGTTATGAAAATAAAGTTAAGCACAAAAATAGTCAAATTACTTTAAAAGATAATAATGTAATATTAGAGTATTTTCAAAACAGTAGTCTTATTGCTAAATCCATTTTACCAATTAATTGTACTTTAACAGATTTTGAAAATATAACATCTTCTAAAACCCGTGAACACGTATTCTCAAAATTTATAAATCAAAACCTTGAAAATAATATTAATTACAATAAAGCTAAAAAAAATTGTGCTATAGTTGCTTCTGACGCTTTAGCAGATGAATTAACTAAAAATTTAAACTATCATGCAGGGTTGCCACGATTTTTTAGAATACATACTCAAGAATATTATTATGCAAAAACTACAAATAGCGAGATAACAATTTTGAAAGTACCTAACATACAATCCTTTGGAAATGACATCATAATAGAATCTATAAAAGGATCCGTTCCAGATAAGCAAGCAAATATACTAACAACTATAAAAAATACTAAAACTAATCAAACACTAGTTATTAGGAATGAATGTCGTTTTAGTCACGGTCAATTTAACGGAACTCCAGAAGCGAAAATGTATTATGAACGTGGCGGATCTTTAGATATAATTTATGAAAGAATTATAATTGATGATACTACTACAGAATAATTTAAATAAAAAATGCTGAAAACAAATCAGCATTTTTTTTATTCAAAATATTTATCCCAATTTTCAGCTAGTCTCATTGCGATATTATATCCCAAGATACATGGTACAGCATTTCCTATTATCTTATATGCTTCACTTGCACTAACCCCTTTATTATCAGCAGTTTTTGGTAAAATGAATTGATAATCATCTGGGATTGTTTGCAATCTCGCACACTCACGAATTGTTAAACGTCTTTGTTCTAATCCTAAATTTAATTCTTCTAAATGTTTTCCTCCATTTTCTTTATTTAATCTTCTAAATTCAATATTTCCATGATGTTCAGATCTTATTGTTGGCGAAATTGAATCTAATTTTATTTCAATATTTCCCTGTCCTTTTGGCATATACTTCGCCTTAGAATATTTAGTTTGTGATAAATCCGTTGCTCTATCTGGTTCTTCTAAATCATATAATGCATCTTTGCATGAAACAAAAGGATATAGATTTTTTCCTTCAATATTGTATGCATGAGTAGGAATAGGATATGGATCATATTCGTCTGATATTTTTATTTTTTGTAATTCATTTAATGCTTTTTTATTTAAATTTTTTCTTTTAAATCCATAAAATATTACACGTTCTCTAGACTGTGGTACACCATAATTTGCAGCTTGAAGTACTCTGGCTGGTATAACTAAATACCCCCCGTCTGCAGCATCTGCAAAATCATGTTCTATAATTTCCTTCGCATCCTCCAATGTTGTTAGCCCCTTAACATTTTCTGCTACAAACACCGATGGCTGAACAATACTAATTACCTCCTTCATCCACATATATAATTGTCCTCTACTTTCAACTGTTGGTTCATCAACTTCTAAATGTCCACCGTCATGACTTTTATCAGAGTTAAACCCCTTTCGTTTACCTGCAACCGAAAAATCCTGACAAGGAAATCCACCAGTAACTATATCTATATTTTCTGGAAATACCTTTTCTCCTGCCTTAGCTCTTTTTACAAGATTAACTATACTCTCAAGATGATATATATCATTAGCATATTTATTTTTTGATGAAAAATATGAAACCCATGCAGCTTTTGCATCAGGTCTAATGTCATTTGCAAATACTGTTTCAAATCCGGTATTTTTAGTTCTTATCCATTCTCCATTATCTTCTTCAATCCAATTTGGATGAATAATAGTATTTATTGATTTTTTTAAACATTTAAAATTTCCTTCAAATCCTATATCCATTCCACCGCAACCACTAAAAAGCGACAAAACTCTTTTATTTTTCATAAAACATTCTTCCTCCATTCAAAATTAATTTATTGATTTATATTAAGATGAACTAAATTAAATTTTCTTGTTTTTTTTCATTTTTTTCTGGTTTCAATACAAGGCTTTCATTAATTTTATCATAGTAAATTTGGAATTTAGTAATACCTTTTTCTATTTTCATATTTTTTAATACACTTTTAGGCAATCGGATTCTCATATCCTTTTGTAATACATAAGTATCCAAATAAATTAAATCTTTATCCATAAACACCCTCCTAATTTTAGTCTAATTATATACTATTTTAGGACTGTTATCAAGTTTTTAATTTGTAAATAATCATATATTTAATAAAAAATTTTAGCATACTATTTTTTTTATATTATTATAATCTAGTTCTAATAACATATAAAAATTTCGCTATTAAAATTCAAAGCCACCCTTCTTACATTTCCTAAATTTAGGCATAAAAAAATAGCCTTCTCTAAATCATTTTAAATTTAGAAAAGGCTATATTCCTATTGAAATCAAAGGGTTTCTTTGAAATATATTATTTAATCTTTGTATCATAATCGGACAAGTTTGGTCTATGAAATTAATGCAAAAATCCTTTGGTGTATTTTTATAAATAGTTATTACAATACTACTTATGACCATAAATATTAGCATTATTTTTTTATATTTTCTAAAAAAGTGTTTAATTTTATACATGTCCCCTCTTCTTATCATGTAATATAAATATATATTCATTACATAATAAATTATTATCTCCTGAATGTTAGGAATAACACAATAAATTTTAGAAATACCTATATTAGCAAAAAAGCTAACTACTCTTATTTCTATTTCAATCATTGGCTCTACTATTGCAAATATTTGTAATGGGCATATCATAATAAAAAATCCAATAACAGTAATTATGGTTGATAATGGAATAATTAATAAATTCGAAAAAATAAATGTTAATGAAATTGTACCAAAAATATATAGAATTATTGGGAAAATAAAAATTTGTGCAGCCACAGAACTAATTATAATATTAAGAATATATCTTATAATATTATTTTTTACTACTTTGTTAACTTTTTCAATTGTAAAACTACCTAAAACTATAATTCCTAAAAATCCAAAATATGATAATAATACACTTAAACTGTTTATTGAAAAAGGATTGTTTAACAAGATTATAAGTAATGATATTCCTAAACTATTAGCTATATCATATCTTCTAAGAATTAAGCCACTAATTAAACTTATAATACACATTATACATGCTCTAATAATAGAAGGACTTAATCCTGTTAGAAACATAAATACCATAAGTATTATTATTAAAACAGTATCTTTTATTTTTTTATGTATTTTAAAAGCCTTAGTAATTATTGTGATCCCTATTATTATATTTGCAACTTGTCCTCCAGATACAGACAAAATATGATATAAATTACTATTTAAAAAATCTTCTTTTAAATTTTCTGTTAAATTCTCTGTATCACCCAAAATCATAGCAATAAGTAAATTTTTATTTTCTTCTTTTTTAATTACTTGTTCTATATTACTTTTTAGCCTCTGTTTTAGACCATTGGTATACATTAAAAATTTATCTATTTTTTCTTTTCCAATAACATCATATTTATCAACTTCTACTGTTCCGTATATGCCTATACTCTTCAAGTATTCTTTATAATTAAATCCCCTCTCATTTCTATCTACATCAGGTTCAATATATGAGCCTTTAACAAATAACATATCTCCTAATTCAATATCAGTTTTCTTATCTACCCTTAAATACAATCTTGTTCCATTTCTTTTTTTATTCTTACTATTAACAATTTTTACTTTATATAAATTTTTATATTCTTTTTTCTCTTTTCCTCCAATAACAATACAATATTCTTGTATTTCCTCTTCAGAAAAATACATGGTATCATACTTGTACTCTAAAATATTTGTATACACATATCCAAAAATCAAACTAATAAAAACTAGCAATTCTACATATTTTGTTAGTAGCTTTCTAATAAATCTGCAATATTTATTATTTATTTTTCTTATACAAACAAAACCTATTTCAATAATCATTATAAAGCAAAAGAAGGCTATACTATTTACGTATAAGCCCCCTAATATACCTACAATATATGAAATTAATATTATTATAATTGGTCTTTTCAAATTACCTCATTTCTATATTTGCCCCCAATTATAATACTCTTTTAGCTGTTTTATAATTACTAGTGTAATATCCATCAGCTAATGATGTTATTACGACTCCTTTTTGTGGATTTGCTGCATGTATAAAGCTATTATTTCCTACAAATATTCCTACATGTCCTATAGAACTCCCACCTTGTGAAAAGAATACCATATCTCCTAATTGTAAATTTGCTTTTGAAACTGTAGTTCCTATATTAGCCTGTGCTGATGCTGAATGTGATAAATTTACACCAAATTTACTATATACATATTGAGTAAATCCTGAACAATCAAAAGAATTTGGACCTACTCCGCCATAAACATATGCTTTTCCTAGTAATGTTTTTGCATAATTAACTACTTCTTCACCTTTGCTTACAACTGTATTTATATCTTCTGATTCTGTTACATCAACTGTAGTATTTGGTAAATCTACAATTTTTTGAGTTCTTTCACTATTACTTCTGTTTGTTGATTGGACTTGCTCAGCTGAAATGTATTCACTTGACACATATCCACTAATACCTGTACTTGTTGTTATTCTTGTCCACCCATTTTCTTGTCCTTCTATAGTAACTGCTGTATTTCTTGTTAATGTTGTAACAACATTTGCAGAAGTGCTTGCACTTGCTCTAACATTAACACTACTTGCACTAATATAACCTGTTTGTGGTTCTGTAGTAGCTGGTGTTTGTTCAGCTGGCTCTGTATTATTAGTTTGTTCTGTAGAAGTTTGATTTGCTTCTTCAGCAGTTAATTTATCTGCTCTTATCCATCCAGAAACTGTATCAGTTGATATGAAAGCCCAACCATTTATCTCATCATCTACAGTTACTGTTGTATCTTTAACTAACATTTGTACCGTCTCAGCATTTATTAGCGGTAATATTTTTAATTCATAATCTTCTAATAATTTTTGACTTGTTCCAATAATGCTATTTTGTGTTTCAGAGTTTGTTGTATTCGTTGTCGTATTAGTTACTGTATTATTTGCAACTACATTTTCCTGTGGAATAGTCTCATTTGAAACAACATTTACTACAGAATTAATTGTATTTTCTACACTATTGTTGGTAACTTGATTAGTAGTAGCTGTATTATCTACGACTTCACCTTCTACATCTATATAGTCTGCATATACATAGCCTTCATACTCTTTATATTTTACCTGATACCAGTCTCCCTCTTTTCCCAATACTTCAACTTTATTATCAACTGAAAGTAATGTAACAAGTCCAGCATCTAAACTTGGTCCTTCACGTAATTTTACAGTTTCACCTGTAATTACTCCATTTGTTGCAGCGTTTGAAATAACTGTCATTACAGATAATATTGCAATAATAATTAAAATTATTAATAATTTCTTTTTGTACATCCTAATTCTTCTCCTTAGAAATATAGTTTAAATTCTTATTTTTCATAGGTATTAGTATATAATGAATCCATTAAAAAGTCAATTAGTTTGCATTCATTAAGTTCTCTATAAAAATAGCACATCTATCTGCAGCCATCTTTAAATATTTGTTAAAATCAATTTGGTTCTCTTCATTTGGACTATCTGAAATTGACCTTATGATTATAAAAGGAGTATCAGATAAATATGCAGTCTGTGCAATAGCTGCTCCTTCCATCTCGACACAATCAGCATCAAATTTTGTGCGTATTTTATCCTTCATCTTTCTGCTTGTACAGAATATATCTCCAGTTGCTATTGTTCCAATTACACATTTATAATTGTTCTCTTTCATGTTTTTTATTACATATTCGCATCTCTTAATTAATTTTGTATTACTCTCTAACTTAACACCAATATTGCTTATATATCCTTTTTCATGTCCAAAAGCTGTAATGTCAAAATCGTGTTGTAATACATATTTACCAATTACGATATCTCCATATTCTACATCATCATTAATGCTTCCAGCAGAACCTATATTTATAATATAATCTATATCAAATTTATCTATCATTATTTGTGTAGTCCTTGCAGCATTTACTTTTCCAACACCACATTTTACTAATATTATTTTTTGATTTTTTATTTTTCCTTCAAAGAATTTTAAATTAAAAATATCTAGTTCTTTAGTGTTTATCATTTTACTTTTTATTGCTTCCATTTCTTCTGGCATTGCAGCAATAATTCCAACATATTTTCCCATAATCATGCCTCCTTTTGCAAAGATTATAACATAAAAAAAAGAAATTGCATATAAAATACAATTTCTTTTTTATTATAAAATTATTCTTATACAAATAATTTACTAAGCTAATTCGATAACAGCTCCAGCTGCTGTAAATTTTTCTTTAATTTCTTCAGCTTCGTCTTTAGAAACTCCTTCTTTAACTGTTTTTGGTGCTCCATCAACTAAATCTTTAGCTTCTTTTAATCCTAATCCTGTTACATCTCTAACAACTTTGATTACTTGGATTTTGTTAGCTCCAACTTCTTTTAATACAACATTGAAAGAAGATTTTTCTTCAGCAGCTCCTCCAGCTACTGCTCCAGCTGCTGGTGCAG
>UMKK01022406.1_pt1 | contig 17420 bp, 14 predicted proteins | sample 1966281 | NCBI WGS metagenome assembly UMKK01 (sample SAMEA4836175, study PRJEB28245) | human gut metagenome | biome: gut microbiome; material: fecal sample | place: Denmark | collected 2008 | reverse complement strand
GACCCTGTCGGTCAACGAAATTACCGATCTGCTGCACTTCGAGTCGTCCGCCTACTTCGTCCGCTTCTTTCACAAGGCCGTCGGTCTCTCTCCCGCCCAATACCGCAAAGACGCAACGGCGAGCCGATGACGCCGCAGGGAGACTACGACATGTCCCTGAAAGTGCAATTTCCCGCATCTTTTGTGTATTGCACCTTCAGGCATTCATCCGTACCTTTGTGAACGACAAAAAAAATCGGCATGAATATCGAGGATTTCAGAGCGTACTGCCTTTCATTCAAGGGCGTACACGAAAAACTGCCGTTCGGCAAAGCTACGTCGGAATATGACCGCAACCTGCTGGTCTTCTATGTACTCGACAAGTGGTTCTGCTTCGTGAACATCGACGTGTTCGGCTTCTGCGACCTGAAATGCCCGCAGGAGCAGATCACCGAACTTCAGGAGCGCTACGAGGGCGTCCGGCCGGCCTATCACATGAACAAGCAGCACTGGATCAGCGTCTGCTTCGACAGCGACGTTCCCGACGACAAAATCCGGGAGCTGGTCCGCCAGGCCTATGACACGGTAGTCGCCTCCCTGCCCGGGAAGCAGCGGGAGGAGTTGAAAAATCTGTAACCGCACATACAAAACCATGGAAACAAACGAAATTCCCTTCTACGAACAGCAGTACACGCCCGAAGAGCGCGAACTGGCCCGACACCTGATCGGTTTGGAGCGGGCCGCTCTCGACAAATGGTTCAAGGGCGACACATCGGGCTACGAAAAATTGTGGTCGCAACGCAGTTTCACCTATTTCGACGGTGTGGCGACCCGACGGGTGGAGGACCACGCCACGATCACCGCCTCACTCAGGGAGATCGACGGCAAGCTCTTCGCCGACAGCTACGATTTTCGTGCCCCGCGCCTCCAGTTCGGCAACGACATGGCGGTGCTGACCTACCAGCTTTTTGCCCGCACCTCGCTCATCGACATGCGCTACAACTGCATCGAGGTCTTCCAGCTCGAATCCGACGGGCAGTGGCGGGTCATCCACTCCACGTGGTCGTTTCTCCGCCCGATGGAGATGGATTTCGGCCAAGCCAAAAAGATCGTCTGAACCGCTCCGAGCGATGGGGATGATGTGGAATCTGTGGCACGGATGCCACAAGGTGAGCGAAGGGTGCCGGAACTGCTATGTCTACCGGCGGGACAGCCGCTACGGAATCGACTCGTCGCAGGTGCGCAGGACGCGAAGCTTCCGGTTTCCGGTCGAACGACACCGCGACGGAAGCTGGAAGGTGCCCCCGGGAATGGTTGTATGGACCTGCTTCACCTCCGATTTCTTCATTGACGAGGCCGACGAATGGCGCACCGAAGCGTGGCGGATGATCCTCGACCCGACGTGCATTTCGTAATCGTCACCAAACGGGTGGAGCGAATCCGGCAGTCGCTGCCCGACGACTGGGGCTGCGGCTACGACAACGTCACGCTCTACTGCACGGTCGAGGACCAGCGGCAGGCCGAAAAGCGTCTGCCGCCGTTCGTCGATCTGCCGCTGCGCCACCGGGGAATCATCTGCGAACCGCTGCTGGGCCCGGTCGACCTGACCGTCTGGCTGGACGAGCGAATCGAACAGGTCACCGTCGGGGGCGAATCGGGTCCCGAGGCCCGGGCGTGCGACTTTGCGTGGGTCATGCAGCTTCACGATGCCTGTGCCGCAGCCCACGTACCCTTTTTCTTCAAGCAGACGGGTGCCCTGTTCATCAAGGAGGGACGACACTACCGGATCGCACGCAAGAATCAGATGACACAGGCCCGCAAGGCAGGAATCAATCTGCCGTAGGCCGCGGGCACGCCCCCGCTCCCGACATTACTCCCGGGCGGTGACCCTTGCTTTCCGTGCGGCTTCCGGATCGTATGGATTCCCGGGTAGCAGGCACAATCCGCACGGCAGGATGTCCTTATTTTACGGTTCCTGCCGCACTGGCAAAAACAACACGCCATCGGGAAGCCGCGACCGGTCTCCGACTCCGGCGGTCAAGGGCTTCGTCGGGAGAGACACAACAAGACGTGCGGCAACCCACAGGTTCCTCCCCGCCTCCTATGAAGGTCTACTCCCCTCTTTTTTCGCTTGGCCGCATAATTCTGCATAATTTTATGTAACTTTGTTAAATACGGAGTCCGGCACGAAGCGTCTCCAATCCAAAGACAAATTGCATGAGTACCCTGGAACGAGCCATCGAGATTGCCACCGAGGCGCACCGCGGCCAGCGCGACAAGGCCGGGAACGACTATATCGGCCACCCGCTGCGGGTCATGACCGCGGGCCATACGCCCGAAGAGAAGATCGTCGGGGTGCTGCACGATGTGGTTGAGGACAGCGACTGGACGCTGGAGCGGCTCGCGGCCGAGGGGTTTGCGCCCGAAATCCTCGAGGCGCTGCGCTGTTTGACCCACGCCGAGGAGGAGTCCTACGACCGTTATATTGCCCGCATGAAGGGCAATCCGCTGGCCGTGGCGGTCAAGTTGAACGACCTCGCGGACAACATGGATATTCGCCGCCTGCCGTACCTCTCGGACAAGGACGTCAAGCGGCTCAAACGCTACCTGCGGGCCTACAGGCAGTTGACCGGCGAGCCGACCTACTCAATCTACGCCTGTCGCCAGGAGTATCCGAACGCCTATCTGCCCTGGACCGAAGCGGAGGATCTGGAGTTGACGCGCCTGTGGTGCGAAGGGGCGACGGAGGAGGAGCTGTCCGCCCATTTCCGGCGCAAGCCCGGTGCCATCCGTTCCCGCATCGGAAAACTCGACCTGGAGCGACTTTACGGCAAGCACAGACCATTTTGAAAAAACCTCATAGAAATTCCAAAACATGAAGACCATCTTTATTACCGGAGGTTCGACCGGAATCGGAGCCGCCTCCGTGCGAAAATTCATCGCCGAGGGCTGGAACGTCGGCTTTATGGATATCAACACGCAGGCGGCCCACGCGCTTGCGGACGAGCTGAACAGCCCCGAGCGGCTGCTCTTCATCGAAGGCAATACCCGCACGCGGAGCGACATCCGCCGCGCGGTCGAGGCTACCGTCGCACGGTTCGGTTCGCTGAACAGCGTCTTTGCCAATGCGGGTATCCACCGTTGCAACACGATCCTCGACATCGCCGACGAGGAGCTCGATCTGATGATTCAGACGAATATCTACGGCACGGTCAACACCCTGCGGGAGGCCATATCGCCGATCATCGAGGCGGGCGGCGGCTCGATCGTCATCAACGCTTCGGACCAGTGGTTCGTGGGCAAGGCGCACAGCTTCGCCTACGGAATGACCAAGGGGGCCCTCGGGCAGATCACCCGCAGCCTGGCCATCGATCTGGGGCCAAAGAACATCCGGGTCAATGCCGTATGTGCCGGCACGATCCGCACGCCGCTGGTCGATAATCTGTTCGTGAAGTTTGCCGAGGAGAACCACTGCAGCGTCGAGGATTACTGGCGTAAGGAGAATGCACTCTACATGCGCGGCAGCGCCGGCCAACCCGAAGAGGTGGCCGAGGTGGTCTACTTCCTCGCTTCGGATGCCTCGAGTTTCTGCACCGGCTCCCACTACCTGGTGGACGGAGGTCTGGTGGCCGGTTGACCGTTTCCTCTGTCCGAAACATGACAGCAGTTCCGCATGAAGCGTTTTTCACGCTTTATGCGGGACTTGCCATAGCAGGACGCTTCACTTTGCCGGTCGCAACAGGCTACTGTTCGACCAAGAGATGCAGGTTCAGTTCAGCGGATCGCCTGTTATCCGTCCTGTTCAGCACGAATGAATCCAGCACCTTGTATCCTTTGCCCGTTGCCGGATGAGCCATCAGGAAGCCGACGGTTACCTCTATCGACTCCAGCGTATCCCCGAGTCTCCGGGAAAAATCCGCAAGGTCGGCTTCCATGCGGACCGTTTCCATCGATTCGACCGGGAATGCGGAATAAAATGGCTCTCCGACCGCCTGCAATGGATATGTCCAGGTCGCAACAATCCCCGAACGGTCCCGGAAATCGACCTTGATTCCCATATTCCCGGTCTCGGCCAACAGGGGCGAACTTGACCACCACACCTTATCCTCAAACCGGTTCGTCAGCAGCAAGGTCAACTTGCTGAAATGCTCGTCGACCGTTATGATGGCGTGGATTCTATCATCGGCAAGCGGAATCGACTCCATGAGACAGCAACAGGGGATCGGCTCGTCCCAGGAGGCATAGTACGTCCCGTTTTTCAACATCCGGTCAAGAGCCTCATAATCGGCCGCCGTCCATCGTTGCAACATTGTTTCGGTCGGGTAAAAGGAAACACATTCGATCTGTCCGGAGGGCGATAAAATCAAGCCCATCACCAGGTGACGAATCCCGTACAACTTCTCTTGGGGCACGACCGAAAGAATCGCATTCCGAATCCGATCCTCGGCTTCCGCAGTGCGTACCGCATGTACGGCGTCATAATTGAATCGTGTTACGGCCTGTTTGTCATAGGGGCTCTCTTCCAGTTGTCTGATGCAATCCTCCCGGGAAGAGGCTTCGCCCGCCCGGGTGACCGTCACCACCATGGGCATATTGTTGTCAGCAACTGTCCCCGGTCGAAAAACGACCACGGCATCCCCGAGCGTATCGCGTCTTGCTTCGGGCTGCGAATACCCGGGCAGATACACAAGCATCAGGCAGGTTATCAGGAGAAACAATCTGATCGGGCGATCCGTCCGGGCAAACAGAAAGCCGCAGAGCGGGAACAAGCGCGCAGGAACCGCATTTTTCATGTCGTCCAATTTTGACTATCACAAACTTTACATGCTTTCGGCCTGCCCCGAAAATGGCACGACGGAAGGCCTTGCTTTTCTATCAGATGATTCAAAGATACAAATTTCACAAGGTCCCCGGCAGAAAAAAAGAAAAAAGAAAAAACGAGACGGTTGCTGTAACCATCTCGTTTTACTTATACCGCGACCTCTTCTTTTCAGTCGCAACCGAGCTGCTCTTCGTCGGCTTCTGGCGGTGCGTAGGGGAAATGAACATTTACGCGTACCAGAAAGATTATCAGCAAGATACGGAATTACAAAACGTTGTCCACCGATTAGGTGTCTTCACAATCGCATCGAATTACATCTTGCTTGCCTTGTGCTCTTTTACGACATAAAAGTAATCGTTTTTTCGGAAAAATGCAAATGCGTTTTTTTGCCTTGCATACTTGCGACTTTTCGCTTGAACATCCTATTTTCACAGGCACATATCGGATATATTAACGGGATATTTGTCCCGCTATTAGCGATTTTAATGAAATGGTGTCGTTGCTCTCTAGCTCTCTCGTGTTGAGACATGTACTGATGTTCACGGCGAAACACAGTCCCAAGTGAGGCAAAGACCTTATTTCCCACATATCGAATGCTGTATATTCACCCTAAAAAGGCAGGCCCGACAAGATGCATCTTATATCATTTTGGATGATGAGAAGGACACTCTGTTGCAACAAGATTCCCCGCTTCGTCAGAACAAATCCGGAAATAGGCCTTACGGCAGCGAATGTCCGAAAAGCTATATAAACTAAATACAATGCAAGCAACCATTTATTCAATCAGTTTATCAATTCTCTTCTGTTCGTATTTGACAAATTCAGTCAATTCCCGATTCAATTCCATTTGTTGCTGTTGAATATGACGGGCCATCTCAGTCTGAAATATGTTCAGTATCTTTTTCGCTTTCTCTATTGCAATATCTTCCTGACCGATTATTGTTGCAATGGTTTGTTGATAATGAGGTGCTATTTTCTGACATCTGCTTGCCATCTCTATTGTCATTTGATGGATAGCCTTTTCAATAAGAGGATTTGATAACTCTGCACTACCCAGCATTTTGGATAGAGTTGTGACCGTACTCGACCATAAGCCATAATCCTGATGAATCTGCTTTAGTCGTTTCAATAAGGATTTTGCCGATTGATAGTTACCCAACCGATCGGTCTGTATTGTAAGATTCGTTTGGTTATAATAATTATCAACTGTTAACTTTTCCAAAAGATACCGATCTTCTTCCGTGAAGTTGTTGTTTACCAATTTGAATGAGTATTCGAGAATATGAAAAGGATTCATATTGCGGCATATGGCCATGATATTGGTTGCCATGTCATCCAGTTGTTGTCGGGCTTGCTGCTGCCGGAGTAGTTTGATCTGAAGATCCCTATCCTTTTCGCCCTGTCTGACTGAAGAATATATAGTAGCAAACGCGACAATGGCCATCAAAAAGGAGGTTATAGCACTTATTGCCGTCCAATCTATTGTACAGAGAGAGAAATCCATATTTAAGCAAGTTTGATTTTTAAAGGTAGTTACTATTTTGTAATTATAAAAGATGGATGTTGTGTAGTGACCATTTTATATTCACTTATTCCGACATCTACTTGGCGGGGTGCTGTTATGATACATTTGGGTGTATTGAAAAATATGTAAATAATACGGATGGTTTATGTTACTTTAACCATTAAAAGTAATCAAAATCCATTATTTATGAGTATCTTTCGTAAATTATTATAGATACCGCAATGCCCATTCTCTATTTTATATTAGCTATTATACTCCTTATTACGTGGTTGGGGCCATACATTCTAATTGGCGTTATTGTCTTGCTCGTGAGTCGTTTTCTCTATATGTTAATCAAGGAACGGGACTCGATTTATGATGCAGGAGGAGAGCGCTCATCGGCAAAAAAACAAGTCAGAAAAGAAAAAGCTGCGTGTCGCGATTATCCGGGACGTAAAAAAAGCAGCCAATTACCGAAGCATCTTCAGAAGGCACGTAGACAGCATGCAGAGCTAACTAATTTTATAGAAAATTTAGGAAGGACTGGATCTGCTCAAAGAATTGTCAAACCGTTGTTGTCGTACCAAACGAGCTATTACAAGCAAAAGAATAGTGACAAATCGGATTTGTATGATTATATATTAAAAGCGGCTCAAAAAGAGTCGATTTCTGCTCAACAACATGTTAAACAAGATTATCTGGCCATTGTTCAGATTATTCAGGATCTAAAACAACATGTTAAATTTAATGATATCATACATTCTATATCTTCCGACACAACAGCGGATGTAGCCTCTAATATACCACAAGCCTCTGGCTTAAAATCAGACGATCAACTTGCTCAAACAAGGCAGGAACCGATTCCTCTCAAAGAAACTGGGACGGATACAACTTCTTCCCATAGCACCAAACAAAGCCTGAACATTGACAACAAGCCTACTCAAGTTATCAAAGAGAGTACAGAGCCACCTCTTAATCTGTCAAGGGCCAAAGATATGGCCCGAACGCTGCATGAAAAAGGTGATCTTGAATCAGAAATCGCCTATATTGAGAACGTTATCCAACAATGTCATAATGCAGGCCAGCCATGCAATTATTGGGAGCTGCTACTAAGGGTGCGCAAATCCTACGTGCAAAGACAAAAATCATCCGTAATCTCCCAGATCATCACTGCATTACAGCAAAGAACGGCATTTTATTCGAAGTGTGGGCAAGATTCCAATTCCGCAATTAATCAACCTGCATTACAAGCCAATCAACCTCACTCTGCTCTTTTGCAAGATGCCGAATATTGTAAACAACTAAGAGAGCATGTCGCCGATTTGCATCAGGAAGGCAAATTAGAGGATGAAATACTGTTTATTAAAAATGTAATTGATAATTATAAATCAGCGGGATTGCCATGTGCATATTGGGAGCTCCTATTGCGAACTCGACAACGCGAAAGAGACGTTCCCTATTGGGCTCCGACGTATGTATATTCGGCGTCTGAACTTTCATATGCCAATAGTGCTCAGAAACGTTTTTATAATCATTTCAAAGAGCAATTTTTAAAAAACATATTCATAGATGTCAAAGGAAATCTAAATTATGTCTACATATTGATGTATGATTTGGCTGATGACTATATGTGTCATCGCGATTATACTCTTCTGAAGCAACAACTTGATACGCTCGCAGAAAAATACGATATAGAGGAGCGATACATTGACAATGCGATCAGGCAGGCTGTTATAACTGTTAAACAGAATGACGCATCGGAATCCTTGCATCACTATGATAAGGTCCTTGGGCAACGTTGCAGATGGATTGCTTCGGGCGAAATTATGGAAATACAAGGCATCAAACTTGAGCGAGGCAATTTTTACGTGGGAGAATGTTTTTTGCTGCCGACTAAATTAATCAAGGCAAACGAATGCTCACATATATATGGATCTGTTGTAGATCCTGAGTTACCGATCCAAAAGGATGCCATGGAACCACAAATCCCTTTCTGTACATATCGGGATATGGCTCCACATCAACGGTATGAGTATCTCATGTGGTTGTCGGGTGGCATAAAGACTTCTGATGCGCCAGCGGAAATACTGTTGTTTTATCTATATGGATGTGAAATCCGGATGTTTATAGATCCGGAGACAAAGAAAGCAGATCGCCGATCCATCCTTTCAGATATAATATCGATCAGACATTCGCTTAATGAGGAACAATCGGACAGGTCGTATCAGTCAAATTGTTCAATTCGATATGCATTGGACGATTTTATTGGAAGTGCGTATTCTAAATATTTCAAGAATGATAAGTGTGAATTCGATCATGTTGAAATCTTGAAGCAGAATGCAGCATATCAAAGAATGGTGATATATCGTTCTGTCAAAGATATACAAGCCCTTTCAGCAAAAGTTATTTATGAGACAGCATTAAAGCTATACGATCTCGATCAGAAAATTCCAGGAAAATATCAGCCTGTATTGAGTCGTTTTTTTGCGGATTATTTTGCAAAAGAATACCACGATGTGTCTATTACCCGAATTTCACAGTCTTCGTATAATAATCGCTATATAAAACACGATAATGCAAGCCTGTTTAATTCAGAAGACGTAACATTATCATATACAATACCCTCAATTGACATAGACGTCTACTCAATACAGACAATCGTTTATGATTGTTATCATTATTCAATAAGTTTTTTCAGAGACTACTGCGATATTGTAAAACGAGCTGATGGGAGAGAGTCGGTTGAAGCTCTCTTTGCATTGCCGCAGGAAATCGACATTCTGGAAAATCCCCAAATCAAGGCTTTAGTCGATACTCTCCATGAGACGATTGAACGGGATCCATATGCCGTAATGAATATAGACGACTTGTTACGTCTTTGTGAGTGTCAATGCGAAAATGAATCAAGTTTGTACAAAAGCCATATCGAATCTATTCAAAATGGGCTTCGTCGTTTGGGGTATGGGATAGCTCCAGACTATGAACTTGATAAAAAGCGGCTCAACTTTCACAATAATTGTGTTGTTTACAGAAGTTTAGACCGAAACCAGATTCAACACCCGACGGAAGAGTATTTGAGGATAGATCTGTTTATTAAATTAGCAGCATATATAGTCCAGGGGGACAATATCCTTGATTCCGATGTAGCCGCCATATTTGACTATATTCGAATCCATGGAGCCCAACTTGAGAATGTCGAGCATCTATATGCGGTTGCCAAGTGGAGATTCTCATCTGTCAAGCAGATTCTTGACCAGCAAATTAAAAAATCTATTCAGGAGAATCTGACACAAAAGCAACAAGAAATATTTGGCCACGAATTGATACCCTACTCATGCACGAACGGGAATGTCCGTCCCAAACGAGCGGAACGGTTAAAAAAACTATTACCGCTATTGGGCATAAATGCTGAAAATATCCATGTCCTGATACACCGTACTCTTACTGATGATGAAGGTTTTGCTGTGGTGGAAAGGAAATCGGATGCCGTAGAATATCAAATTGGCCAAGCCAAACCAGCAGAAGCCCCTAAAGTTGTCATTAATCCCGAAAAACTCCGTATCTTTGAACAACAGACCAAAGAGGCTCAAGAACTGCTGTCGGATATATTTGTTGAGGATGAAGACCAACAGCTGGCAGATCCCTCGTCAAACAAGCCGGCCGGAGCCTGGGTCGATATTCTGAAGTTGCTTCTGACCAAGGAGATTTGGAACCGAGCGGACATAGAACAAGAATGCCGGAAAAGAGGAGTAATGTTAGGTGCCGTATTGGAGCAAATCAATGATTTTGCATATTCCAAGGTCGATGATGCTGTTGTGGAAGATGACGGAGAGAAGCTATTTGTGACGTTAGCGTACAAAGAGCAGCTGAATCAAGAATTCAATAGGCTCTGTTAGTTTATAATGAACGATTTAGTAAAAAATTTGAATGTAACAATAGATGACGCGAACCGCCGTATTATATATTTCGGATTACCAATCAGACGAAGTTTCTGGCCCAGCAGCAATAACACGGCAGCGAATAATATGTACTCAAACCATAAACACACGAGGATGGAGGCTCATAAAAGAGTATATCGATGATACAGTTATTGATAAAAATGCCACACCAATTAAATTGTTTGAGGCCATAGACTATTGCCAAGCAAATGAAAGCATACTGGTCTTTGCCGAGCTCAATCTTTGGGCTCATAATATAGGGTTTACATCAAAAGTCCTCTCCTCGGAAATAGACGTTTATTTCTGTGATATGCCATTCGTTGATGCCAAAATTCTTGAAATTTTGGCCCGAGTCGCACAATATGAAAGGGGATTGATCAGTCGGCGAACGAAGGCCGCATTGGCTGCCAAGAAGCAACGCGGCGAGCGGTGGAATATCGAGGCGAACATGGAAGCCATTTCTAAGGCTGCTAGGGCTGCGGGCGCCGCACGCCGGGAGCGAGCGTTGCACAATCCAGCTAACGTATTCTTTTGGCGGTTCATTCAGAACTGGGAGGCCCGGAACGGAAAGATCACGGCGAACACGGATTTTACACCTATTGCCGACGAGCTGCGGACGCTGGGTCAGACCACGGCCACGGGGCTGGAGTACACGTCCAAGCGGGCGCGGGCTATGTATGTAAAACTGAAAAGAATACACGAAAGTTACCATTTTCTGCAAAAGGACAATCCCTCAAAAAAACAAATCGACCATAAGGATGCATCAGATACAACAAAAGTAATTATCAATCCCGAAAAACTCCGTATCTTTGAACAGCAGACCAAAGAAGCTCAAGAACTGCTATCGGATATATTTGTTGGGGATGAAGACCAACAGCAGACAGATATCCCGTCAAATAAGCCTGCCGAAGCCTGGGGCGATATTCTGAAGTTGCTTCTGACCAAGGAGATTTGGAGCCGGACGAACATGGAACAAGAATGCCGGAAAAGAGGCGTAATGTTAGGTGCCGTATTGGAGCAGATCAATGATTTTGCATACTCCAGAGTCGATGATGCTGTTGTGGAAGATGACGGAGAGAAACTATTTGTAACATTGGCTTATAAAGAACAATTAATATGATAAGACCTATCAAACCGAAGGAACGAGAGACCATTATTCAATCATTGCGAAGTGGAGTCGTGCCACGAGTGGGTTTACAGCATATCCAGGTTGGACGGGATAAAGAACTCAAATCTTTTGTCAAGGATGTCGCTATCATCGCAGACGGTGGAACCTCCTTTCGCCTTGTCATTGGTGAATACGGATCAGGTAAAACCTTCTTCCTTTCGTTGGTCAGAAGCATTGCCCTGGAAAAGGGCCTTGTAACAATGAATGCGGACTTATCTCCAACGAAACGTCTGCATGGAAGTGACGGTCAGGCCCGAATCTTGTTATCAGAGTTGATTTCATCGTTATCTACGCGAACCAAGCAGGATGGGAATGCGCTACCCAATATTCTTGAGAAATTTATTTCTACGGCCCGCGATATAGCAACTCAAAAAGGGCTGGATATTTCTTCCGCCATATACGAGCAATTGAATGAGCTGAAAGAATATCCTGGCGGTTATGCATTTGCTCAGGTCGTCAATAAATATTGGACGGCATATGAAAACGGCGATGAAGAGTTAAAGGACAAAGTACTACGTTGGTTAAGGGCAGAGTATACAACAAAAACCGACGCCTTGAGAGATCTTGGCGTTCGTGAATTTATTAATGATGCAACATTCTTCAATACTCTGATTCTCTATTCTATTTTTGTCAGAAAGGCTGGATACAACGGACTGCTTATCTGTCTTGACGAAATGGTCAACTTATATAAGATCTCCAATAGCAGCTCTCGCAAAGCCAATTATGAAGAAATCCTATCCATACTGAACAACACGTTGCAAGGTACATTGTCTCATATTGGCTTTATCATGTCTGGGACCCCTGAATTTTTAACGGACGGGAATAGAGGCTTGTATAGCTATGAAGCATTAAAATCCCGGTTGAGTGAGAATTCGTTTTCGAAGGATCTCGGATTGACTGATTACAACACTACCGTATTAAGATTGGCCAATCTGACAAAAGAAGAAATGTTCATTCTGTTGAAGAACCTCCGGAATGTTTATGCAAGCGGACATGAAGAACAATACCTGATTCCAGATGACGGACTCCTGGCCTATTTGAATCATTGTGCCAATAAGATCGGTGACAGTTACTTTAGGACACCGCGGAATACGATCAAAGGCTTTTTGGATCTATTATCCATGCTTGAGCAATATCCGGATTTACAATGGTCCAGTATGATTGATCAGATAGAGGTTACTCAAGATGTCGAACCCACAGAAATAAGTGCGATTATTTCGCAGCAGGCAGATAAACAAAATGCAATTCATGAAGATGAATTTGCATCTTTCAGGTTATAATGAACAAGACTTCGACGTCATATTCTCTTCTTGATGAAAAGGTCCGTAAATGGATCTGGAGACAGGGCTGGACTTCTTTGAAAGACATTCAGGAAAATGCCATTCCTCTTGTTCTTGCTGGAGATCGGGATGTCATCATCAGTGCATCAACGGCTGGAGGAAAGACTGAAGCTGCATTTTTACCAATTCTCACCTCCATATTGCGAGATCCGGCACCAAAAGGTTATCAGGTTTTGTATGTCAGCCCATTGAAAGCTCTGATCAATGACCAGTATAAACGCCTTGTCAATATGACTTCTGGAATGGATCTCAGCGTAACCCCGTGGCATGGTGACATTGATTTTTCCCGGAAAAAACGCTCCTTAAGAGAGCCCAATGGTATTATTATCATTACCCCGGAGTCGCTTGAATCTTTTTTCATCAACAAAAAAGAATATGTACTATCTGCATTTTCCTCGTTAAAGTATGTAGTAATAGATGAGTTGCATTCATTCATAGGAACGGAAAGAGGGAAACAGTTGCAGTCACTATTATGTCGCCTGGAACAAATCGTACGTCGGCATATTCCTCGTATTGCAATGAGTGCGACATTCTCTGATTATGACTCTGTCAAACAATTTTTGCGCAATGATGGAGCTTTACCTTGTGCTATACCACCACAAGGGGACAGTAACCATGAAATCAAAGTGCTGGTCAAGGAGTATATTCGTCAAAAAGACAAGGATGTTACAGCGTCTATATCGGAGGAGATATATACACAATTGAGAGGAAGTAATAATCTGGTGTTCACGAATACTCGGGCAGAGGCCGAAATTTATGCTTTAAGAGCAATTGATTTATGTGCGGCCAACGGAGTCCCCAACGAATTTAGAGTGCATCACGGAAGTTTGTCAAAAACAGAGAGAGAATCTGTCGAACGAGATCTGCAATGTGGAAAATATCCTGTAACAGCGTTCTGTACTTCCACGATGGAATTGGGTATAGATATTGGGAAAGTAAAATCCATTGCACAAATTGGTACTGCAAATTCTATATCTGGATTAAGACAGCGTCTGGGACGTTCAGGACGTCGTAATGAGCCTTCTACCTTGCGGGTGTTTTCCATTGAAGACAAGAACAGCGGATTATTGTATGATCTGCATGCCAATCTTGTGCAAAATATTGCAGTGATAGAATTAATGCGTGAGCACAGATACGAAGTGCCGGCCACAGGCAGCTATCACTTGTCTACACTCATTCAGCAGATTCTTGCCGTTATTGCACAGTTCGGTAGTTTTTATCCCAAAGAGGGGTGGTTACTTCTATGCGATAAAGGAGCTTTTAAAAATATTTCGCCTGAGTTATTCCTGAAAGTTCTTCGATCCCTTGGTGCAAACAAAGTCATTTCTCAATTAAATACCGGACAAATCGTAATAGGAGAAAAAGGCGAAGAATTGTTAAAGGCCCCCGATTTCTATGTGGCGTTCAATTCCCCTGTTGATTTGACTGTTGTTGATAAATCAACATCAAAACGTATCGGGACTATTCAGTTCAAGCCAGCAACCAACACCGTAATTATTCTTGCAGGCAAAAGATGGATGGTTGACAGTTGGGATGAAAAGGTTGCTACAATTCATGTATCTCCTATCAAACATGGTGGAATAGCACAATTTAATGGTGATAGCATCGATACAGATCGTCTTATTACACTAAAAATGCGAGACATATATATGTCCGATACCATATATGCCTATTTGGATAAGCGCACAAAATGCAGAGAGGCTTTGGAAGATGGTCGGTTGTTCTTCCAAAAAAATAATGTAGCAAAAAACTCATTCATACAATACGGTAATAATATATACTTTTTAACTTGGGCTGGATCAAAAGTCAACCGTACAATATCGTTAATTGCTGAGTATCGCTTAGGGAAGTCTTGCCCGTACGGAAGTTTTTTCGTCGAAAATATCACATCTCAAGAGATAGAGAAGATAAAATCAGCAGATAAACCCAATGGAGAGGAATTGGCAAAGTTAAAATCCCGTCCTGTTAAAATAGCTCAAAAATACGACTATTTATTATCGGAAGATTTATTAAATAGCGAATATGCTAATTCATATTTGGATGTAGAATTGGCATGGGCTGTATTAATAAATAGATATTCTTCATAATTACAAATATTTATTAATCAAACCATATATGGCATTTACACGAGCTCTTTATTATCCCACAATTGATATTACTAATGAAACTTGGCTCAAAACAGCTATTTTGTATTGGGATGAGATCAATACAATTGTTCCATCATCAATATCTCATCCGTATAAACAACCTGCCACTCAATTTTTATCAGAGGACACTAGTGTCCGGAGAAAAATTCTCCGACAATGTTTTAATTATTAAACATCAATAAGTTACAAGTATCAGAAAATTTTTCGATTAGAACATCAGTAACTTTGCGGTAGCCATCAAGAGGTTATCCGCAAGCCATGAACAAAGGAAAAACAATCTTCGCTCAGATTATGTCTCTCATTAACGAATACGAGTTCAAGAAATGTGTCGACCGCTACAAAGGTGACCGGCATGCTATCAAATTCAATTGTCGTGACCAGTTCATGGTGATGAGTTTTGCACAGTTCACTGACAGAGCTGGTTTGAGAGATATAGAGACTACACTTAACCTCTGCGGCGACCTCTATCGCTCCGGAATCAAGGCAATACCTCGATCCACGCTTGCGGAGGCCAACGAGAAGAAGGATTGGCGTATATATCAAGACTTTGCGATGACTTTGGTAAAGGAAGCCACGATGCTTTACAAGGATGAAAAGCTGCGAATTGGTCTTGAGGAGATGATATATGCGTTTGACAGCAGTACCATTGAACTGTGTCTTAAGTTGTGTCCATGGGCCGAGTTTCATCATGGTAAGGGCGCGTTCAAGATACATACACTGATGGATCTGCGAGGCTCGATTCCCACATTTGTCATGCTCACGCCAGGCAAGGTTAACGATGCCAGGATGATGGACAAGATTCCTGTTGAAGCAGGTGCTTTCTACCTGATGGATAGGGGATATGTTGCCTTTGAGAAACTTTACAAGCATTTCCAGCAAAAGGGCGCCTACTTTGTTACACGCGCCAAGGACAATATGTCTTATGAGGTTATTGAGTCCAGACCTGTCAACAAAGACTCGGGCGTTCTTTCGGATGAGACTATCAGACTTGCTGGATATTACTCTACCAGAAAGTATCCAGACACATTGAGACTTGTTGTGTATGAAGACTTTGAGACTGGAAGAGTATATCGATTTCTGACCAACAACTTTGCGATTGACGATCCGCTGACTATTGCGGAACTCTACCGTGAACGCTGGCAGATAGAACTGTTCTTCAAATGGATCAAGCAGCATCTTCACATCAAGACTTTCTACGGCACTTCCAAGAACGCCGTGTACACGCAGATATGGATAGCCATTTGTGACTATCTTCTGCTCATCATTGCGAAGAAGCGATACGGGTTGGATCCAAGTCTTCATTCTATCTCTAACTCAATCGGACAAGTCCTCTTCCAGAGGGCGGATATCCGTGAAATTTATAATCAGCCGACAACTCCCGTTAGTGTTCCGGAGGCGGGTTCTGTCGAGCAACCTACTTTATGGTCAAATTTCTCCGGACAGCAGTGCTACACAAGTACAATGAACACCCGTCACTGCCGCCCGGTCCAGCAAGATAGCCACCCCATGCAAAGATGCCAAGAGAACTGCTCTTGTCCTCGTTTGCACAGGACGGCCTTGTCTCTTTTGCTGTCCGGGCGTTCCGAAAATTCCTCAAATATTCCGACGGATTACAACGCCATATTTTCAGCAACGACCTCCATGTCGCGCATGATTGACGAGTCGAGGACCTTCGCATAGCGGCGCGTCATGTTGACATTGGCATGGCCGAGCATCTTGGCGACGTTGTCGATCGTCGCGCCGCTGGCCAGCGTCAGGGTTGCGAACGTATGGCGCGCGCAATGAGTCGACAGATTTTTGGGGATGCCGCAGATGTCGGCCAGCTCCTTCAAGTAGGAGTTCATCTTCTGGTTGCTGCATACGGGAAGCAGCACGCCGCGCGTCTGGCAGTAGGGGTGTTCCCTGTAACGGTCGAGGATCTTTTGCGCCTCGTCGAGCAGCGGAATGTTGCACATGTTCTTGGTTTTCTGCCGCGCCTTGCGAATCCAGATCTTGCCGTGGATGTCCGCCACGAGATGCTCCGCCTTGAGCTGTTGCACGTCCGTAAAGGCCAGCCCCGTCAGACAACAGAAACAGAAGATGTCGCGGACTTGCGCCAGTCGAGGGATCGAGATCTCCTTGTGGAGCATCGACAAAAACTCCTGTTTCTCCAAAAAAGGTCGGTCGACCGGCTCCATGTGGATATGTTTGCCGTGAAACGGGTCCTTCGGAACCCATCCGTTGCTTTGCGCAATGCGGATGATCTTTTTGAAGTTTTTCAGATTCTTCATCACCGTATTGTGAACACATCTCCTTACGGTCTTCATGTAGAACTCATAATCCTCGACCAAATGGACCGGCAATTCGTCCAGATAGAGATCCTCGGAGCCATATTCCTTTAGCAGAAACTCCCCCGTGATGCGCATCAGACTCTCATAACGCTGCACGGTCGAAGCGGTGAAGTCGATTCCGATCAAAGCCCGGCACCGTTTGTTGTGTTCCCGAAAGACCTCCATCAGGGTATGGCGTTCGGGAAGGTCCTT
>UMKK01028860.1_pt1 | contig 17523 bp, 18 predicted proteins | sample 1966281 | NCBI WGS metagenome assembly UMKK01 (sample SAMEA4836175, study PRJEB28245) | human gut metagenome | biome: gut microbiome; material: fecal sample | place: Denmark | collected 2008 | reverse complement strand
ACGGCGATTGTATGTCCAACCATGCTTGGGAAGATTGTAGAACGACGGGACCAAGTCTTGATTACAGACTTTTCTCCAGCTGCGTTCATAGCATCGATCTTCTTAAGCAGGCTTGCGTCTGCGAATGGTCCTTTTTTAATTGAACGTGCCATAGGTTCTAACCTCCTTAATTATTTGATTGCTTTACCATCTCTTCTTCTTACGATCAGTTTGTTAGAAGATTTATTTTTCTTTCTTGTCTTAAGACCAAGTGCTGGTTTACCCCAAGGTGTTGACGGACCCGGACGACCGATTCCTGTCTTACCTTCACCACCACCGTGCGGATGGTCATTCGGGTTCATAACAGAACCACGAACTGTTGGTCTGAATCCCATGTGACGCTTACGTCCAGCTTTACCTACGTTGATCAGGCTGTGATCACCGTTTCCAACTACTCCAACAGAAGCTCTGCAAATGATCGGAACCATTCTCATCTCTCCTGATGGAAGACGAAGTGTTGCATATTTTCCTTCTTTAGCCATTAACTGAGCACTGTTTCCTGCTGAACGAACAAGCTGTCCGCCTTTTCCAGGATAAAGCTCGATATTGTGAATCTGAGTACCAACCGGGATTTCAGACAGTGGCAGGCAGTTTCCTACTCTTACTTCTGCTTCCGATCCGTTCATAACCTTCATTCCATCCTTTAATCCTTCCGGTGCAAGGATGTAAGCTTTCTCACCGTCTTCGTAACAGATCAATGCGATGTTTGCTGTTCTGTTCGGATCATATTCGATACCAACAACTGTAGCAGCGATTCCATCTTTATTTCTCTTGAAGTCGATAATTCTATATTTCTTCTTAGCTCCGCCTCCGCGGTGTCTAACTGTGATTTTTCCCTGATTGTTACGTCCTGCCTGTCTGCTCTTTGGAGCTAACAGAGACTTCTCTGGTGTTGTCTTAGTGATTTCTGCGAAATCAGAACCAGTCATCTGTCTTCTGGAAGGCGTATATGGGCGGTATGTTTTAATTCCCATGATTGTTCTCCTTTCAAATGTTTATTATCACGGTTTCTGTCCGTATGATTTGCGCTTATCTTATAATCCCTCGAAGATCTCGATATCAGCGCTGTCTGCTGTAAGTTTTACTACAGCTTTCTTAGTACCAGCAGTTTTGCCAAACTTGAATGTTCCACGAACTCTTTTTTTCTTTCCTTCGCAGTTCATTGTGTTTACGCTTGCAACTTTTGTTCCTTCGAACATTTTCTCAACTGCTTCTTTTACCTGAGTCTTTGTAGCTTCCGGATGTACTAAAAATGTGTATTTTTTCTCTCCCATCAGCTCCATGCTCTTCTCTGTTACAACAGGTTTAAGGATTACATCATAATACTGAATGTTTGCCATTATGCGTACACCTCCTCGATATTGCGAACAGCGTCTTTTGTTGCGATCACTGTGTTGTATTTCAGAATGTCATACACATTGATTGTGTTAACTTTTGCCGTCTTAACATCTGCGATGTTTTTAGCAGAGATTGTTGCATTCTCATCCTCTAACACTACTAATGCTTTTTTAACATCTAAATTCTTTAACATGTTAGCAAAGTTCTTTGTTTTGATCTCATCGAATTTGATCTCATCAACAACGATGAACTTCTTCTCTTCTACCTTTGCTGTAAGAACTGATTTAAGAGCAGCTCTTTTCTCTTTCTTATTCATCTTGAATGAATAATCTCTCGGTACTGGTGCGAATACTACTCCGCCGCCTGTCCACTGTGGAGCTCTTGTAGAACCCTGTCTTGCATGACCAGTTCCTTTCTGTCTCCATGGTTTTCTTCCGCCACCGGAAACTTCAGAACGTGTTTTTGCCTTCTGTGTTCCCTGACGATTATTTGCAAGCTGGTTTACAACTGCCATGTGTACAAGGTGCTCATTTACTTCAACACCGAATACAGCATCATTTAAGTCGATTGTTCCAACTTCGTTACCTTCGATATTGTAAACAGATACGTTTGCCATCTTTAATGTCCTCCTTCCTTCACCAAATCCTAGTTAGCTTTAACAGCTTCTTTAATTGTCACTAAAGATTTCTTTGGTCCCGGTACAGAACCTTTAACCAGAAGAAGATTGTTTTCTGCATCTACGCGTACAACTTCAAGATTCTGGATTGTAATCTTCTTGCTTCCCATGTGACCTGGCATCTTCTTTCCTTTGAATACTTTACTCGGATCAGATGCAGCTCCATTGGAACCTGCGTGACGGTGGAATTTGGAACCGTGTGTCATAGGTCCTCTGTGCTGATTATGTCTCTTAATCGCGCCCTGGAAACCTTTACCTTTGGAAATTGCAGTAGCGTCAATTTTGTCGCCTGCTTCAAAGATATCAACTTTGATCTCCTGTGCAAGTTCATACTCGCCTGCGTTCTCAAGTTTAAATTCTCTTACAAATCTCTTTCCGGAAACTCCAGCTTTTGCAAAGTGTCCCTGCTCAGCCTTTGTCACACCGTGACGGTGAACGATTTCTTTCTTTCCGGATTTGTCTTTGTTGACAATCTTGTCTTTCTTATCCATGAAGCCAACCTGAACTGCTTCGTAACCATCGTTCTCAACTGTTTTGATCTGTGTTACTACACAAGGACCAGCCTGAAGAACTGTTACCGGTGTCAGTGTTCCGTCTTCATTGAAGATCTGTGTCATTCCGACTTTTGTAGCTAAAATAGCTTTCTTCATTATAATTACCTCCTGTGATTTACAGCGGAACGCCGCTTAGACGTTCATCCTAAATTATAGGATCTGCTTATTTGTTTTTCATTTTGATATCAATGTACACACCAGCCGGCATCTCTAATCTAGATAATGCATCAACAGTTTTCTGTGTTGGTGTAATGATATCGATGAGTCTCTTATGAGTTCTCTGCTCGAACTGTTCTCTGGAATCTTTATATTTGTGAACAGCTCTAAGAATTGTAACAACTTCCTTCTTTGTTGGAAGTGGTACAGGGCCGCTCACCTGTGATCCGTTCTTCTTAACAGTTTCGATGATTTTCTTTGCGGACGCATCTACTAACTGATGATCGTACGCTTTCAGTGTGATTCTCATTACTTGACTTGCCATAAAAAAAGTCGCCTCCTTTTCGTACTTTTAACTTCAGTACGACAAGCGGTGACTGTACACTCTCCCGTGTGTGTCGTGAGGTACTCACGGGTTCGTTATGAGTTTTATTACTCTACGATGTTGGTGATACAGTGACTTGTCGCCAGTTTCCTAACTTGACATTCGCTCCACGGAAAACCTACTATATATAAGTAGCAACCTCGCGCTTCATCGCTATCATGTCACAGCTTTTTTAGTATAAAGGAAGAAAGGGCTTTTTGCAAGCCCTTTCTCAAGAATATTGTATTTTTTTTAATACAATCCATTCCATTATTTATTGGAGGAATTTCCTTTTTCCTTTTTAAATACTTTTACCATAAAGTAGGTAAATCCACCAACATATCCCACGAGGGTGATTACCATCATAATAATTGCATCCGTCGTCATAATACATTACCTTCTTTCTATTCTCATTGACAGTTCTCGTCCTTTGTGATCGGTCCCTTTCCTGTCTTTCTATTAAAGAATTTCGTAAGACCAAGACCGACAGCGATAACAACCACAAACTGTAAGATAATCGTTCCTGTATTGTCCTGTATGATAAATGGATTGAGCCATGTATCAGGGAACCACTCCTTTGTCTGGATGAGCCAGTAGATAACCATAACAGCAACGATTACCGGCATGATATACATACATACATTAAAGTAAGCTTTCGGGAAATGCATGCCTGCACCTTCCGCATTAACTTCTTCATTTCTGAGTTTCTCAACACCGTACTTGATTGCAACAAGAGCGATCAAAGCTCCGCTGACGAGAAGTCCTACGCCCCATACCCAGTCCTGATTGTCGATATTGTTCAATGACCAGGCCGAGAAGCATCCTACCAAGAATCCGGCAAGACAAACATATACAACCGCTTTCTTGCGGACAATTCCCAAGTCAACAAGTACTTTTACACCAACCTCTATCATAGAGAACAAAGATGTGATAGCGGCGATTGCAAGTACAGCAAAGAAGATAAACGAAATCATTCTTCCACCCGGAATCGTTGAGAATAGCTGGTAAATATAAATAAACGTAATTCCGAAGTTACCCTGTCCAAGCGCCTCATTTGCAGCTTCCGGTGTAGCAGACAGAGCACAGATTGCCGGAATAACAACGAGCGCAGATAAAATCGCTCCAAGGTTGTCTCCAAGACCCATGATCATACAGCTTGTCGGAATATCTTCGTCTTTCTTCACGTAGTTCGCATATGTAATAATGAAGCCCCAGCCTGCACCTGTTGACCATGCAGCCTGAATGAATGCCTGAATCCATGTATTCGGACTAAAAAGGTATTCGCTCTTAATTGTAAAGAGATATTGAAGTCCCTGATTTGCTCCCGGTAATGTAACCGCATAAATTGCCAATGCCAAAAGGATAAGGAACAATAACGGAATAGCAACCTTACAGAATTTCTCGATACCGTCCGCAACTCCTTTATATACAATGAAACAAGCTGCCGCAAAACCAATCGCATGGAAAATAATAACCTGTGCCGGAGAGTCTGTAAATGCTGTCCACATAGCCGATGTTGTCTCTGTCGACATATTCGATTGGAAAGAAGTTAATGAATTGACCGCATACTTCATACAATATCCCTGCAGTACGCAATAATAACTCATAAGAAAGAAACACACTGCTGCAACGAAAAATCCCATCCATGTATATTTCTTTCCGCCCATATCACGGAACGAACCTACCGTTCCGAGTCTTGTCTTCTTACCAATTGCCATCTCCGCCGAAAGAAGCGGAACTGCGAAAATCAACATCGCAATTGTCCACGCTAAAATAAATGCTCCTCCGCCATTTGCCGCACAAATTCGCGGGAAACGCCAGACATTACCGGTACCGATGCACATGCCCAGCGCAGCCGCAATATAACCTATTGTGCTAAAACTTTGTTGCTTCTGCTCCATAAAATAGCCCCCATTCTTGATAAATATAAAACGGATAAAACAAATCAATTTTTATTTCCATTTTCTTCATTATACCCCTTACACTCTATAAGGTCAATGAAAACATCATTTTTTCTTATACCGGTATTACATTTTTTAATTTTCTGTCGATTTAATGTAGATGAAATCATTTGTACAAAAAAAGATTTTCACAAGAAACATTTCTCGCAAAAATCTCTTTCACTGTCATTTCATCTTTTTAATCTTCTCTATAAATGGAGCAAAAATTTTCATGCTCAGTTTTTCCAACGGTCCCAACATCAGCATCCCGATGATCGTTCCTTCTCTCACTTTAATCGACACCCCGCCGGATACAGACAGTATGAGAGATACGATAATACACAGCGCATCTAAGGATATCCTTACTTTTGCATAATCAATCTCATATTTTCCGCTGATGACAATGCACATCGCCTCGCTTGGGATGGTCACCAGATTCAGCAGAAGAAGCGGTCCTAAGAACAATCCCAGCCCTATATAAGCCAGAATGACAAATAAAAGCTTCATCCCGTAACTGTGAAGTTCAAATGTAAGCATATCATAATAGAAGAAATTCAAAAACATTCCGAACACAACCACATATGGTATCTGAAATATCTTCCTCACCTGAAATTCCCTGCGCTGTATGGCAAGCTGAACAAGAACACACAAAATATGTAAGATCATACTAAGCGTTCCAACCTTCAGCCCACAGATTTCATACACATTAAGCCCCACAGCGTCCCAGCAGGCACACACTCCAATATTCGCTTTTAATGCCAACGTCTGAGAAAACGCTGTACCACAGGTCAAAAACAGCAGCAGCAAGATCTGGAAAGCTGCATTCTTCTTCGTCATCAGGCTTATCCTCCTCTTTCCTTATCACTATAATGATTATACACATTTTCGACAGGCGGGGAAAGTTTTTCTTCATTTTTCCTTATTTTTCTCTTGTGCTCGAAGAAATTTTGTTTTAGTATTAGGATTACAAATACCAAGTATTACAATTACATATACATGTATGCATGTATTCAAAGAAGTTGAAGGAGTTGATCATATGGACATCAAAAGATGGCGGGTCATGCTTGCAGTGGACGACTACGGAAGCTTTACAAGAGCAGGCGAAGAACTCGGCTACACCCAGTCTGGAATTACGCAGATGATGAAGGCATTAGAAAAAGACGTAGGGTTTTCCTTATTTATAAAGGACAATCACGGAATGTCCCTGACAGCAGATGCCAAAGCGTTAATTCCTGCAATTCGTTCCTTATTAAATGCGGACGAGGTGATCCGTCAGGAAATCGCCTCTTTAAAAGGCGCTCAGGTAGGCACGATCAAAATAGGCACCTACTTGAGCTGCTCTATCCACTGGATCCCGAAAATCATTCGGGAATTCAAAGAAAAACACCCAGATATACACTTCAAGATCGTAGAAGGCGTAGAAGGCGAACTGGCAGACTGGATTCAGGAACGTCGGGTAGACATCGGATTCATCAGTTACCAAAAGGGACATAACTATCAGTTCCTTCCGGTCATGGATGACGAGTTATTCGCAGTTCTTCCGACAGACCACCCGCTTACCGCCTATGACGAAATACCAATGGAGGCATTCGAGGGCGTCCCTTTCATCATCACGGAATATTCTCCGGGAAGCGATGTACATCGGGCATTGAAACAATACAAAATCAATCCCGACATACGTTATGTCACTGTCAACGAGTTCTCCTCCCTCTCTATGGTAGAGCACAAGCTTGGAACCACCATACTTCCGGGGCTGCTGCTTCGCGGGCAGGTCGGTGATTTCGTTGTACGCCCGTTAAAGCCGAGAGCATACCGGAACTTAGGCCTTGCATATTCTTCCAAAGACGAATTATCTCCGGCTTCGAAGATATTTCTTGAATATGCGAAAGATTTTCTGTTAGATGACGAGATATAATAATTATTATATTTTAGTATAAGTTTTTGTAATGGATATCATTAGAAAACGTGATATTTGTCTTGACATTCTTTTCACAAGGATTTATAATGTAAGAAAAGGTTTAAAAAAGATGCCCTCACCATACACGAGAGCATCTTTTTTCTTTTTCCCAAAGATATCTCAGGGACGGAAAGCATCCCCTTGATATATATTCAAAGACAGAAAGAGAGGTAATCTTATGAGCGCTGCAACAATTTTACTTATTATTATGTGGATCTTTGCCGGAGTATTTCTTATCATACTCTTCAAAGATGTAATTGCACACAAAAACGAACTCGACAAAACAAAGACCGTGTACAATGCATTTGTCAGCATGGTAGCCAACTTCTTTGACACTCTGGGAATTGGAAGTTATGCCATTGCAACATCTGCCTGGAAATTCAACAAGGCTATGCCGGATGATCTGATTCCCGGCACATTGAATGTGGCATTTGGTGTACCGATTTGTGTGGAGGCAACAATTACCATGACAAAGATTGATGTAGAACCTTTGACACTGGTACTCATGATCGGTTCTGCAATCATCGGTTCCGTAATCGGCGCCAAGATTATTTCCAAAATGGATATTATGAAGATCCGGGTTGTTATGGGTGTTGCTCTTATCATCGTAGCCGCTATTACACTATGTAAGATCAATGCAGTTGGACCATTCGGAATCATCGGAACTGCCAGAGGTTTAAGCGGTGCAATGCTCGTAGCCGGTGTGATCGGCGTATTGATCGCAGGCTTTATCGTAACGTCCCTGCCGCTTACTCTGCTCACTTATCTCGTATGTGTTGTTATGGTAATTTGCGCACTTCTGTTCTTCCACGATGCAAGATCACGGAGAAAATAGTACTTTTTGAATGTAATTAGTGAATTTTATGAAAAAAAGCATGTTTTTACATGCTTTTTTCATTTATTTTCATTGACTTTTAACAAGATTACTGGTAAAATTTCCGTAAAGAAGCATTCATATTTTATATAATCTGCGATAAAATCGGGGTATCAATGATTATTTTTTGTACAATATGCATATGCTTGTTTCATTTACAATTTAATATTTTATGATCTGGAGGGATGTTTTATGTTACTAGTACTTCAAATTTTATTCGGGGCTCTTGCTGCTGGAACCGGTATCGGACTTATCGTTGACGTTGCAAAGAATCGTAAGGATGCTCTGAAAAGCGCAACAGGTAAGCAATGGGCTTCTGGTTTCACAGTAGGTATCATTGCCAACTTCCTTGATACACTGGGTTGCGGTTCTTATGCTCCATCTACATTCATGTATAAATTATTTAACCAGATTGATGATATCGATATTCCTGGTACATTGAATGTTGGTGATACTTTCCCAGTTATTTTTGAGGCATTCATTTTCACAGCTTCTGTAGATTGTGATCCTGTCTTCCTCATCATCATGTATGTATGTGCTGCTATCGGATCTTTCGGATTCGCAACAATCGTTACAAAATGGCCACGTAACAAGATCAGATGGTCTCTTGGTATTATCATGATTCCACTTGCAATTGTTATGCTTTGTAAAAACACAGGTGTTGGACCTTTCGGTCTGGTTGGTACAGCAACAACTTTAACAGGTTGGAAGCTGATTGTAGCTGCCGGTCTTAACATCCTTTGGGGCGCTCTTATGGATATTGGATTTGGTCTTTATGCTCCTTGTATGGCTACATGTCTGTTACTTGGCATTGACGCTACTGCTTGCTTCCCTGTATTCATGGGATCTTGCGCATGTCTGATGCCAGCTTGTTCTATCGAGTTTATTAAAACACACAGATATGACGTACCACACACAATCGGTAACGCTCTTGGCGGATGTATTGGTGTATTCATTGCATGGAAAGTTGTAACAGGTCTTCCAATGTTCTGGCTCATCAACTTAATCTGTGTAGTTCTTCTGTGGACATCTTACACATTGATCAGCGCAGCTAGAAAAGACGCAAAAGCTAGAGCTTAATTGTTGTATAATTATATTAATTTTACATACAATCCATATAATGGCCATCCCTATGGATGGTCATTATATAATTAAGGAAAAACTCAAATATTACTTATCATTACAACTGGAAAATCGGAGAATATATTATGTTTGTAAACGAATATGTTATGACTAGAAGGCGTTACACTAAATGGGCAACGCCTAAATTTTGGAAATTACGCTCTTTTTATCTGTGGGTTATCATTTTTGCAGCCGGAATATTCGGGTGGTTCTATTTTGATCAGGCACCTGTTACTCCAAGATGGAAAACCATTGGTGTCTTTTTAGTATTTGTCGCTGTATATAGAGGTGTATGTTTCCCATGGATGCATGCAGACAAGACATTCCGTCTCACACGCCAGAAATATTTTAACGAAAAGAACTGGACCTGCAAAGTCATTCTCGGGGAAAAGAACATTTCCCTTTATATCAACGGAAAATCTAACAACAAAGTAGAATGGTCTGAAATTGTGAAATTAGAAGAAGCTAAGACATACTTAAAGCTAACGTCTAAGGATGGTATTGAAGGCGTTATGCTTGACAAAGAGTCTTTTACCGAAGGAACTTCCGATAGTTTCATCCAATGGATGAAGGAAAAGCATCCTGAGATTGCTTGTACTCCTATTGCTCCGGCATTCAACAAATAGCTATCTTTCCATCAATTATTCTATAAAGCAAAAGGTGAAAATCTTGTTTTTCGAGATTTTCACCTTTTTTATTTAAACTATGTATATTCCACTCTTATCAAGAATAACTTTACGAAAAATTTCCGGTTTTCCGTAAAGTTATTTTTTGTGTGCTTTCTTATAGTGCAGTATCGCATTTGTACATTGTTAAACTCGCACAAAGTATTTTTACATTTTTACTTCTCAATTGTATAAATATACAAATCTATATTTTTTTATTCTTTTGGCGTTGACACTAAAAAAAAGAAGTGCTATATTGATACCAACCTAAATAAAGGTTGTTATTGCAGTTACGCTGTTGCCGACAATTTTCCCCAAGAATCGTCCTGCAGCAGTGAACTCCAATTATTATATATACTTTTCCTCTTCAATCAGAGGAGCATTCCCCAGCTTTGTATATACAAACAAAACTGCAATGCAACGAGGAAAACCTCTCAATGACATACCAAAAAGAAAGGACACGATGTTTCGAAGCATCGTGTCTTTTCTTTTTCGTACATATTATCTAATTTTTGGAGATCAGATCTTCCAGAAGTTCTTTCATTGTTTTCCCATAAACAGGGTGGCGTTTATATGGAGCAATTTCAACCATTGGTTCCAGAACAAACTGGCGATTCTGCATATCTACATGTGGAATGCACAGTTCGTTCTCACCAATCACTTCATCGTCATAGAGAAGAATATCAAGGTCCAGCGTTCTGGGTCCCCAATGAATCAAGCGCTCTCTTCCTGCTTCTTGTTCAATCTCGTGAATCCGCTCAAGAAGTTCTTCAGGACTGAAAGTCGTCCAAAGCTTCAACGCACCATTTAAGAATTGATCCTGCTCAACCTCTCCGTATGGTTCCGTTTCTAAAAGCTCCGACACGCATTCCACCCGGCAGTTTTTCGTATCTTCTATTTTTTCTACAGCCCGCTCAATGTAGCCTCTCTTATCGCCCATATTGGAGCCCAGCGCTACATAGACCTCATGCCATTTACGACGAATCTTCACCGACACCGTATCAAGCGGAAGTCCGATTGGCGCCCACGGTTTTTTAACTTCTACTTCCACCTCACGAATGCACGTATCAAACGTCAAAATCACATCCGCCAAATGTTCAGCCACAGCCTCAATCAACATAAAGGTATGCTCTTCCATCTCCTTCTTTATAAGATGGCAAACCGTACCATAATTCACTGATTTGTTCAGATCATCCGTCTTTCCGGCTTCTCTCGTATCAAGAGATAAGACACAGCTTATCTGAAATTTCTGCCCTAATTTTGTCTCTTCCGGAAATACCCCATGATTGGCAAATATCTCCAGGTTCTCTATTTTTATACAGTCCATTATGCTCTCCTTAAAATTGCTTCTGTCATCTGAATCGCTCTGCGGTTTTTCTCTACATCATGCACACGCACAAACCCATATCGCTGCTGCACCGCCATCACCGTTGTTACAAGTGTTCCCTCTTCTCTTTCCGTTACGGGAAGGTCAAGTGTCAGGCCAATCATAGATTTCCTTGATGTGCCAAGCAGCATTGGATACCCAAGTTTTGAAAATAAATCAAGATGCTTCATAACATCAAGATTCATCTCATAAGTCTTGCCAAACCCAACCCCGGGGTCAAGCATAATCTTATCCTCTTCAATTCCAGCCTTTTTAGCTGCCTCCACACACTTTTCAAGATCCGCGCACATATCTTCTAAAAAGTTCTCATATACCGCTTCCGAACGATTATGCATCAGACAGCACGATGCTCCATGCTTTTTCACAACCGATGCCATCTTTGGATCATAGAGAAATCCCCAGATGTCATTTACCAGGTCCGCTCCGGCTAAAAGCGCCGCCTCCGCAACGTTGCTCTTATATGTGTCGATAGATACCGGAAGATCAAAATTTTTCTTTACTGATTCAATGAGAGGAGTAACCCTTGCTATTTCCTCCTCTTCACTGATCTGATGATGTCCGGGTCTTGTCGACTCTCCGCCAATATCCAAAATATCGCAACCGCTTTTCTGCATTTCTTCCACATGGCTCATCGCTCTGTCATAGTCGTTCCATTTTCCACCATCCGAAAAAGAATCAGGAGTCACATTTAAAATTCCCATAATATAAGTATGATTTTTCGTATCAAATTCTCTGTTTCCTATCTTCATGCCTTATCCTTCCCGTCTCATTGTCTACCAGACAATGTTATGATTTTTCTTTTCTTCGCTCCAATCACATAATTCCCGCGCTTCGCACGCATAACAGGCTCGCGACAGTTTATCTGCATCGTACAAAAGCTCCGCAAGAGGATTTTCCTCTTTCTGTTTTCCCTTTTTTCTGTGCTTTAAGATAGCGTCCAGCACCTGCGCCTGATCTTCTTCTGAAAAACCGGACGCTGCAAGAATTTGCTCCGCAAGATCTGCCGACGCCTTCTCATGCGGTGTGCCGTCTTCATACTGCTTCCATTTTCCAATATCATGAAGAAGCGCCGCCGCATAGATTATTTCTTTCGAAACAGCATAAGCTCTGTCTACAGATAATATGTACGCGATCCTCGCCACATCCATAAAATGCTCCATTCCGTGCTTACAAAATATACGCGTCTCTTCTGCTTTTTTATTTTTCTCCAGACATTCCCGATAGAGCGGATGCCTGTATAGTTTCTGCACTTTCTCCATCATCGCTTACCTGCCCAGCATCTGGAAGAACAGATTTCTAAGTTGTTCGTCTTCTTTAAACGCGCCTCTTGCCACAACGCTCACCGTCGTTGTTCCCGGCTTTTTCACACCGCGCATAGTCATACACAGATGTTCTGCTTCTGCCATAACTATCACACCTTTCGGACACAAGTGCTCCATCAGCGCATCCGCGATCTGCGCTGTCATCTGCTCCTGAAGCTGCAGCCGCTTCGCATACACTTCTACCGTTCTTGCCAGCTTACTCAATCCAGCCACTTTTCCATCCGGGATATATGCCACATGAACCTTGCCGTAAAATGGAAGCATATGGTGTTCACACATAGAATAAAATGTAATATCCTTTTCTAATACCATCTCATTATTGTCAACCGTAAATGTTTTCTGCAAATGCTCTTTTGCATCTTCCTCCATTCCGCCGCAGATTTCCTCATACATTCTGGCAATTCTCGCAGGAGTTTCAACAAGACCTTCCCTTGTCACATCTTCACCGATTCCTTCCAACAGCAGCCGTACTGCACGTTCTACTTTCTCTCTGTCTACCATGTTCTACTTCCTTTCCGCATTTTCTTCCAAACGGATCACTTCTCCAAGATAGGATAAGGAACCAAATGCAAGTACCACGCCATCTTTTCCTGCTCGTTTTTTTGCCTGCACCAATGCCTGCTCTATGTGAACTGCCGGTTCTGCACCGATTCCATATTTCGCCAGAACCTCACAGAGCTCTTCTTTCGCCAAAGTTCTGTCCCGATTAGGAAGGTCTATGGCATAAACATAATCAAGATAAGGCGTCATTATCCCAATCATTTTCTCATATTCCTTATCTTTGAATACGCCAAGAACAGCAGTTACTTTCTTTCCCTTCAAATAAATATCCAAATTTTCTGCAAGGCGCCGCACAGCGTCTTCATTATGCGCTCCGTCCGCGATCACTAACGGGTGTTTTTCAAGCACCATCATCCGTCCAGGCCACCTTGTCTTTCGAAGCCCCGCTCTCACAGCAGTATCTGAAATATCCACACCCTGCCGTCTGAGCGCCCTGACCGCTTCCAAAACAGTAACCGCATTTTCAATCTGATGCTGTCCCGCCAAACGAATCTCCATTTCTTCAAATTCGCCATACGTGAATGCTTGCGTTTCAAGAGCCCGCCTGACCACCTCAAGCTTCTCAAGATCCGCCTCCGTTATCCGGCATCCCTTTACACAGGAAGTCTCTTCCAGCACGCTCTTCACACACGCAGCCTGTCTTCCGGTAACCACCTCGGCACCCTTCTTGATGATTCCCGCTTTGTCCCTTGCAATTTCTTCCAATGTATTTCCAAGAACTCCGATGTGATCCATACTCACAGACGCAAACACACACAGCTTCGGATTCCCAATCACATTGGTCGCATCCATCAGTCCGCCCAAACCGGACTCCAATACAACAAAATCACACCCGCTTTCCTTGAAATACAAAAAGGCGATCGCCGTCTCTATCTCAAATACCGTCGGGGATGGTTTACCCTTCTCCACAAGCCTTTCCGCCGCCGCTTTCACATGGCAGGTGAGCCTTGCAAGCTCTTCTTCCTCCATAAATGCTCCGTCAATCTGAAATCTTTCCAAATATCCGATTACGGTAGGAGAGATATATCTCCCGGTCCGATATCCCGCTTCCGTCAAGATTGTAGACAGATATGCGAGAATAGACCCCTTTCCATTGGTACCTGCGATATGTATAAAAGTCAGCTCTTTTTGTGGATTTCCCAACTCTTCTAACAAATTTTTTATACTGTCAAGACCAAGTACACTTCCGTATTTTGATACACTATCCAAATATACCCTTGCTTCTTCGTATAACATAGTTTTCCTTTCTCATTCAGTAATAGTTTTAGCTCCACTGCAAAGGGGGAACCTGTTTCGCAATGGAGCTATACAGCAATTATTTTATTCATTTTCCGCCTGTCTCATTGCAGCACATACCACATGCTTTGCAAGCACCGACGTTGTAATACTTCCGACTCCTCTTGGCACCGGGCTGATATAAGATGTCTTCGGTTCTACTGCATCAAAATCTACATCTCCGCAGAGATTTCCGGATTCATCCACATTAATTCCCACATCTGCCACAACAGCGTCGTCTCCTACCATATCTGATGTTATCATCTTCGCTTTACCTGCTGCTGCCACCAAAATTTCAGCTTCTCGACAAGTCTTTGCAAGTTCCACTGTTCTTGTATGACAGACCGTAATGGTTGCATGCTTTTTCAAAAGCATCATGGCAAGCGGTTTTCCCACTACCATACTTCTTCCCACTACCGTTACGCGTTTCCCTGTCACATCAATCCCATAATGATCAAGCATTTCTACTACCGCCTCTGCGGTACATGGCGCATAACCTGTTTCATCTCCGGCAAATACTTTCGCTATATTGACCGGGCTCATACAATCCATATCCTTTTCCGGGCGAATCATGGCTTTTATTGCTTCTTCATCAAGATGTCCGGGAAGCGGACGAAACAGAAGAATTCCGTGAACCGAAGGGTCATCATTCACTTTTTCAAATGCTCTCTCAAATTCTTTCTGTTCAATGTCCTCTGCAAGTTCCACAATCCGACATTCAATCCCGATCATTTCCATCCGTTTTTTTGCACCGCGTTCGTAAGAGAGGTCATCCGGTCGGCTTCCTACCCTCACAATGGCAAGGCACGGAGTAACTCCCTGTTCTTTCAGATGGTTCGTTTTCTCTATGAGCTCTTCTTTCATGGCATTTGCCACGTCAGCCCCTTTCATTAATACACTCATTGCTTCCTCCTATCGAATCTTAGCAAGCACGCCCGTATATATTTTCTCCTGTAACCTGCCGGCCTCTGCGATCAGCTCATCCGATTCTTGGTTTAACTGTTCTGCCTGTTCCCGATTCTTCATTAACCGGGTATTAATATAGATGTTAAGAGAAGCTCCTTCCAGCGCCGCACGCGCAAATAAGACTGCGACACCTACATCACTGACCGCAAGGCGGCTTCCTTTCTCTCCAAGCACTTCCAGATCTTCCATCACCCGGAACACGGTCTTCATAATCTGAAGCGGCACAACGCTTGCTTCGTAGAGCGCTTTTTCCATCACTCTTTCTTTCTCGATCCTCTGTTCCTCGGTTTCTTTCGGAAGTCCATAAGCTCTCGACAAAGGCTCAAAGGCTTCCGCATCCCGGTCCGTAAGTCCGACAAGCTCTTGTTGAAGCGCCTCTAAGCGACTTCTTATGTCCTCCATCTCCGCTTCCACGTCGATATATTTCTTCTTACCGATCGTAAGATTCGTCACCATCATTCCAAGCGCAGAAGCAAATGCTCCCACTGCTGCAGACGCTCCGCCGCCGCCGGGAACCGGCGCTGACGAAGACAAAACATCTAAGAATTCTGTTGTTTTTTGTTCTAGCATCATCATCTGTTCTTCTCCTTAAAACAATCCAGAAATCACACCATTTGCATCTACATCGATTTTCTCCGCTGACGGAACTTTTGGAAGTCCCGGCATCTTCATAATATCTCCTGTCAATGCCACCAAAAATCCTGCTCCTGCGGATGCAGTAATATCACGGATCGTAATTCTGAATCCACTCGGTCTTCCAAGTTTCTTCGCATCGTCCGTTAAGGAATATTGGTTCTTTGCCATGCAGACCGGAAGGTTTCCAAGTCCGATCGCTTCCAGATTTTTAATCTCTTTATTCGCCTTCGGTGTATAATCAACACCGTCCGCTCCGTATACTTTTGTCGCAATCGCTTCAATCTTCTCTTTCACGGAAGCTTCCACATCATAGACAAACTTCATGGTACTGTCCCCTTCGCAGAGGCGAAGTACTTCTTTTGCAAGCTCTTCTCCTCCTTCGCCGCCTTTTGCCCACACTTCAGACAACGCAACATTTACACCGAGCTCTTTACATTTTTCACGCACAAGCTCAAGCTCTTCCTTCGTATCCGTCGGAAATGCATTAATCGCAACGACGACCGGGAGGTGATAAACGTTTGTAATATTCTCTATATGTTTCAAGAGATTCGGGATTCCTTTCTCAAGTGCATCCAGATTCTCCTGCTGCAGATCCGCTTTTGCCACACCGCCATTATACTTCAACGCCTTGATGGTTGCAACTAAAACAACTGCATTCGGACGAAGTCCTGACATTCTGCACTTAATATCAATGAATTTTTCAGCGCCCAGATCCGCGCCGAATCCTGCTTCTGTTATCATATAATCCGATAATTTCATTCCCATTCTTGTTGCAATCACACTGTTGCATCCATGCGCAATATTAGCAAACGGTCCGCCATGAATAAATGCCGGCGTCCCCTCCAGTGTCTGTACAAGATTTGGTTTCAACGCATCTTTAAGAAGCGCAGCAACAGCCCCTTCTGCATGGAGATCGCCTGCCGTGACCGGTTTCCCCTCTCTGGAATACGCCACGATAATTTTAGATACACGTTCCTTCAGGTCTAAGACGTCTTTTGCCAGACAGAAAACAGCCATGATCTCAGATGCAACCGTAATGTCAAATCCGTCCTGTCTGGTCACACCATCCGCTTTTGCGCCCAGTCCGTCTACAATACTTCTCAGCTGACGGTCGTTCATGTCCACACATCTTCTCCACGTCACTTTATTTGTGTCGATATCCAGTGCATTTCCCTGATGAATATGATTATCCAGCATTGCCGCGATCAGGTTATTTGCCGCACCAATTGCATGAAGGTCTCCTGTAAAATGAAGATTAATGTCCTCCATCGGAACAACCTGTGCATATCCGCCTCCTGCTGCTCCTCCCTTCACACCGAACACCGGGCCAAGAGACGGCTCTCTTAAAGCAACCATTGTTTTTTTGCCCAGCCGATTCATTGCATCCGCAAGGCCAATCGTCGTCGTTGTCTTTCCCTCTCCTGCAGGTGTGGGATTGATCGCCGTCACAAGGACTAACTTCGCATCTTTTCGTTCTTCTAATTCATCCGTATAATAGCGATAATCAATTTTCGCTTTATATTTACCATAATTCTCTACATATTTATCCGGTATTCCGATCGAATCTGCAACCTCATTAATTACTTTCATTTCCGCTTCCTGTGCAATCTCAATATCACTTTTAAATCCCATCTCACATACCTTCCTTTCCGATTCGGTAGTGTCAAAAACTACCTGTTTTTTTGTACTAA
>UMKK01002795.1_pt1 | contig 17999 bp, 6 predicted proteins | sample 1966281 | NCBI WGS metagenome assembly UMKK01 (sample SAMEA4836175, study PRJEB28245) | human gut metagenome | biome: gut microbiome; material: fecal sample | place: Denmark | collected 2008 | reverse complement strand
GTCGCAGCCACAACCACCGCAGCCGTTTCCGCAACCGCCACAGCCATTTCCGCAACCGCCGCAGCCACAGCAGAATATGAGAATAAGGATAATGATCCACCAACAACCGCCAAATCCACAACCGTTCATAAATGAAATCTCCTTTTTTATTAAGATTTATAAAGCTGAAGCTTTGCTCCGTTGCTTTATATTACAGTTTATGACGCAGAGAAAAATGTGTTACAAAAAAATCTGCAAGGAGAATTTGTCCTGTGCATAAGAATATAAAAGCGATAAAAATGCGAGAATAACAAGACGCAAAACTGTCAAGAATGTAGCTAAGACAAAGCTTTGTCTTAAACATTTTAAGGGGTGAATTTTATGAACGAACAGTTTTTTGATAGCGACAGCTTTACACCAAGGGCAAGAGAGCTTGTGAAAAATGCCGTCACTCTGGCAGGAAGCTGGGGGCATACTTATATCGGCACTGAGCATATCCTGCTCTCTGCCGCCTATGAAGAGGACTCCACAGCCTGTGCAGTGCTTCTGCGCCACGAGGTCACGGCTCAAAGGATAGAGGAGCAGATAGAATACATCATAGGCAGAGGCACGCCATGCCGTCTTACGAAAAATGACATCACTCCTAACGCTGCCGCTGTTTTAAAAGGCGCAAAAAGGCTGTGCGAGAGCATGGGTGGCGGTATCGCAGGAACGGAATACATTCTTGCTATGATACTCCGCCGCAGTGATTGCTGTGCCTTTGAGATATTGCAGCAGTTAGGGGTGAACTGCAACAAGATGTACAACGATTGCTCATTGTCAGGCAACGAGCCTAATATTTTTTCAGACAGAAATTATCCCAAGCTAAAGACCCTTGAACGCTACGGCAGAGAGCTTACACGCAAAAGCGAGTGTGAAAAATTCGACCCCTGCATAGGCAGAGAAGCTGAAACAGAACGTATCATGGAGATACTCTGCCGCCGCACAAAGAACAATCCCTGCCTTGTAGGTGAGGCAGGTGTGGGAAAGACCGCTGTTGTGGAGGGGCTTGCGAGAAAGGTCATGCTTGGAGAAGTGCCGTCTGCGTTGTCCTCAAAGCGGATCTTCTCCCTTGATATAACTGCCCTCCTTGCAGGAGCAAAATATCGTGGGGACTTTGAGGAGCGATTGAAAAGCTGTATGGACGAAGCCGCAAAGGCTGGAAATGTGATACTTTTCATTGATGAGCTTCACAACATAATGGGTGCAGGAGCGGCAGAGGGTGCAATAGACGCTGCAAATATCCTGAAACCACAGCTTGCAAGGGGCGGTCTACAGCTCATAGGCGCAACGACTTTTGAGGAATACCGCAAAAATATTGAAAAAGACTCAGCTATGGAGCGACGCTTTCAGAAAGTGAAGATAGATGAGCCTGATCAAAGCCAGACCTGCCGTATCCTCAGCGGTCTTATAGACAAATATGAACAGCACCACAGCGTTGACATCTCCCCTGACCTTATACCATATGCAGTTAAGCTTGCCGCAAGATATGTCACCGACAGATTTTTTCCTGACAAAGCAATTGATATCCTAGACGAAGCCTGTGCCTGTGCGGTCATAGAGCAAAGCGAAAACAATTCTGGTGAGAAAATATCAGACGCTTTCAACGATTATGTGAAAGGCAAGCTCACCCGTGACGAATATCTCACCGCCATAACAGAGTGCCGCCCAAAGCGCATACCACTTGAAAAAAGGCACATTGACAGCGTTATTTCATCGCTCACAGGCATAAACTGCGCCGATATCGGACAGGACGAAGCCACAAGGCTCACAGGGCTTGAAGATAAGCTAAGCGAAAGCATTGTGGGACAGCAGACGGCTATAAAGTCACTCTGCTCTGCCGTCCGCCGCTGTCGTGCAGGACTAAAGGGCAGCGACCGACCCATGGGAAGCTTTATTTTCTTAGGGTCAACAGGAGTGGGCAAGAGCCAGCTTGCAAAAGATCTTGCCAAAACGCTTTTTGGCAGAGATAATGCCATTGTAAAGCTTGATATGTCAGAATACATGGAACGCCACAGCGTTTCAAAGCTCATAGGCTCGCCCCCTGGATATGTAGGCTTTGACGAAGGTGGCAGGCTTACCGAACAAATTCGCCGCAAGCCCTACTGTGTGCTTCTTCTTGACGAAATAGAAAAGGCTCACCCTGACATCTACAATCTGCTTTTGCAGATACTAGAGGACGGCTGTCTTACCGACTCCGCTGGCAGGACAGTTTCTTTCTCCAATGTCCTTATAATAATGACCTCGAATATCGGCGTGAAAAAACTTGCCGAAACCAAGACCGTGGGCTTTTCAAACAGCAAGTCAAATGGCGAAGCAAAGAAAAAAGCCATGCTCTCAGAGCTTAAAAGCTTTATGTCTCCCGAGCTTTTAGGCAGGATAGACGAGGTGATAGTTTTCAACGACCTTACCCTTTCCGATATGGAAAACATTACACGCCTTGAAATATCCGCTCTTGAAAAAAGGCTCTCCGAACTTGGCTGTACACTCGCCTGTCAGCCAGAGGTCTACCCTTTTATCGCAAAGCAGGCACTTTCAAAAAGCGGCTCTGCACGAGAGATACGCCACATAATTACCGCCCTCATAGAAAATCGCATAAGCGATATGCTTATCTCCTCCGCCTGCCGTGACTTTTCTGTTTGCGTATCTGAGAACACCTTAACTGTCGCACAGCACCGCAGACAACTGTGTTCATAGAAATTTTACAAAGTATAGTTGAGGGATATTTTACAAAAGCCCGCCCATATGTTATAATATTTTTATATTGTTGCCCAAGCGGCAAAAGGAGGATAAAAATGTCTGACAGAAAATACAAGCTATATTCCGACTCCACCTGCGATCTGTCGGAGGATATATTAAAAAATATGGACGTGACGCTTCTGGACTTATCTTTTGAAGTAAACGGTGTTGTAAAGAGCAAGAATGACATGACGCTGCCTGAATTTTATTCCCAAATGCGAAACGGAGCAGTAACGAAAACATCGCAAATAGGTATCTCCGACTATGAACAGGCTTTTGAAAAGGAACTTGCCGCAGGCTATGACGTGCTTTATCTTGGATTTTCGTCAGGTCTTAGCGGCAGCTTCAACACTTCCTGCATTGCAAGAGATAGCGTAATGGAAAAATACCCAGAAGGCAAGATAATCTGCATAGACTCCCTCTGTGCTTCAACAGGCGAAGGCCTTTTGCTCATAAAGGCTGACGAAAAGAAAAAGCAGGGTTTTTCCATTGACGAGCTTGCCCAGTGGATCATTGACAACAGGCTTCACCTATGCCATGTTTTCACCGTTGATGACCTGAAATATCTCCACCGAGGTGGCAGAGTATCAAAGACTGCCGCCATAGCAGGCTCTATTCTTGGCATTAAACCGCTTCTCCACGTTGACAACGAGGGACATCTTATCCCAGTTGGAAAGATACGAGGCAGAAAGCAATCCATTGAAAAGCTTGTGGATATGATGTGCGAACGCATGGGAAATTGGGATAATTCCACAGTAGCCGTCTGCCATGGCGACTGCCTTTCAGACGCAGAATATGCAGCCGACCTTATGCGAAGAAAGCTTGGCAAGAAGACCACTGTGCATATCTGCTACACAGGTGCTGTTATAGGCTCACACTCAGGGCCTGGAACTCTCGCTCTGTTCTTTATGGGCGACCAGCGATAAAAATACAATACAAAAGCGGACGAAGCCCGAAAACTTCGTCCGCTATTTTTATATGTGATATCAAAGGCCCTTTGCCTTTTTCAAAGTTATACCATTATCTCCAAGCGGCATAGCGTGGTCAAGTCCAACGAACTTGCCTCCCTCCTGCCAAAGAACTTCCTTGACAAAATCATACTTTTCCTCGTCCCATGTAACAAAATCGTCCTTTACAAGTCCGCCCGTGTCACCTGAGTTTGCATTGAAGCACCAGAAAGTGTGATTTACATGATTGTCCTTTATGAGCTTTCTCATGTAGGTCATCCAAGTTAGGTTAGGCTCTGTCATAAAGCCGCCCCACTCGCCTATAAGAAGCGGTGCGATATCCTGCTTCTGAATGTAGAACCAGTTGTCTTTCCAGCAATCTTTCATAAGGCTCTTGTATGTGTAGTCCCCCTCGAACCAAGGCTGCTGATAAACTGTCGGACCATAGTCGTGCGGCGAGTAAACAAGCTTATCCTGATATTTGCCAAGGTCGATAGGATAGTCCTTTACTCCCCTGAGGTTTCCGCCCCACCAGTTGAAATAGTAATCATCACTGTTGGTGGAGGAATAATCCCCGTTTTTCTTGATGTTCTTAGGGTATATCTCGATACCCTCGACCATTATAAGCACATTAGGATTTTTCGCAAGCACCTTGCTCGCTGCCGTTTCAGCCACATACTTCCAGTTGTTTGCGTCCTTTGAATCATTCCATATTGCCGCAGCGTCACCCTCGTTAGGCTTGCCGTGAGGCTCGTTTTTCAGGTCAAATGCAACGATAGTGTCATTGTCCTTATATCTGTCGGCAAGCCACTCCAAAGCATGGTAATAGTTCTTTACAGTGACCTTGTCAGTATACCACAGATTTACAGTATGACCGCTGGCATTGGTTTCCGCTGAATGGATATCAGGCATTACTTTAAGACCGTTTTCCTCCGCAAGCTTGAGAAAATAATCAAATATCTCAAGGCTGTTCATCGAGTTCAGCTCTTCATTGTATGCGTTATTGTAGTTCGCCTTTGGATATTCGCCCTCCGACCACTGGTTGATAAGCTCCGCTGACATAGGCACTCTTATAAGATTGAAACCGTGGTCTGCAATAGCCTCCACCGATGTCACAAGCTCGCTGTTCCAAAGTCCGTCAAATGTGTTAGTGCCTGTGTTGTAGCCAAACCAGTTCACGCCCGTGAGCCAAACCTCTTTGCCGTCCTTGTCAAGTATCTTGCTTCCGTCTGTGTGAAGCCAATCATCACCCTGTTTAGCCTTTGAGGTACGCTTTAGAAGCTTTTTAACGTCCTTTTCCGTGACCTTTTTGTCATTATTCTGATTATTGTTGTTATTGTTATTATTCTGTGATACCTTGCCCTTTTTAACAGTACACTCCACACCGTTTAGCTTTGCAGACTTAACATTGAGCTTTGTTCCAGTTCCAATATTACAGCCAATAGAGGTCGAACCGCCCTTTGCGATCTCGCCATTGTAATCAACATTCGTGACCGTGAGTTTGTTGCCCTTGACCTTAAAGTTGCCGTTCCAGCCGTCACAGCTTTTGAGCTGGTCTATTTCAAGCTCCAGCGTCCACTCCTTGAGGGCTTCATCGGAGTTGTTCTCAATGCCTATCTCCATGCCCGTCATGACCTTGTCGCCGTCCTGCCAACTGTTGTCCCCTGAATAGGAGATGATAAAGCCCTTTTCCTTTTTATCGTCCTTGCTTTCCTCCTCATCAGCATCAGGCTCGTCCTCGCTTTCATCAGCCACAGAGTCCTCCTCACTGGTGTCATCGGTTTCTGAAGCCACCGCAGAACTGCTCTCCGCCTTTGAAGCCGAGCTGTCCACGTCTTTTTTACCTGATGTTGCCACCAGTATCAGTGCAATAACAAGCCCCACTATAACAGCGCCCATGCCTGCAAAAGCGATGATAAGCTTTTTGTTTATGCCCTTTTTGCCCACATTCTCCTGCTGGCTGTTTACGTCTTTTTTCTCATCACTCATAAGCTTTCCCCTTTATTTTTGATTTTTACATATTTATAAGACCGCCGAGTATTACGCCCGACGGTCGAACTTTCTTTTTTTGGCGACTTATTTTACTGACTGGAGTTTCTCGCTAAGGAACTTCTCCTCAAACTTGTCTGACGGCATAGGTCTGCCGAAATAATAGCCTTGTATAACGTCAGTTTCCAGATCTCTCAGGATATCGAACTGCACCTGTTCCTCAACACCCTCTGCGCAAACTGCTATATGCAGGTCGTGAGAAAGACTAACTATCATTTTAACAAACACCGCAGTGTCAGGATTTTTTGCAATATCATCAATAAACGACTTGTCTATTTTAATGGTATTCAGCGGCATTTCCTTTATGCAGTTAAGTGAAGAATATCCCGTTCCGAAATCGTCCAGTGCTATCTTCACGCCCTTGTCTGTTATATGCTTCAAAAGCTCCTTCATCTTTTCCATATCATGGATAGCAAGACTTTCTGTGACCTCAAAACATATCATCTCAGGGGGTGCGCCTGTTTCGTCAAAAAGTGTGTCTATCTTGTCAAGGAAATCAGGCTCAATTATCTGACCTACAGACAGATTAATGTTCATTCTCAAATCAAGCCCTGCGTCAGCCCACTTTTTGCACTGTCTGCCTGCGATCCTTATCATGTTCTCGCCCAAGAGATTGATATAGCCAAGTCTTTCCGCCATAGGGATAAATTCGGCAGGGGAAACCTGACCGAACTCAGGTGGATTCCACCTCATAAGCGCTTCACAGCCCACAAGCTTCTTTTCGGAGCTGCTGAATATAGGCTGATAGTACGCCGTGAAATGTGCAAAGCCGTTTGTGATATCCTTGTGCATGAGCCTTTCAAGTTCGATCTGCCTTGAAAGTATCCTGCCGATAGTTTCGTTATAATTTATAGTACAATTCTTGCCCTGCTTTTTCGCATATGAAATGGCGAGGTCGATCCTTTTAAGAACTGTGTTTACAGTATCGTCAAGCTTCGGGAACTTCGCAACGCCCATTGAACAAGTACAATAGCAAGTGCTGTTAGCAATCTGCCACTCTGTGTTGAACTTATCATGTATGATCTTGCATATCTCGTCGATCTCGGCCTGATCCTGATCTCTCAGAAGCACAACGAACTCATCGCTGCCAAATCTAAAAATGCTCAGCTTTTTATTCTTCTGGGCAAAATCGACAAAGAATTTACCTATCTCTTTAAGAAGTCGGTCACCATTATTGTGACCATAGCTGTCATTTATGTTTTTGAAATTATCAAGGTCAATGAGCATAACAGTGCTGTTCTCATCGCTTTCAATAATGCCCTGTATACTCTTATCAAGACTTAATCTGTTAGGAAGACCTGTGAGATTATCGTAAAAGACCTGCTTTTCGATGACCCTCTCATAATTTATCTTTTCTGAGATATCATTAAGTGTGCAAAGTCTGATAGTTCTGCCGTCATGCCATTTTATGAGTTTTTCCGACACATTGAACCATTTGTTCATGATCTCGGAATAATAATCTCCTCCAAAAAGCAGTCCTTCCTTATGAGCAGGAAGCTCACACCAAGTCTTGCTGAAAACGTCACTTTCCTTTTTGCCGACCAGTTTCCCCAAATACTGTTCAAAGCTCTTGCTGGCAAAAACTATCTCACCACTGTCCTGTGCCACTGCAAGCACATAGGAATTCATATTATCCATAACGTCAGTAAGCGTGCGAGTAGTGCTTTCAGCATGTTCAGCCGCTCTCCTAGTATGGAGCATGCCGGAAAGTATATATGTCAGACGTGAGGCTAGCTGTATCTCCTCAGGGGACCATACTCTCTCAGGATCAGAGGACAAAAGATTGAAATATGCAACATACTTATTGGTGTCCTTGACAGCACAAGTGAGTGAACAAGGATACACCACACCACGCAGGGATATTTCCTCCGCATCTCCATTCGGATGAGCCTTATCCGCAACGTGGATACCAGTTTGCATAAGCGCTTTTTTCATTGCATTGTATCTATTTCTATTAAATTCTTTATCAAAAGCAAATACAGTATATTTATGTGTATCAGCGATCAATTCATAACTCAAAGGTTCTGAGTTTTCATAGCCTGAAACTGTTACCGTAGCCGCATTGACATAAAGTGCAGAGCAAATACTTTCGAGAAAATTCTTGCACACATTATCAAATCTGTCATCGCTTTCAAGTATTTTCAAAAAGCTCTCGAACTTTTCGTTATAGGTCTTAGCTGGTATTTCCATACAAACAGCCCTCCTCTGCTTATATAAATACGTCTAGCATCATTATAACATATTTTCCGTAAAATCACAAGGGGAATTATAGAAATTTATTTATAATGCACAAAACAAATTACCAAATTTATATATTATTAAAAAACAAGCCCCGTAGTTAAGCTTAAAAAAGTTTAACTGACGGAGCAAATGTGACCGAACCGATAAGCCGAGTTTTGTCGAGTGCGATAATCTATCTGGACTGTACGTCGCCGCACAGCTCTAGCCACCTATAGCCCCAAGTCTGACGAGCAACCATTGACTTGCAAGCTACCATTGGTGTTGCATCGGATAAGGTTTACATAGCAATGACGTCTCCGCCATTCTGGTGGGCTTTTACCCCACCTTTCCACCCTTACCAACAAAAGTTGGCGGTATATTTCTGTTGCACTGGCTCTAAGGTCACCCTCGGCTGACGTTATCAGCTATCCTGCTCTATGATGCTCGGACTTTCCTCATAAACCTAGAACGTTTACGCTATCGCATAGCTCGCTCACACTATGATTATATCACATGAATGACGAAATGTCAAATATGCCTTTAAAACAAGCAGCCCACAGAACTGTTGTCTGTGGGCTGCAAAACGCCAGAGCCGACATCGGCAGTCTGATACTCTGCACTATTTCTTTGTTGTAACTGTCTTTACAGCAGACCATGCACCGTAATACTTTATGCCATTCACTGTGGTATAGGTTCTTACTCTTACATAGTATTTTTTATTTCCACTAAGCTTTGAAACCGTTACTTTATCTGTCTTATTGCTTGTTATTACCGTTTTCTTTGCTCCGCTGAATGAAGAATTTGTAGCATACTGTATCTCATATCCTGTCGCATGACCCTTTGCAGCATAGTCGATATAGAAACCCTTGCTCTTAGCTGTAAGCTTCTGTATCTCCTGCTTTGCAGGGTTTATCACGAAGGTCCTTGTTATAGTTCCTGCATATAAGCCCTTTCCAGTTATGACAACAGTTGCTTTTCCCACGTTCTTATTATTTCTGTATGAAACAACATAATCAATGCCCTTTCTAAGTACTGTACTGCCAAGCTTGACAGTCACGGACGGCGTTTTAACCTTGCCGTCAAAAGAATAGGTCGCAATCGAAAGTGATACAGAGGCAGAAGAAATGCTCTTTGGAGAAAGTGCAGGGATATCAGCTGACTCGACAACTGCCCCACATACCGTGCAGCTTCTGTGCTTTCTTCCTTTTACGCCCACAGCCGCAGCCTTGTCTGTTATCCAGTCACCTGCAACGTGACCCTTGGCTTTTATTTCTGTCTGTGCCTTTATGACCTTTCCGCATACTGAACAGTGTGAACCCTCTGTTTTGCCAGCGGTGGTGCAAGTTGCCGCAACAGCTTTGTCTGTAACGATAGTATGACCCTTTGCCCCAACGTAACCTTCCTTGAAGCTGTCATGGCACTCCATACACTCAACAAGCGTGTAGCCGTCTGTTTCACAGCCTGCCGCTACAACTGTTCTCTTGTAAACGTGTCCCTTGGCCTTTATGACCTCTGTATATGTATCCCCACAGCGTGTGCAGGTAAATGTCTTTTCTCCGTCTGTTTCGCAGGCTGGCTTTACTGTCTGTGAAGTATAGTCATGACCAAGCGGTGAAGTGAAATTATCCTTGTATACATCGCCGCAGTTTTCGCAAGTATGGAGCGTATATCCACTCTTATCGCAAGAAGCCGAAACTATCTTATCGTTGTACTTATGACCTGTTGCATTGATCACCTTGCTGTAGCTGTCACCGCATACAGAACAAGTAAACTTTGTATAGCCGTCATTATCGCAAGTCGGCTTTACTACCTCTGAAATGCCATATGTATGACTCAGAGCTTCCAGCTTTTCAGTATACACATCTCCGCAATCTGCACAAGTGAACGTCTTTACTCCGTCTGTATCGCAAGTTGCTTTCTTTGTCACTTCTGCTGAATAGTTATGACCTTTTGCCTTTATCACTTCTGTGTACTTATCACCGCAATTTGCACAGGTATATGTGATAACTCCGTCGTCTGTACAGTTTGCTTTCTTTGTTACCTCTGCGGAATAATTGTGTCCCTTTGCCTTTATCACTTCTGTGTATTTATCTCCGCAGATCGCACAAGTATATGTGATAACTCCGTCGTCTGTACAGTTTGCTTTCTTTGTTACCTCAGAAGCATAGATATGACCTTTAGCTTTTATTACTTCGCTATAGCTGTCACCGCAAGTATCGCAAGTGTAAACACTAACTCCGTCTGTATCGCATGAAGGCTGCTTAACTGTCGTCTTTGTATACTTATGTCCTGTAGGAGCGGTGAAATCATCCTTGTATGTATCTCCGCAGTTTGCACAAGTATGGAGCGTATAGCCTCCCTTATCGCAAGAAGCCTCTGTTACTACGTCATTATACTTATGACCCGTTGCAGGTATCTTCTCTGTATAGCTTTCATTACATTCTGTGCAAGTGTATGTAATAACTCCGTCCTCTGTGCAAGTTGCTTTTTTTGTTATCTTTCTTGTGAGATAGTGCGGTACTATAACATTAGGCTCATCAGCCGTGCCACAGTAAACAACATTTGCGCCGTCTGTAGCAGTGATATAGTAGAGTATCTCCTCGTCTGTGACCTCATAAGCCGCAATAGTTGCCTTGTAAACCGAGCCTGTGGTATTTCTCATATCAACAGACTTCCAACTGTCGGCAGACTTATTTTTATAGTAAAGCGTTGCTCCCGCAACCTTAACATTATCCGTAATATCAGCCGTTATAGCTATAGCCTTGTCTGGCGTCAAAGTTTTCACAGGGGTGTGTACAATAACAGGCGGCTCACCCTCTAATGGACAACAGCTTATAACGTTTGAAGCCTTTGACTCGTTAAGGTCAGTATCCACCACTGTGAAATAATAGTAATAATCTGTGCCTGCCCGAACATTTTCGTCAATGAACGAAAGCTCGTCCGCATTAAGAACAGACTTGTTCACTCTTGTGAAATTCTGCTTCTCAGGCTTTTTGTCAGCATCATATTTTGTTGCTCTGTAAATATTGTAGCCTGCAAGGGTATCATAATCGTCCTGCATCCAGCTAAGAAAGTTCTTGCCAAGCTGACCCTCGCCTGTGAGTGACATAGACTGTGCCGAGCTGTTTGTTATCTCAAACTTAAATCTGCCCCAATCTGTACCTGTGACGAGCCACTTATCGTCAGCCGCCGCAGCTCCCTTTACACGGATATACATTGTGCCAAGGTCGATATAAGGGTCTATCTTGAACTCGCTTACCCATTCACGGGCGTTCGCCCAATCGCCCGATACTGCGAAATCAGTATAAGGCTCGCTTCCTCCGTATGTCACCATAGGCTGAACATCAGAAGCCATATCACGATTGAACTTAACGTGCATTTTAACTGTCTGTGCACCGCTGACCTTGTCTATCCTGTTGCCGTCCTTATCAGTGAGATAAGCCTCGGTGACGAATGGGTAGATTTCCGACATATCGTCATCAAGTGTGAGATAAGGCTCTTGGATAAGGTCATTCTTTGTTACGTCCCAGTCAGCGTCAAGGCACTGTACCTTTACAAGGTCGGGATTCGTAGTACCCCAGTAGTTGCTGGATATGTCATAGGTGGTACGTCCGTTATAGTCTTTTGAAGCATCAAATGAACCGATTGCTCTTATATTATCATAATTATTAAGATAAAACGAATTAAGAATGGCATTATTTGCGAACAGTGGATTATACTTATCTGATGCCCCAACTATTATTGACGGTTCATCATCTTTCTTACCGTGATAATTAAGTGCTACATTTTTTTCAAAACGATCATAAGGATATACTCTTTGGTTGTCATAATTGTCAAAAAGAGTAGTTGTAATGTCATAAGCACATATACCGTAACTGTTTCGAGATTTCATACTCATATTAGAGAAATGAGAGTTCGCAATACTTTTGGCAAAAAGCACTCCATATCTAAATGAATAGCTATATGTAAAATTACAATGATCTATTATAGTAACATTAAAAGGCTTACCTGCACTCAAAGAATACGGATCACTAGCATAATAAGTCGCATTATATATATTAACATATTTTAATGACGCATATTTCTTATCATAATCATCATCAACCAGCCCACTATCTTTGAAATCAATATAAGAACCCGTTCCGGTAATTGTCACTGCCTTATCTTCAAAACCTTTGCCTGGATACATCTCAATAGGCTGTTCTTCTGTACCCTCGGCAATAAATCTGCCCTCTACCTGCAAATAAACGTTGGCATTTGCACCATACTTATTATTAGGGTCAGCAGACCAGAACTGTATCCTTGTGCCAGGCTCAACTGTTACTGTTACGCCCTCAGGGATAAGCACATTGTTTTCAACTATCCAAAGCTTATCGTTTGTAAGGGTCATATCCTCATTGATTATTCCGCTGAGTGCAACGCCATTTTGAACAGTCAAGGTATAGCTTGCAGATGAGCTATACAAATTGCCGTCACGTTCATCAAGACCGTTCTTTGCAGTTATAGAAATATTAAAAGTTATCTGAATATCATTAGGCGTACCCTCTTTTATCTTAAAACGGATAGGGTTTGATATGCCTGTGAGTTTTTCATCTGTATATGTAAAGCCATTATTTACAGAAGCAAACGTACCCACATCTGACAGTTTGACTTCATCATTTATGAACTCAACGTATTTGTTTGCCACGCCGCCGTCTGAGATTGCGTCAACTTCTACAGTAACATCAGTTGCCGCACCCCACCTGTTCCATACTGCAATACCCATATCAATAGTTTCACCTGGCTGTGCAATGCCGTCTCCATTATTTGCAGATGAAACATCTTGATAATCAAGAGTGTAGACTTCATCAAGTGTCAGATTAGGATGTGCTTGTCTTGTTAAGCTGTCACGGATATTAAGTTCAGGATAACTACGAAATCCATATGCTCTGCTTGTAGTGGCACTGCAAAGCTGACCCATTATATATCTCGAACTATACTTTGATTTATCTGTATACTTGCTTCTGAGTATCGCCGCTGCCGCCGCAACATTTGGTGTTGCCATTGACGTACCGCTCCAACAAGCATATCTGTTTCCTGGCAATGTGCTATATATACCAACACCTGGCGCTGCCATTTCGTATTCACAACCCGAACCCTCTTTAAAATCCCAGTTTGAGAAATAGGCAAGGCTCTTATTATTGTCAGTTGCCATTACGCCAATAACATCATCAACATAGCCATTGCCGTCATCATCAATGCCGTTGCCGGGTATTTCGCCCTCATTCACCCAAATGTTGTCTGCAAGGTCTTTATGGGTATAGTCAACGCCCGTGTCGATAACAGCCACAACAGTACCTTTGCCGGGGGCTTCCTTTTTAGCAGGATCAAAACAATCTTTCCATACGCCTGTTACGTCCATGCAAGGAAAATGAGTTTCAGCGTTTATTTCCTCATCGGTTGCCGCCACAGTTGTTGTGTCTGTCTTTTCCCACACAAAGTCAGGCTCAGCCGACAGAATGTTTTCATTGTCCGACAGCTTGTCCACAGTTGCCCAAACGTCCTCCGAGGTGGTCGCTTCATAGAACGTCTTATAAGGGGTCATGCCGTCCTTTTCGGCAGTGTTTTCTGCCTTTGTTTCAAGAATAAACTCAACGTCTTTCAGATCATACTCGGCGCAGATATCGCTGTCATCATCAAGATAAGCCGATTCTTCACCCTCTGCATGATAAGAAAGCACCGAGAACAGCACTTTGCCAGGAGTTATCTCCGTGCTGTCACGATATTCCTGTTCAGCCTCCATATCCGAGATAGGGTCATAAGCGTGCTGAGTTTTGTCAGCCTTGTCTGCACTGCTTTCTGGCTGCTGTGCCTTGTTTTCTGACTGCTCAGTACCGCTATAGCTCTCTGCATCAGCCGTTTTGCCGCTTTCTTCAGCCGAAGCTTTCACCACAGCATTTTCGTCATACAACACACCACTCAATGCAGTGGATTGAAAACTCAATCCCAAACACAGAAGCAATGCTACTATCTTCTTACTGTTCATAATTTTTCCTCCCTAGCCTTATTTTATTTTGTATTTTAACTGTAACTAATTATCGTTGTATTCATTATAGCACATTAAAAATCAAATTTGTTAAGCTGTCAGCTTAGTTAAACGTTTTCGAAAAATATTTTTTTATTTTAACAATTATTTTGTCCATGATATTTCTCTATGCACTGTTTACAATTTACAAAAAATGTGATAGAATTAAAATAACCAAATCAAGGGAGCGTAAAAAATGAGAACTTGTCCTCACTGTGGCAGCGAGCTTCACGATGATTCTACTTTCTGCTTTGCCTGTATGTCCATCGTCAACGAGCGTAAAGAAATACTTATAAAGGTAAACACGTCACGCAAAAGAGCCATACCTATGGTTTGTGTTGCAGTCGCTATCATAGCCGCATCGTCAGTGTTTGCCGTTGTCAGCAAGAAAAACAATGCCGTAGAAACTAAAACACCTGAGCCTGCAAAAGCTGTGACAACTTCTGACACTGTAACGACCATGCCGCAGACAACGACTGCCGCCACAACAACTGTACCTACTACCACCACCGCACCTGCACCAACGGCTGATGAGATAGACAAAATTTCAGGCGGTATTAGGCAGGCTTCCACAGGCACGGCAGGCACTACTACCACTACAACAACCCTGCCTGAAGAAACTCAGCCCGAAGAACAAAATGACTATCAGCCAAATGAAGCTCAGCAGGAGGAAAATACAGCTCCAGCCGAGCCTGAGCCGTCATATTTTTCCGAGGACGGTGCAAATGAGCTGAGCAGAATACTGGTAGACAAAATAAATAAAAAACGTGAAAGCAAAGGCTATGCACCCCTGAGGGTCTGCGGACAGCTTGACAGCCTGTTAGCATTAAGCCTCGAAACAATGACTAATGTGCAAAGCGAGGGCGAGATCGATACTTGGAATGAAATAACATTGGATAAGCTAAAAAGCAACCTCAGCGACGTTGGACTTCCCTCAAACAGTGAATTTATAAGGGTAAGCTATGTAATGAACTGCTGCAAAAGCTATGATGAAATATTTGAACATGCCAAAAAGGTGAATTTTTCAAACGAGCTTTTCACTGATGAAGAAGGCGACCTTACAGTTTATTCGCAAAGACTGGATTACAAATATTTCGGCTGCGCAATATATGATATGTGTCGTAGCCAGCTAAAACCTAACGGTGATTATTCATCCTCTTCCGAATACGTCTGCGAAATTTGGCTAATGAAATAAGCAAAATTAAAGTTTACAAATCATCTTATAATTAGCCTTGATATATTGTTTACAATTCACAAAAATTATGCTAAAATAAACGTATGCTTTTAAGCTCTTAGCTTTATCAGTAAATAATATAACAAGGAAAAAACATCTATGAAGTTCAATATCAAAAAGGTCGCAGCCGCATTTTTAAGTGTGGCAATGCTCACCACAGGCTCGGCTCAGCTTTCTGTTTTTGCACAGCAGACGCTTAAATATGAAGCCGAAAACGGCACTTTAGGTGGCTCTGCCTATATCCAAACAGACAGCTCCGCATCAGGCTCTAGGTCAGTTAGTTTTTCAGACTCAAGCTGCACATGGTCACAGACTGTTACAGTCAGCGAAAGCGGATACTACAAAATAAAGCTTTACAGCCGCGGGGAAGGCTCAAATAAGATAAACAACCTTTCTGTAAACGGCTCAAATGCAGGCACTTTCAGCAGTGCAAACGGCTCTGCCTATAAAGCGTCCACAGTGAATGGTATTTATCTCAAAAAGGGTCAGAACACTGTCAAAATAACAATGTCGTGGGGATATTTTACTCTCGACTACATAACCATTGAAAAAATGAGCGTTTCAAATGCCTACACTGCAGCTGAAAATCTCGTTGACCCATACGCTTCACAAAGCACACAGCGCCTTTACAGCTATATGAAAGACGTTTACGGCAAAAAGGTCATAACAGGACAGTATTGTGACGGTGGCCTTAACGGCACTGAGTTCAAAGCTATAAAGTCCGCCACAGGTCAGACCCCTGCTATGTTGGGTCTTGACTTTATGCGCTATACTCCATGCCGTGTCCAGAACGGCGACACCTCCGACGCTGTCGAAAAGGCTATCGAGTTCTCACGGGCAGGTGGAATAGTAACATTCTGCTGGCATTGGAACGTCCCTGACAAATATCTTCTCTCAGGTACAGACGGCGGAAATCCACGTTGGTGGGGTGGTTTTTACACCAAAAACGTTGACCGCTCAAAGTTCTCGCTTACCAAAATAATGAACGGCTCAGACCCTAAGGGCTACAACACTCTTATGAGCGACGTTGACGAGATCGCCAAACAACTCAAACGTCTTTCTGACGCAGACGTTCCGGTACTGTTCAGACCGCTCCACGAGGCAAGCGGTGGTTGGTTCTGGTGGGGTGCAGATGGCTCGGAAGCCTACAAAAAGCTTTGGCAGGCAATATATGACAAGCTCACGAATGAATACAAGCTTGACAATATCATATGGGTATGGAATGGTCAGGCGGCAAATTGGTATCCTGGCGACGAATATGTTGACATAATCGGAGAGGATATCTACCCAGGCACAAGAGATTATTCAGCCCAAAGCTCAAAATATCTTGAAGCCACAGACTATTCACCAAACGGAAAAATAGTTGCCCTTACAGAAAACGGCTGTCTTTTCGACCTTGACAAAGCCTTTGATGCAAACACCGCATGGTCATATTTCGGCACATGGAGCGGTGAGTTTTGCATATCAAGCTCTGAGAAATATACCGAGAAAAGTATGTGGCAAAAGGTCTATAACAGCGACTATGCCGTGACACTTTCAAGTCTGCCCGACCTGAAAAGCTATCCTATCAGCAGTGACAATACACAAATAACTCTTGACTCCACGTCAAAAGAAGTCACATACGGCGACAGCATTACCCTAAAAGCCAGCGTGACCTCAGGCACTCCTCAAACAGTAACATGGAAAAGCTCCAACACAGCCGTTGCCACAGTAAAAGACGGTGTTGTGACCGCCATGGGCAAAGGCACAGCAAAGATAACAGCCTCCCTGCCTAACGGAAGGTCTGCCGTCTGCACAGTAAAGGTCACCACAAAAAAGCTTCCAACATCAGGCTATTTCTATGCAAGCACTGCACAGTACACAGGCAGTGCAATTATTCCGACAGTCACTGTTAAGGACGGAAGCAAAGTTCTCCGTCAGAACATCGACTATCGTGTGATAGTCACGAACAATGTTAAAATCGGTCACGCTAACATTACTATCTCAGGCATGGGCAACTACTACGGCAGTTATACCGCAGGCTTTGACATTATCCCAGCCAAGCAGACCATACAAAAGCTTGAAACAAGATACAAAGGCTTCTTTGTGGATTGGGCGCAGAAAGGCTCTGCCACAGGCTATGACATTCAGTATTCCACCAGTGCAAACATGAGCGGTGCGGCTTCCAAACACCTCACTGCCAACAAGCCAGATAACCTGACAATAAGTGGTCTGACAGCCGATAAGACCTACTACGTCCGTGTGCGTTCCTACACAAACGTTGAAAGCAAGACTTATTATGGTCCATGGTCTGACATAAAAAGCATAAAGACCGCAAAATATGATATCACAAAAGCTTCCGTTTCTGGCATTTCCACCAAGGCATACACAGGCAAGGCTATAACGCAGAACATTACTGTGAAATACAACGGCACTGCCCTGAAAAACGGAACTGATTACACTACTTCCTACTCAAACAACAAAAAAATCGGCAAGGCAATTGTCAAGATAACAGGCAAAGGCAAATATGGTGGCATTATCACAAAGAACTTTACCATAAACCCTGCCAAGCAGGAGATACAAAAGCTTACGTCTAAATCCAAAGCATTTTTCGTGGATTGGGCGCAGAAAGGCTCTGCAACGGGCTATGAGATACAGTATGCAACTAACTCCAAGTTTACAAACGCAAAGAAAGTCACCATAAAAAACAACAAGACCGACAAGACCACAATTTCCAAACTTAGCGGCA